>Ga0315915_1000333_pt1 | contig 45156 bp, 29 predicted proteins | sample MpolbnodulesMG_FD_207738 | JGI IMG/M metagenome (GOLD analysis project Ga0315915, IMG submission 207738) | Medicago polymorpha root nodule microbial communities from Los Angeles, California, United States - branched nodules | ecosystem: Host-associated > Plants > Roots > Nodule | place: USA... | reverse complement strand
AAAATGTTTGGGTAATGATAATCATGGTTTACCGTAAAAAATACAAATAAAAATTAGTTTAAAAGATTATGCATTTTTGTTTGCCTAAGAGAGAGTAAGTTTGGGGTAGACCACTAAGGCCCCGTTTGGTTTGAGCTTATGAAAAATAGCTTATGTGAATAAATAAGCTTTTATTTTAATTTATAAACTCTCACTAACGAAAATTGTATCTTCATAAACGGGTTTTTCATAAACTACCTTAAAAACTTATAAATAATACATAAAAACTTATTTATTTGCATAAACTGTTTTATATAAGCTCTAAAATAAATTAATCCAAACGGGCCCTAAGTCTGTTGCATGAGGGACAAAATAAAAGTGAATATGTGATAGAAGGTTACTTTTTGAATATGCAGTGATTGATTTGAATATGTGATAGAAGGTTATTTTTTGAATTTGCAGTGATTGATTTTCATTTTAATGGTATTTGAATGGTTGAAAACTATGAGATATATGTAATTTGTGATTTATTCTTAAGTATTTAATCGTGATATATAGTGCTGATAGAGCAAAGATGGACTCATACTTAAGAGACCTAATTTACCTAAAGATTTGGTCATAAATAATCTAAATCACTTCTACATCTCACTTGAATCATGCTTACATAGTGTTTTTACTTTGATATGGGAGTGTCTTTGCATATACAACACCTCACTTTTAAAAACAAAACATACAAGAAAAAAAAATGAAGATTGCACTACCAGATATGGAGTTCACGTAACCCGCTCACGTGATCAACACCTTGTGTTTATACAAAAATAATCCAAATGTTGGACTTATAAGTAAATAAAGTTCTTTTTTTAGTTGTGTTATTTTAACATGTAAATTTGACTATAATTTAGATGATTAATACATTTCAAATACATGGTTAGTGAATATAACAATGCATCACAATTCATTAATCGTGAAAAACGTACAAATACATAATTTTCATGTTACCGAATGATCAATTTTATACCTAAAAGTCATGAATATTGCTAACATACAATTTGCAGGTAACATGAAAATTGTGATTCATAAGGTTGTTGGGAGTTCAGTGCAGCGCTATGAGCAACAACGTATTCATAAGATGGTGGTGATCTACAGGAATGTTGACCCACTAAAATATTATTATTTAAAAATTATTATAAGCAAAAATTCATAAAAAAAATGCATTAATGTAAAATAATTCAAATTATGTATAATTTATTCTTTAAATTTTTTATTGATGATTGCTGCACTAATGATTATTTTACATATGTTTTATGTGAGATTTGGACAATGTATCTCGAAGTTACAAAGTCAAATTCTTACTACTAAACTGACATCTCTTAGACTTTTTTTTTTTTTTTTTTGACAAAATCTCTTAGACTTATTCATTCTATTTTGATAACACATAAATATTATACCGCACACTTTAACTTTGACAGCGAATTACTAATCAAACAAAAATCATTAATTATAAAATTTATTTATATTTTATTTCTTGATGAGAAGATTTTTATTTAAGTAATATGATAATTGTATAATTTTACTAATTTCACAACAAGCACGGATTTTTGATTCTGGATACTTAAAATATATTTATTTTATTCTATATGTGTTAATAATCTTATTAAATTCAGTTAATTTAATCTGTATGTGCATCTATTAATTTATGAGTATTTAAAATATGATTTATTTTATTCTATTCTTGTATCCATTAAACTATTTGTCTCGTATTGATCCTTGCAACGCTGGATAAATACACCAGGTAATGTTTAAATCATAATAGTTAAGTGGATAAGCATTCATTTAGATCACAACCATCCATTAGTATTCATTTAAATTAAATCCAATGGTCCTATTAATGTTGTACAAATAAAAAATGAAGCAGTGTGCCTGACCTATACATGTCTCGCACCAGAGACAACACCCAAAGATTGAACATATTTATCGTTGTTGTGAGACTTCTATTATTATTAATCAAATACCAACAATTTTAACATCGTGCTCAATTAAATTAAGTGAACGGTAAATGAATTGCAAAATTTTGTTACGTTCCTTAACATTTGTGTTAAATGCACAAGTTAACATGATATTTTTCTAATTATTCATCGAACATAATTAAATATCTTAAAAAATTAAATTATTTTCAAAATTGTTGTAAATCTATATGTGTCCAGACACGATTTATGTTTCATCTCTAATACTAGATAACCTGTTTTAGTCTCACACACAAAAAATGATCGGTAACTAGTTTGGCATATAGAAAAAAAAAATAGAGGGCAAAAATATAATCTGGTAAGATTTATGGTCTTAGGTTTTAAAGACGAGAAAAGCGGGAGTGTAGAATAAAAGGAAGAAAGAGTGACCACATACTACAGAGTTGAGCAGAACAGAACAGAATGTGAGAAACTCTTGACAATATTGAGAAAAAAACAAATCAAAAGAGAGTGAAAGAAAATGACAAGAGAGATGGAAGTAAAAGATGAAAAGCTTGAGAAACAAATCCAAAAACAAATAGGGTGCATGGCAGGTTTCTTTCACATCTTCGATCGCCACCCATACTCCGTTAAAAGACTCCCTTCTTCAATATCAACGGTATCAATTCATTCAATCATATCATATCATACTTTCACTCTCATACTTCATCCTCGTTTTAACTTATATTTTTACAGGAACCGGAAACATCAACACCTCAACCAGAAGGAACGAAATCTCCATGGAAATTCACCAGAGAAGCTCCAAGACTATCGTTGGATAGCAGAGCTATTGTAGATGCAAAAGGAACAATCACAATCCAGGAAGAAAAACGAAGACGTTCAACTTCCACCAGCGTCGTTGCAAAACTCATGGGTCTTGAAGACTCTGACCCAAACCCTAAGCTTCTAAGATCTGCTTCTGAATCAACTGTTCATAGAGATCTATCTCAACAGTATCGTTTCTTTGACACTACAAATTTCCAGTTAAAGCAATTCGACAGTGTTATAGATCTAAATGAGAAGAAAACAGAACCAGTAATAAAACAAAAGAAATGTTTCTATGATTCTGCTGATTTTTTCCCTGGTCCGAAACAGAGTGGTACTGTTTCAGTTCAAGGTGAGATTGAGAAAAGATTGAAGATGCGTGGGATTCATGAACCTTCTAAAGATCTTGATACACTGAAACAAATCCTTGAAGCGTTGAAGTTGAAAGGACTATTACATTCTAAGAAATCAATGAATGTAACAAATCAAAGAAACTTTGTTATTGAGAATGTGAATGATTCTCATTCTTCCATTGTGGTTATGAAGCCAGGAAGATCAATTAATCGAACCGGTTGGATCGGAAATGATTCTCCACCACCGGTCTCCACTTTCCGGTCTAAACCGGAGGTTAGAAATAGAACCAACGTAAACTCACCCACGCGCAGTCCCAATCGCGTGAGGAAGATTCATTCTTCGAGGAGTGAACCGAACCGGCAATCACCGAACCAGTCGCCGAGAATGAGAAAAGTTGCCACTTACCAAAAAGAGAAAGCCTCGGTGGAAGATGAATCATCAAGTACCTCCTCACATACCGATAAAGAGGTTTGTATATTTTATTAATTTTTCATATCTTAAATCGATTAGATCACGATAGTTAGTAAATTAATTAATGGGATTTATTTATTTACGGTGCAGAGGTTTAACGAGCAATACAGAGAAGGGAAAGAATTGTTGAAGAGGTGTGATAAATTACTAAACAGTATAGCTGAGTTAGAACAACCGAGTCCAGTATCGGTTCTAGACTCGTCGTTTTACAAAGACGACTCGTCGTGTTCAGCGTCTCCAGTAGTAATGAAACGAAGCATTGAATATAAAGGTAAATAGTAGTAATGTATTTTGTTGGTACACAGACACATATGTCGTAATCGTTGCTTGTTTGGCATTGCTTTAGTTAGCTTTAGGTTGTGGTTTTTAATAATATTGGCGGTGATGTCATTGATAGATAAGTTTGGGCTACGCGTATTTACTAGGTCTTTTTAAGATTCAAACTGTTCTTTCCTTTCCTTGGTAACATTTGGTTTTTTTGTTGCTTGGGTAAATGGTGAATTTTTACTTACTTCACTTTGGGAGGAGAAATTAGAATTTTCTTTGTTTCACACTAGTAATAGTGGAGTGGCAGTGGTAGTGATAGAAATTTGCATCTTATTCTATCTTACGTGGACCAATGATTTGATACTAGGGAAGTGGAGTTGGTTGGTTCATTGACTACGTCAGAAAGTATACTTGTACGATCACGTGGGAGTGATGCCATTTTCTGCCTTTCAATTTCGATAGTGGTGTTTGTGTTGTGTCCCCGTGAAAATATGATCAAAATGATAGTTGTACAACCATGACAACTTTTAGATAATTTCTCTCCTAACATTCTTATTATTTCTCTTCTTTTTTCTCTCTCCATTTTTTTTGACCAATAAAAAAAGAGAAAAGTAAAGTTGTCATCAATTGAATGTACAAATATCACTGCTCAAATATTATTACCTCTACATACTGCACTTTGGAAGTGTAATTAAAAAGGAGTAAAAGATCATTTTTTAATCCTTCAAAGTGACAAGTCGGTGGATATAGTTTCTTAATAGACAAAATATTTTATTTTAATTTTTTTTCCTTTAAAGAAATCTTTTGATTTTTGTAAATTGGTAAATAGACTATAGACTAATTTGCCCATAAAATTTAGATATCATGGGGTCTAATTTGTTAATAATTAATCCCTATATTATTGTAATAATCATCTACAAATTTTGTTTCTAAGATGACGTAAATTTTATAAGCTAATTAGTATTTTTTTTCAGTTGACAATAATGTGGGTTCTACGTAGAATGTGACATGTTTATTTGCCTAACCTCTAATGAACTTTGGTAAAACTGCAGATCTAGGAGCTGAGTCAGAAGATGATGGGTGGTGTGCAGCTTTGTGTTACAGTGAAGCAAAGTCAGAAGAAGATAACGATTTTGTATATGTTTCAGAAGTACTTCGTGCTTCTAATTATTTACCCGAAGACAAGGACATGTTCCTCTTACTAGAACAGCAACAGTACCTCAAAGGAAACGACACTTCCAAAGTTTCCACTCTTCAAAGACTGTTAATTTTCGACACAATTCATGAGATCCTTAACGGTAAACGCCACTTGCCACCGTGGAAGTTAGAGAACGCGCCGACGTTACATGGTATTTGGTCGGAATTTCAGAGGGTCCGAGAGAGGGAAGAGTCAGAGGACATGTTTGAAGTCATATGTGGGATTTTGAGGAAGGACATGAATGTAGAGAATGAATGGAGTGAATGTCATGTGGAAATTGGAGATGTAGTGTTGGACATCGAACGGTTCATATTCAAAGATCTTATATGCGAAACCATTAGAAACTTAGCCTTGTGTAAGGTACCACGCAACAAAGTTTCAATGCTTCGTAGGAAGTTAGAGTTTTAAAATTAGGACATAACAAGAAGGGAAAAAACATAAGCAAAGTGAAAAAAGAAGGGAGGGGTTTTCTTTTGTTTTGGTTGCTTACTTTTTCCTTATCTTTACTAGTTCCATAGTTTACTCACTACTTTCTAATGTATGTTTTTTTAATAGTGGAATCAGGAGTTTTAAACCTGAAATCCAGGCATGTTTAACGATGACAACTTTTGCTTTATTAATATAGGTGATTAATTTTTGTGGAAAGTTGTTAGATTTCAAACGTGATGTCCCAGCAAGCACGTGAAATGAAAATTGAAAAGGCTTTTTTTAGTCATTTTTGTTACCAACTCCTAATTAAATCCTAATCATCGAAATAAAAGGTAAGCTTAGTGGAGTTTTGTTGTGGAATGGGGTCAATAATGTTGATTGTTGAATATGGTTTAGGTTTTTTTTTCTCTATGTGACAAACGAATGGAGGTCCCACACCATATTAATGGAGATATGGAGTAGCCATGCAAATTAATTGGCACAATTAGGCTTCAACACTTTTGGACTATACTAGTTCTAGCCTAGGGCTGCCACTTTAAGAAACAGAATATTGAATCGTTGTGACTTGTGTGCTTAATTTGTGAAATGGTAAAAATTGAAATTTTGAGATGTTTACTTTTACAATGATTGTTTGATTTTGACAACTTTAACTTGTATTCTGGTCGCATTTTAAAGTTCTTGTACTATTTTGTTAAGTGAGGTATTTTTCTTCAGCAGATTTTGTTTAACAAATATGCATGTACACATATAATGAAACTGGTGAATACAATAGAAGAAGCTATGGTTTTTTAATTAAAAAAGTAAAATAAAAAGCGATGTTTAATTTGGACATACTAGTATGTTGTAAAATACAAAAAGGTTACGTTTGGATTTCATTGTAAAATGCAAGACATAACTCTTTACCACAAATAGTCTAACCATAGTGGAATCGTCAAGGAACAAGTAAAACTAAGAGGGGCAAAACCCAACATACAAGTCAATGCAATAATAGTTAATGTCTTGTTGCACAAGCAGGAAAGTATTACTTTTTTTTGTTACACGAAAGTAGTAGTTACTTTGGAAAAATAAGACATGACCTAAACATTTTCAAAAGATGAAAAGACTAAGCTTTGTTTGTTTTGGCGATAGATTCTAACTAAACGGATGTATGCCATGAAGCTATGCATGTGTTTGGTTACTCGGTGGGTCACCGTTATCTTACGTTTGCGACTCTTTTCACTGTGAAATTGTAAAGCTATTATTTGTAGCTTCTCTGTCAACGTGACTTTGTACCGTAATTTCTTCATTCACCAAATATAAAACTCTTAGCATCTGAATTTTCACATTGGATTTGCCTTAAAATGCGAGAAAGATCAAATGACTGGCCAAACCAAACGCATTATAAAGCTATTTGCTCCCGAAAAAAACAAAAATGAAAAGTATTTGCTATCTTGAGTTACCCACACATGAAGCTTGCTTATCTAAAAACAATAAGGATGACAAAAGTGAGATTATAAAATCTCATTGACTTTCCTTAGATGTTTGGTTAGAGGGGAGAGGAGAGGAGAGATCGTTTTAAATTTGAGGTGTTGGGATCAATTATTTAGAGGAGAGGAAGGGAGGATAGTCCATCCTAATCCAATTTTAATCATTTTACAATCATCTGTTTAAAATGACATTGATGATTATTTTTTAATCATCTTTAAGATAATTCGAATTTTAATTTTCGGACGCCAATCTTTGGAATGTTTATCCATTTAATTAACCAAAATGACAAAAATATATCAATGGCTGGCTTTAATAGATGAGATTAAACTCCCGCAAACTTAATCTACCAATAATGAAATTGTTGCCGAAAGAGATGTTCACTTTTTGTGTCTAGCCATGTCTTGAATAATAACTCCAATGAGAATATATGAGGAATAAAAATAACAATGAAAAAAAAAATGGAGGAAGTAAAAACTGAACCATAGCCGCATAATTGGTTCCTTCTCTTAATTAGGAGTAATTCCTAACTACATTAACTACTTGATGGCAACTTCTCATCCGATCCAACCTTTCTCATTGATTCTTACATATGAATATAGAATGAGAACAAGCAATTGTTGCAGGCCAAATAATTCACATCGTTCTTCTTGCTACATTTATTTCCTCAATTATAGTAAGGAAAAAGATTTGTAATAATTTACATCGTTCTTCTTGCTACATTTATTTCCTCAATTATAGTAAGAAAAAAGATTTGTAGACACCTTTTTTTATACACCTCTCATGTACACGTTGTGTCAAGGATATTTTAGTAATTTCACATCACATCAACACCCTTTTCATCTCTTCTTTTAATGTTTTTGCCACATGTCACAAATGTGTGTGGGTGTAAAAAAGCGTATGCCGCCTAAGGTGGTTCATGTATAAGAACTCTTATACTAATACGATAGATACAACTTGAGGCTTTGGCTACGGTACGAGAGCTGCATGGGTCATTTACCCATGCATGGCCTTAATTTCTTTTTTTGTTTGGTTGCAAAATGAATTTGACCCATTAGATATATTTTTAATCTAGTGAATGGTTGTGATCTCTTTAAATTGTGACCTGCTAACATTTTATTATTTAAACATATATATTGATTTTAAAAAATACAATTGAATTTAAAATTAGATTTAATAAAAGGTTGTTTTCAGTATTGTTGAAAAAATTGTGAAAATCCCAAGATCGGTTCTAGAAACATTACAATGGATTTTGAGTTTTTGGTTACAATTGATAAAACATTAAAATGATTTTTTTTTTGATAATTTTCATTAAATCTTTAAAACTAAATTTCATTTTAATTAAATTCAATTGTAGTCCCCTTTACCATGAAAGAATATTTTTAATATAGTATTTTTTGAAATTTGTACTAATAGGATTTGTGTTTGAATTCACAAAATAAAAACAGATAAAGGACATTTCACGTTTTTGTTCATCGAAATTTAGGGTGGGCATGCTTAATAATGTGCTTGCTTAATTCTAGGGTTAAGTTTTTGTATTATAATTTAGTTTTGGTGAAAGAGAATTTAAATTATAGGCTAACTTATAATCAATCCGACCGTTGAATATGATCAAATTGGAATAAAAACAAAGTAGAAAATGTAATTTCGACATTAAAATTTTCGGTATAAGTCAATCCGTAAAACCATCCCTTCAGAAATCTAATCACATTTCTACGACGATCAAAACGAACTCAACAAACTAACAATATCAAATATAATTAATGTGACCTTTGAATATGATCTAATTAGACTAAGAACGAAGTAGGAATTGAAATTGCAGTAATTAAAATCTTCGGCATAAATTTATGACTATCCGTTCTATGATAATCCTACAATTACTTACTCTTGTTTGATGAGAATTCTTTCAAAACCTCACTATCTATTCTTATGCGAGAATCTTACTAATACCGACTATTCGTTTCATGAGAATCCTACAACTACTTACTTCCGTTTTATGAAAATTCTACCAAGACCAACTTGCGTTTTATGAAAATCATACTAAGACGAAGTTACGTCTTATGAGAACCTTATTCAAATTGCATAAAATTAAAATATAATTGATAATGTTCCAAATTTTTCTTTATGCAGTTTTTTTCATTCAATTATAACTACCCATATTATATGATAGTCAAGTCATAATAATTTGTCACTTCTTTTTGACACAAAAAAATGATTGATTATTATGACTTGAATATCATATAATATGGACAGAGGGTCTTCCAATTATGTTACATACGTGATTAATATGAAATTAAATATATACAAACTGTATATTATTTGAGGACAAAATAATGATCATTTAATTATATTTCATTCGTTTTTATATCTAAGCATCTTTTGGACTAAAAAATGTCTCTAAATATAAAAATCTTTTCAAATTACTAAATGCATTTTTTTTTAAATATACCTCTAACTAATTAACACTACTAACATATCTTAAAATATGAAGAGTCAAATTTAATACACATACAAATAAATAACAATTTGGTAATATTAACACAGAAAATAAACTTTGAATAAATTGCACTAACAATTTATTATTCTTTTCTTGGTGCGTATTTATTATTTGGACTTCTAAATAAATATCTTAAAGACACTTAGTATTTTTTGTTTATTAAGTGCTTCGAATGAGTTAACATGTTCAAAGAGGTCGTACATAGGACAATTAATGAAAAAGTGGCTTTTATAATTGTTTAATAGCTATCAACAGGCTCCAACAGGTAGTGCACACAGTAAAGCAACATACCAACTTCGGTAATCCACGTCTCGCATGGTGCGAGACCCATCAACATAGCTCACGCTAGACAGAGCCACAACTTGAAGTCATACATTTTTGCATTATACTTTTTGTGCAACCTCAAGTTCTTGACCGCGAAATATGCACAATATAATTATGATTACGAAACAAAGGTTCAGTATTGGTGGGGTTTTGGATTGGATGGGACTTAAGAGCTACCTTATCATAGCAACAACATGTAGCAGCCTTAAAGGTAAGATGAGCCTTGACTTTGCCCTTTTCTTTTAGGAAATTTCTTTTTCCATCCCTCACGTGCATCCTATTTAAAATATAAAATTGAAAAAAATATAAGGGTTTATCTGGGTGTTTTGACGTGTTTGGAAGATTTTAGAAGGCATTTAACATATTTTAGATTATAAAATTTGAAATCTCCAAAACGTGTGAAAAACTAATATGACGAAAAAAGTAATAGACTTTCACTTATCTCATTCCTATCAGGCCTATTGGCCCATCAATTTCAACTTGCATAAACCTTTGAGAGTTGCTCTTCCTCCTTTTGGTTTTGCTTATTCCCCTTTGCTTTTGTGCCTACGTGAGTCAACTCACGTTGAAAAATGTTGAATGTGAGTTAACTCATGTTGAACATTTTTAAGAGGAACGAGCAAAACCAAAAGAGAGAAAAGCAATTCTCTAAACGTTTTTGCCCGTGGGTAGGCCCATCAAATTCAAACAATTAAGGTCTTCTGTCTACTTTCATTCTTTCATTCCTCAACTTGATCCTCATTTGGTAGGTTTATGGGACTTAATTCTTCATGGACAAGAGAGATGCACTTTAGAAAAGAAAGCTTAAAATTACAACCATCTTAGTAGAAGCACATCAAGTGTGATCCACGTGACAAACCATTTTTTTTGCAGCCATACACTATGGCTTCATATCACAAATTTTAATAGTTGATGTTATCCCTTCATAGTCGTAGTGTGCACAAACATAGCATATCAATGCATAATGTGCATGAGACATCGAGTGAAATGGCAGAGGCACATGCCTCTACCCAAGTTCTTATCAAATCGGGCCATTCCTACACTTCACTGTTTGTAAAGACTATGATGGCTTGGCTATGCAGGGCTAGCTTGTCTCCTTTGGGGGCCCTTTGCCATATGATATGTGAACTTGTCACTTGTCAGTATGAACTAGTAATAATTGAACGAAGCTTCAGGAACTTGTTCCTTTCTTTCTTTCTTTTTACTTCTTTCTACATATTGTTTGTCAGTGCTGAATTTTTGTATCAATTGAGCTGTTTATAACATAGTTTAGGAAATACTATAAGGCAGTATTTGATGAAAATGAAAATTGATCATAAAATATAGAAAACAAAACAGATGTAATTATTTTTCTCTTTTTTATAAAAAGAAATTTATATAAGTTACGTCTCCCAGCTCACCAGTATAGTTATAGACCTCAAGACTAATGATGTAATTATCAAAGTTTCACCACTGATATTTTACTCGTGCTTTAAATTAATTAATAAAAATAAAAATAGAAAATCATTCTTCATTCCCTCGACAAGTCAGAAGAAACATCTTGAAAGTCCTAATATTCTAATTTACCTTACGTTTCCAAATATCCTTATTTATTAATTTTAAAATTAAATATGCAATTCGTCCCAGTAATTTGGGTGCATTTTGATTATTATCCTTGTAAAAAAAAATTAAAAACATTCCTGTAAAAAAAAATTGTTTTAAAAAGGTCCCCGACCCCACTATTCAGTTGAAGTGGTATGGTTTTGGCCACGTGACAGTTGTTGACTGTGCAATTTTTGCCACGTGGCGCTGACGAGGCATGCCACATAATTAATTTTTGTTTTTTTTTCAAAATTTTGAAAATAAATTTAAAAATAGGAAAAAAAACTGAAAATTAAATTTTCGATTTTTAATTAATTTTTTATTTTTTAAAAAAATTCTGAAAATTCTTTTTTTAAAATTTAAAAAATCTGAAAATAAATTTAAAAATCATAAAAAAATTAAAAAAACTGAATTAAATTTTCGAAAATTCATTTTTTTTTAATTTGAAAATTATGTATTACATTTTTTTTGATGGAATGAGATGGCATGGTTTTGACCACGTGGCAGTTGCTGACTGTGCAACTTTTGCCACGTGGCGTGCCACCTAATATTAAATTTTAAAAATTCTTACTCATTTTTTTCGAAAATAATGACAAATATATTTTCAAAAGTTATAAATTTATAATTTTCAAAAATAAATTATAAATTTAAAACCATGCCAAATCAGCTGAATCAGCAACTGCCACGTGGCAGTTGCACAGTCAGCAACTGCCACGTGGACAAAACCATGCCAAATCAGCTGAATAGTTGGGTCAGGGACCTTTTTCAAACAAATTTTTTTTTACAGGGATGTATTTCAAAAATTTTTTTTTACAGGGACGAAAATCAAAACTGGCCCAAATTACAGGGACGATTATCATATTTAAGCCTAATTTTTAATAATATTTTGCATTCATGCGACAATAAATCTAATAGTTATTTTAAAGTTGTTGTTTCAATCACGATGTATAAATATGTGTGTAATGTGAGTGCAGGGCGGGGCGGGTAGCACTTGGGTGTTATTGGTCTTTGGTGGTACTATTGATATCATTATTTTTATCTTCTCTCATCTAAATAATTTATTTTAATAATCTATTTACCATTCTCTCTCGTTTAAAATGAAAAATGAACTAATGGTACCAATGACACCAAAAGTCAATGACACCCAAGTATTTCCCGTGTAGGGCACGGTGGGTAATAAGGTAGATATACTTGCCATAGTGCAATTTCTTACCTTACTCATCGTAAATATTAATTGCGGATATTCAATGAAAATGTCACGGAGTTCAATTGTTATTCTTACTAGTATGGAGCCCATGCCAAGCACGGGTAAATAAACCACTATTAAGAAAAGAATTTAGTTTTAGAGATTAATATGCATACATTGACTGTGTAAATTCTTTACATTCAGCTAAATCACGTCAAATATATTTTTTTACAATGTTTCATGAACTAACATAAAAAGTAATATTATCGTATAATTTGGTCGGACATCTGTAAAAGATATTTCTAGTATCGATGTATATAAATTAAATCTTTAGTTCTATGTTATAGATTAACAAAACTACTGTCAAGAATGAGATTAAAATACATTGACAAAATTATATATGATTTGATACTATGATTCATAAATCTATATTTTTATACAAATATAAAAAATTAATAAAATTAATAAAAAGGTCACAGTCCATTGTTAGAGTCATTTTAGTCGTATTGTGACGAACTCAACTTTGAATCCTGTCCTAAGATAGGTAGACTATTTTTTTTCTTCATATTTTCTTACTTGTGAAAAGTTTATTCATGTGTCTATGGTTTTAAATATTAATCATACTTAAAAAATATTGATCTTTTTTAAATAAAAATATCTTAATTATATTTTAAAAAAGGTATTCATAAATATTCATCCCCGTGTATAAAATTTTATTTATATAAAAACAAAATATCATTGCTAATTTTTAAATAAAAAGGTGTTAAAATTTTATTTCTACTAAAATATCAATTCATAGTAATTAAGATGATAATATTACTTCATATAAAAGGTTCAAGAGTATTTTATAAAGTATTTGTTGCAAGTCGAGTCTAGTTGATTAGTTGATTGGTGGGATAACATATATTCAAATATTTCATGCATTAGTAACCAATTTTTTTTTTTATTTCATGCTTTTGAACCTTTCATGCTTCCTTAGGGTCCAATCGGTTAAATAGAGATGAGAGATTTTAATAGAGGGAATGTATGAGAGATATTTTAATTCAATATATGTTTAGTTTAAAAGGGGGGCGATGAGAGAATGAAATGAGGTGAGAGAATCTTAACTAAATACATGTTTGGATTCATAAGAGTGGAGGAAATTTTTAAAACTAAATTACTTTTTATCCTTAAAGTCTTTAATTTTAATCTGACTCCTCTTCTCCAACGTTTCTACCTTGCTCGTTTCATCTCTTATCTAATTGTCCACCACTCTCCACTATGTCGCCTGCTCTCTCTCTCGCTCTCTCTCTCTCTCTCTCTCTCTCTCTCTCTCTCTCTCTCTATATATATATATATATATATATATCCACCACTCGCCTCTGACATGACCCTGTCTCTCTTCCTTCTCTCCCTTTTATCCTGTTTCTCTCCCATTGCACACTGCCACCCTTTCAACTTCTTTTGATCATGTTACCTTTTTTCTTGTTCCTGAAGGTTTCCAAAACATGCACTTTAATTTTGCTCCTATTTCAATCATCCAAGTTCTACTTAATATGAAATCACAAATTGATCATCCTAGTTTGACAATACAATTAACTAAAACGTGTTATGCTCTCTTCAATTGTGTACGGCTTCTCCAATTTGAGCAAGTTCTAAAACAATTGGTACGGACAACATGATTTTCTGATATGTACCAAAATAAAGGCGGCTAATAATAAGAATAAAAATAAAGGGTGTCTAATAAGGACCAAAATAGTTTACCCATGAACCATTATCTAAAAGGTCCGTATTACATGTACCTAAAATGGTGTAAAATAGTAATTATCATGTTACAAACCAAAATGAGTGTGCAATATCGATTATTAAAAATTTACATTAGCCGGCCATTATTAAAAGAAGTTATTACCAATATTAAATACCAATAAACAATCATATAAATAGCGATGGAAGCTATTGATGCGATAATTGTCTTTTTTTTTCTTCGAAAATTGCTCTAAAAGAAATGTTGATGAGAGCTATAGATGTTACCCAAAAATCATCAGAATCAATTTAATCATTAATTTTTGTAATTTTTTTAAATATTTTTAAATATTAAATATATCCACTAATATTAAAAAAGACAACAATTAAAAAAAAGGATAGAAAAGTCTTTTAAATAAATGAATTAGTTTAAATTAAATTGGCTTAAGTCAGACACACAAGTAAATAGAAACTTTTGTTTTAATTTCTATGTATGAAAACATCTTGAATCGGTTTACATTGAAATGATGTCCTAAACTTATTCCTAATTTATTACTTTCCGTTCAAAATAATCGACTATGACTACACAATTTTTTTTTATAAAAACTTACTCACTAATTTTGATTGCTTGACCATGTCCTTGGGCACTCTTTATCATTCTTCTGATTATAATTACTCATATCATTAATGAAAAATGGTTAAATATGTTTTTGATCCCTACATTTTGTCCTTCTTTGATAAATAGTCCTTACATTTCAATAAATGTTTTTAAAATCCCTACATTTTTCCTCCGTCAGCACAAATAGTCCCTGCTGTCAAATAATTAACGAGAAGCTGACGTGGCAGCCAGTGGATCCCTTTTTTTTATGGGTTGAATATGTTTTTGGTCCTTAGATTTTGCGTGACTTTGAAGAATTGTCCTTATATTTCAATAAATGTTTTTAAAATCCCTACATTTTTCCATCGTTAACAAAATTGGTCACTATCGTCCATTTTCGCTAACCGGACAAACAGAACATGCCACACAGATGCCACCAAAGATATTTTAGTAATTTCTAATAAAGTGTGGGGCATAATTGATTTTTCAGCTAAACCTTCTCTCTCATCTTCATCCTCTCTCCGCGTTTTCTCTATTTCTCCCCAACCACCATCAGCCTCACACACTCATTCTCAACCACCACCATCCTCTCCATCATCAATTTGCTCAGATATGTTCTCTCTCTTGTCACTGTCAGCGACATCCTCTTCTCCCTCACGCTGTCAGGGAACCATTCAAACTGCTAGTGACAATGACAGACCAGATCGGAGTTAAAGTTGGAATTTTTGTGAGTAAAGTTTTAGGTAAAGGTGAATTAGGCCCATGCACTTTATTGAAAATTACTAAAATGTCCTGGGTGGCATCTATGTGGCATTTTTCGTTTGTCCGGTCAGTGAAAATAGACGACAGGGACAAATTTTGTTAACGGTGGAAAAATGTAGGAATTTTAAAAACATTTATTGAAATGTAAGGACTATTTTTCAAAGTCACGCAAAATATAAGGACCAAAAACATATAACTCTTAAAAAAAATGGGGTCCACTAGCTGCCATGTCAACTTCTCGTTAATTATTTGACAGCAAGGACTATTTGTGTTAACGGAGGAAAAATGTAAGAATTTTAAAAACATTTATTAAAATGTAAGGACTATTTGTCAAAGAAGGACAAAATGTAGGGACCAAAAACATATTTAACCCAATCAAAAAAGTTTTAATTTTGAACCATAATTAAATCAATTGAATCAATAAAAATACAAACATATGTATATGAAAATCGTATATATAAGTATATAACATATTTACTTACATAAGTACGCTATGTTAATCCTAAGGCATGACAACCATGATCCTCTATCAATGGGATTCTAATTTATTGTGAATCAAAAGGAAAATAAATATAGAGTCAACTATCAAAGAATGAAAATATATACACATTAAATACAGAATTGTGCCGAACATAATTTCCTAACACCTAATTCATCTAGGTAACCGTGAATTGAGATAACGTATGTTGAATTCATGGGATTGAAAACTGCAGGTGAATTCATTGTGAGAAATACGTATCAAATTAATACGTAGATTGACCGGAAAAAAATTCAGTTGCTAGCCAGTGGGCATTTAGAATCATCCTTTGTTCCTGTGTTCTATCCTTCAGTAGGTTTAGTTCTTTTTATTTCTTCTGCATTCAATTTGAGATATCATTCAATTTGGGTCATTAGAGATGAACAAACTGACCGATTTTCAAAAAAATACCATATTTATTGAGTTCTTGGTGTTTATTATTGAATTAAGGAATTAAGAAACAAAAGGAGATTAAACTGAATATTCCTCATGGGTATTCATTGAATTGAAAGGATGTATGTTACAACATGTTTTAGGGAAGATACCCCAATGTGAATATATACAAAGGGAACCCAAGGAGAACCCAAACTAACTATCCTATAATATAGGAAAATAAACTAACAAACTATATCCAATAAAATATAACTATAATTTACATTAAGAAATGGCCTCTTTTAATCAAAGTATTTTTGAATGTCTGGTTCATGTTTATTTTCAATCCGAGGTTTAAAATAACTTAAGATGATAGATGCTACTTGGTATAATTTTTATTTCTCAATCATCACTTAAATTTATCATGAAGTGTTCCATTCCATACTTCCATTACTGAACTTGAGTTAGTCTCATGTTAATGTTCTTTTACTGGCAGAGGCTGTACCCAAAAAGATTTTTGGTTTGATGAATGTTGAAAATATTACAAGGGAAGATGTGGCGACCCATCTCCAGGCACTTTTCTAGTCCTTTACGCTTTAATTTATATAAGTTAAGTCATTCTTTCGCTTAATGTTTCTGGTTTATGAAATGGCTGCAGAAGTATAGACTCTTTCTGAGAAGAATGGATGGTTCTGGACATTTTCACAATAATGCTTTCAGATCCGTTTCACCTAGTGTGATTATTGGTAATCTGAACACTCCAGCTGGTCTGAACGGGCACGGATTTTCTCCTTCCGGCCATAACTCCCGTTAATCAGAATATACTTCAGGGAATGCCAATGTCCATAGGGTTTGATCACTAGCAAAACAGCAAGGATATCGAGATAAATTATTTCCCTTCGAGTGAATGTTTTAGACAGATAGCTATTCCTCCTTCAGATGACAAGGCTTCTTTGCCTTTGCAAGCAGGGTATCCCGGTGGATCATTGGCAGATATATAAAAGTTAATTTGACCATTTCAAGCATCGGAAGACCGTGATCAGAATGCTCCTCACCAGGCCATTCTATTATGCTTGGCCCTTTTATGGTTCCTAGCCATGAGCATGTCCTTATTAGGTTCCAAGCTTTTGCAATTTTCTTCCACAAATTCATTTTACTCGTTTTCTCCATTAATAATATTAAGACCTTGTTCTGTTTTAATTCATTTTACTCGTTTTATTAGATTAGATGCTTGAGACTTTATTCAATATTTAACTTGTTCATGAATTAAATTTGAGATAAAAAGGTTGAACTCAAATTGTGTTACATGCTCCCTCCAAATCTAAATATAGCCCGTTTCCCATTATCTTTCTTGGCTGAAAGTGTATGTTTCAACCTTGGTACGAAACTGGCTTCTACCAAAAAATTTGTACAGTTTGTAACAAAAAATTTAATAGTTTGTGTACAGTTTAATTTATTTGACAATTTTTCAACATAACTTGTTCATGAATTAAATATAAGATATAAAGGGTGAACTCAAATTGTGTATAGTTTGTAAAAAAAAAAAATTGTGTATTGTTTAATTCATTTATTCATCAACAAACTAGATGCTTATATACTCCCTCGGGTCATTATCATAAACAAAAAACAATTTTTTTTATTCATTGAATAACTAATATATTTAATCTAAATTATAGACTAGATACATCACTTTTTCATGAACTCAAACAATTGTTTTTTCTTATAATAGTGACCGGATATAATATTTATAAAAGAGAAATGCTAATGAGTATTCTTAGAGCATTGTTTATTAAAGTTTATGCAATCAATGCATTAGAAAATGTAGTTTTTGACTTTTTTAAGTTTTTTTTTTTACTAAGAATCTTTAAAAAATGGTCTTAGAGTAATCGTTAACAAAAATTCTTTATTATTCATATAATATAATTTAATTCCATTAATTTTTTTTCCAGGGGTCCATTAATTCTTATCTATAGGTTATAGACCTGTTTGTTTCAATCGCATATGCCAAACACAATATTAATGACCTTCCTTTAAAAAAACAAAGACCTTGTCACAAATCAATGTCATATTCTTTTCTTTGTACCTCAAATTCCTCCACCAGTGAGATCCAACTCGATAATGCACTTTTCTTTCAAATCTATCGTTACCATGTTAGTGCTTACCTTTCTCACACACTTTTAAAAGTTTAATTGATTTCAACATGATAATGCACTTAGTGTGATTTGTATCTTCTCAAGTTTGATTGATTTCAACATGAGCGGATTATGTCTCCATCATCTTACCATTAAAAGTTTAATTGTGTTTAGTTTTGCTGTGGCTATATTGATCTTGATAAAAGTTAGTTTTAAAAGATTGATTTTGATTAAAAGTGTGTTTTTTTAGTTGAATGTAAATTGATTTATGTTTGAATATATTGATCCTCACCAATTCATGTTATTTGGATAATTTGAATTTATGTGATTTCTGCATGTATAATTATCCGAATATATTTCAATTGTATTTAAAGATATTTTAAATTTCTATTTTGGATAAGAGGACTGCTTATTTCTTACGAATCATGTAACACAAGAAATGCAAGAATGTGTTATGTTTCAATGCTATTTGACACAATACAAGGAGTACGGTGGATGAAAATAGCTTAAAAACAAGCGTTGGTCGATTTCGTGCTTATAGTTTTCATAAAACAAAGCATTTCCCTTTGGATAATCATTTATATTTATGATGTATTATTAAATTTAATATAATTGTATAAAGTTTGATATTTTTTTTTAAAGGGATATACAAATTATTTTGAAAGATGGGTGTTATATTAGCATATTTTTTACCAGAATTGTTATCATAATTTTTAAAAACCAGTATCTAAATAAAAAAAATAGCGATATATTTACATTAAAAAAATAACTATATAATTTATAGTGTCATATGATTGCTTGGGTGCAACACGTAAAAATGAGCATCATGGTTATGAAATATGTTAGTAAAGAATTAAATGATAAAGTTATTAAGGAACAAAGAAGTAATAAAATATAATTTGCCACAATAAATGTTGTAGAAACTATTCTTGTCAACGTAATAGCTATCCATGATAGTTTCAACTTAATTCTAGCTCCAGAAATCACGTTTAAGAATATATAACCAAACACTTGTTTTTGTAATAGAATTGATTTTGATAGTAATGAACTCCCGTTTGGTGCACCGTGCACCTCAACGTGCAACCAAACAAGCACCAAAGCTCATAACTGAACGCCAATTATACGTTTTTAAGCTGTAAAATATAATAATTTATAATAGTGAGATGATGAACATAAGTATCTCATATTGAGTTCAAATTAGAGAATTCACATCTAAGGAACATCAGAAAAGAACTTGAATTCTTATTATTCTGATTCACAGTTGATAGAAGAAAGATAATTATTTGGTGTAAAACCAAAGAAGCGAAATTTAAGATGGAAAAATTCAACGGGAGACATTTCTTCCTGAGAAAATTTAAGACACGGGCAGTTTTGAGAAAAGATAATTGCCTAGACACAACATTAACAAATCCGTAGATATCATTGACGAAAAATGAAAAGAGATAGATGATACTGTTGTTGCTAACTTGCACCTAGCAATGGCAGACTCAGCTCAATATTGTCAAGCATTTATGAAAGAATACAACAAAGGAGATATGTGATACTATAATAAAATTATACGAGGTATAATCATTTCACAATATAATATTATTAAAAGGAAGGCACCAAACTCTTTGAACGGGTGAATCCACGTCAATACATATCACATCAACACCCTAAATACGCTATTTTCTCATCTTACAACTTCTGATTTCAAAAAAGTGGAAAATGAATGTGTTGAACCTCTACTTTAGAGTTAACCAGATTTATATGATCACCTCATCATCAACATTGCCAACAATAATGCAGTTGAGACTATTCATTTAGAAGATGTCTCTGGTGCAATTCTTGAAGAATAATCCATACACAAGAATAAAGAAGAAATGTTATAAAGTTCAAATAAAGTTGAGGTTTCCACGATGACGAAAGGCATATCAAGGGAGTGTGGCTCCAATGGAAGTCAAAACCATGACACGTCAAAATTTCAAAGAAGGAAGGATCTAAAATGCTACGATTACGGCATGAGAGGCCACTTAAAGGATGAGTGTTGGAATAATAAGAAGAAAGGAGAAAATACTTTTGAATCTTCAACGTCTCAAGGATGTGTTGCAATCACCTTGGATGACAGTGAAATCACGTATAGTGAAGCAACAACCAGTTATAAAGGAAAAACACGATTCAACAATGTTTGGATAATGGATTTAGGTGGACTATGGCACATGACTCCACACCGGGATCAATCTTACTATTATGAGCCTATCTCGGATGAATTGGTGTAAATGGAAAATGACAATGCCTTATAAATCGCTGGAGTCGATACTACTAGAGTAAAATGCATGATAATATTGTTCAAAAAATAAAAGAGTGCGTCATGTGACGTGGAATTAGACCAAAGGGAATCTCCATAGGAACTAGTCCCTCATATTTCACACGTAGGAGATCGAGACACAGCCCAGGGCTTTGAGGAAAGATGTAGATCGATCGCCAGACAACTACATAGAGGGTCTCTACAAGTCTATATATTATTTTATATTTAGTTTCCCCCGTAAGATCACCAATGAGGAGATCTGCAAGTTTCACATCTAAGTAATACAATACCCGCTATTTCGTCTACTTCTCATATGTGTGTGAGTGGCGTTGGGTTGGAGGAAAGTGTAGATCATCTATTTTATGAATTGTGCATTTATTAGGAGTATTTAATCATTTGTTGGGCAACAATTAGACATTCACTTAATGAGTGTGTTGCATCTTTCTTATCATTTCATCCATTTTGGAAATATAGGAGATTACTCTAAACGTTTGATCTTTTATTTAACTAGTTTGGTTGTCTTGCGTATGAGTTATTTGAAAGAAAATAAATTGACGTATAATTCAACGTAAGGAGATTTCGATTCATCACTTAATTGACAAAGTGAAACTTTTATCTTTTAGGTAGTTGAAAGTGAAATATGATAATTTAGCTTATGATCTTCATAATTGGTGGCTAAGTCTCATTCGGTGTTTGAGTTTTGTCACCTACCAAGTACTTTTTGGTGTTTCTCTTTTGTTTTTGTCGTTGTTTGTACTTTTTTGCTACTTTTGAATTCTATCTATGCACTCTGTTTTTTTTTTTTTTTGTATTAATGTATATTCCATTTTGGTCTTTTAAAAAAAATTGATGGTATTTTGATTAAAGAAGGAATTCAAATATTTTTTTATTAAAGGGAAAATAAACAGCAAGAAAAGAAAACAAAGTAATCCTCCTTTTAAAAACTCCTAAGCTATGAAGCCCAAATACTTCAAAATGGGTGACGTACCGTATTCCTTGTGTATCCTGCACCGATACCTACTCGATACTTTCTGATATGTATCGGAAGAGTATCGGATCATTAAATTTTATTTTATTTTAAAATAATTATCCGATACTTTCCGATACGTATCGGAAGAATATCGAATAATATAAATTTTATTTTTTTATATTATTAAGATTTCTTTTTTTTTCTTTAAAAAGTAAGAAAAAACATTATATTACTATAGCACTAACAATGTTCCTTTTGGATATAGTATAACATTGATGGTGCTCTTTTTGGGATATATATGTAATTGACTAATCATCACTTTCTTAATCGTCAATATTACTTATATTTATGTTGATATGCTACGAGCATATGACTGGTTTCTTATGTTTGTTAATATATTTGCATATTAAAAAAAAATTGTTATAATTATATTGTACATTTAATTATATAATTTTTTTATTAACGTATCCCGACCGTATCGTATCTTGATTTTTGAAATTTTTCTGTATTGACGTATCAGTGTTGTATCGTATCCGTATCGTATCTTGTATACGGGCTTCACAGCTCCTAAGGTATTCGAAAGCAGTACGATATCTAATTGAGATTTTAAATACAAATAATAGTGATTGTTAGTATATCTATTACCGACACAATAAAACTATTGTCCATCAAATTACCAGTTAGACTTTTAATCTTAGTAATTTGGTGGGCTTCATGGTCAATTTACTGTAAAATATTAAGAACTTTTTTTTGCATTATGACATAAATATAGAAAAACATATTATTTCCATCTCTTTAAATATCACTAATTTAGTAATTTTCATATAAAATAAAAAAATAGTTAATAAAAACATTGCATTTCCTTAAAAAAAAAAAAACACTGCATTAATGTTAATATTTTAAAAAAAGTCACGAGTTTTTAAAATTTATCATTTTGATTTTCTCGCATTGATTCATAAAAAATTAATTGCACGGATATAAACATATAATCTATGCAACGAATACGATACAAAATAAAAAAAATAGAAACATTACATTAATGTGATTTTTTTTTCCGAAAGAACATTAATGTGATATGTTGAAAACAATAAAGAATTTCAAAAAATTTATCCCAACTACTTTCTCATATCCGTACATAAAAATCTGCTTCCAAAGATATAAACACATAAAATCCACAACGATTGGGTGTAAATATTTAACGATGTTTTGCATATAAATTAATAAAATATTTAATAGAAACACTAAACCAATGTTGATATTTTAAAAATAGTCATGCATTTTCTAAATTTTATCATATCGATAAATAAAATTTTTATTTCTATAGATATAAATACATAAAATCTTCAACAATTGCAGTGCAAATATTTAAGAGTGTTTTACATATATAAACAAAATAATAAAATATTTAATAGAAATACTATATTAATATTTCTAAAATAGTCATGATTAAAAAAATATATGAGGGAAGTGCAAATATTTTACGGTGTTTTATATATAAAATAACAAAATATTTAATTCTGTTTGAAAGAACAAACACTGCATTAATGTTGATATTTTTTTTTTGAAAAATTAATGTTGATATTTTGAAATTAATCATAATATTAAAATTAGCAACGGGCGACTTGCAAATATTTAACGAAATTTGACATATAAAAGAAAAAAATTAATAAAAACATTACATTATTGTTGTTAATTTTTTGTCTAATATCTTTTAAATATATCATAATATTAACAATCTATTTGTTGCTTATATAATTAACATAGCGTTGGACAACCTTTTTATTGGTGGAGTATTTAAAAATAAAAGGACAAATAATCATTTTCGTCTTTGAATGTGTAACGTGTAGTCACGATAGCCAATTAATGTTGCAAAATTATAAAATAGCCTCCAATTATGCATTCCGTTAGTCAAAATAGTTTCCAACGCTAAAATGTTTCCTTTATCGCTGAAGTGTGGTGGATTAATGCGTGAAGGGTTAAAATAGGTAGTATGCATAAAAGATGTAAGCATTACTTAATCAGATATAAGATCATTTGTTCTCACAAGAGACTACTTTTACTTATGGAGTGCATAATTAAATACTGTTGTGTTAGTCGTTACACATTTAAAGAGAAAACGAGTGTTTTGTGCGTAGTAGAGAAGAGAGAATTATGGATGACTCCAATGACCGGTTTCCCATTGGAATGCGTGTTCTCGCCGTCGACGGCGATTCCGCTTATCTCTCGGATTTAGAAACTCGCCTCCGATCATGTCAATACCACGGTCTGCTTCTTTTCTTTTTTATTCCCAATTTTATTTGATTTATTCATATATTATGTTCAATTTATGTGTATAATGCATGATGATCATAATTGATAAGCAAAGGACATGTATATGTAGATATGATTTTAGTTTGTTGGAAATTCTGCTTCAGTCCGTCCCTAGCAGCCTAATTGCGGCATTTGCTGCCTTGGCTTTGAATTCAAACAAAGAACATTACTTTGAATTCATTTGGAATTTAGAATCAATCAAATCTGTGTTGAATCAAAGACTCCAAAGTCATAGTATGTTTGACTTAGTGTCACAAACTCCTTGTTATAGTATATAGGAACAATATATACACATTTTGCTTGTTCTGAATGATATTTATGTATGGTTGGGAATTGCAGTAACAACAGCTAGTGAAGCAAAAACGGCATTGACTATGTTGCGAGAAAACAAAGACAAGTTTGACCTGGTAATCGCTGATGTGCACCTGCCTGACATGGATGGACTTAAGCTGCTTGAACTTGTGGAACTTGAGATGGACCTTCCGGTCGTAAGTAAGTGGGGATCTGTTCTGTAATCTTCGGTTCCTCATCTTTGTTTCGTTTCTTCATTTTCACTCCCATTCATTCATATAATTTATTAATCAATGATTGTTTGGTGAACCTTTGTTGTTATAAAAAAAATTATTTCAGTGTTTTCTGAATATAGCGATAATGAGCTAGTGATGAAGGCAGTTTGCCATGGTGCCTCTGAATTTCTGGTGAAACCTGTGAGATTAGAGGAGCTAAAGACCATTTGGCAGCATGTAATTCGGAAGAAGAAGGACAATGAGGACCTATCAGCTCAGAAGAAGTCCCAGTCTCTTTGGTCTGTAGAACTGCACCACAAATTTGTAGCTGCTGTTAATCAGTTAGGCATTGACAGTATGTTCTCCACTTTGTCTGCAAGACAAACAATTTTTATATCCTATCAATTTCCTCGAGCTTTACCAAATTTTATTTCTCATTTTACATTATCAAAGTGTTTTTTAATTTATTTTCAACCTGAGGTTGAAAAAAACTTATGATGATAGGTGCTACATTGTATAAATTTCATTTCTCAATCATCACTCAAATTTATGCCATGTCATGAAGTGTTTCATTACTGAATTTGAGTAAGTCTCATGGTAATGTTGTTTTACTGGCAGAGGCTGTACCCGAAAAGATTCTTGGTTTGATGAATGTTGAAAATATTACAGGGGATGAAGTGGCGAGCCATCTCCAGGCAATTTTCTAGTCCTTTACGCTTTAATTTATCTCAGTTAAATCATTTCTTTCACTGAATGTTTCTGGTTTATCAAATGGCTGCAGAAGTATAGACTTATTGACTATGTGAAGAAAGTTAGCTCTGTGGCAAGCCAACACGCTAGTAGTTTGGTGGCAACCTCAAGGAGTGCAGATCAGGATGAAGACAAAGATGAGGATAAAGAGAATGGTCATGACAATGAGGATCCATGAGCTCAGAAGAAGCCCCCTGCTGTTTGGTCTGTAAATGTCAAGCGAATGCATCACAACAATAACTAGTTTTTTTTTTTGGAGGTTTATTTCATGACTTCCGTTTTTTCTGGAAAATCCTTCTATTCTGCCAAAGAGCAAATTATGACTGGTAGGTTTTAATCTGCGATGTGGTGTTTTTGTTATGTTTTCTTTTGCATTATTTAGCCTTGTTAAATTTAAAATTATATTTGTCGAGTTCAATTTTTGAGAGGGGAGGAGACCGAAATCCCTCTTAGACCATTTTTTGCTTTCCCTCAAATTCGGAGATTTGGAAGGGATGGAAGATGGATGCCTCTTCCATTGAGTTTGGTTGAATAACATAAGCCTTCAAATTATCAATGTGAGGAGGTGGCCACTTGTCGTTCCAGAAATTTACTTTAAGACCATTCCCCTCGCCCCAATGAAGACGACAATGAAGATTTTGATTCACATGGTTCCAATTCTTACACATGCCTCTCCAAAAATTTGAACCAATACGGTCTTGAGATATCCGCGGAATGACAGAGGAGCCACACTTGTACTTAGCTCGAATAATTCTCACCCAAAGATCATCTTTCCTATTACAAATTTGTCATTCCGCTTTCATGAGGGACACTTGGTTCATAGATTGCACCGTATGCAGTCCCAACCCCCCAACTTTTTAGGAGTGCAAATTTTCTCCCACGAGATAGGATGAATTTTATGTGCTAGCTCAGTATCGTCCCAAATAAAATCTATACATATTATGTCAACCTCATCAAAAATTTGCATAGGAACCATAGTGGATTGCATGGCGTAGCTAAGAAGCGCTTGAATCATGAATTCAGCAAGAGTAAGTCTACCTGCAAAAGAGAGTCTTGGCTGTCCAACTGCTCAACCTTTGTTCACCTTGTCAAGTATAAACCTGAAAGAGCTATTTTTTACTCTTTTATGGATAAGAGGAACACCAAGAAATTTTCCAAGCTCTTGTGTGCCTTGGAAACCAACCTCATCACATATCTGCCTTCTTGACTGTCAAGGAACATTTCTAGAAAAATAAATTCTAGTCTTGTCCTTACTCACTTTTTGCCCCAAACTTCTGCAAGACAAATCTAAGATAAGGTTAGTATAATGAATTTGCTCCATATATGCCTGTGAAAACAGGATCGAAGGCCAGATGAGCATGCTTAGGTGCGCCACTTGCAAGTTTGATTCGTTTCCAATACATATTTTTCGCTGCAACATTAATCAATTGGAAAAGTCGCTCGATGCAGAGGTAAAAATAAATATAAGGAGATAAAGGATCTCCCTGTCTAATTCATCTAGATGGCTTAAATTCCTCTAGAGCCTCTCCACTCCAAAGAATCCTCATACTAGGAGAGGAGATACAATGCATAGTCATATCAATAAATTGTCTTGTCGAGGAATTCACCTTTAGCTCTTTGTATGCAAAAAAAATCATTTGAAAAAGGAAAATTCTCATTGTGTCAAACACCCCCGGACAAAGATTAGCCACGGTGGAAACTTCGTTGATATGACATGGTAAGCAAACAAAACTATAATACTTCATTTGAGGTGTTTGATAATAGTGTTTCGACTATCAAAATTCAAATACGATATCTTCTACTTCTTACTGTCACTATTATACACCAAAAGAAATTCACGAAATCACCGTGATTAAAAATGTTTGTTATGTGCAATAATGAATTTTCTAGACGTTGAACTTTTCATTCTAGGCTCTATATTTGACAAGATAAACTTTGAGCCTCTAAGTTATAGTTTATAAGCTTATATAATTTTTTTTTTACAAAAATAAATTATATTCATTCAAGTAGATACAACAAAAACTCAAAGTAGCTCAAAACAAAAATAATGAATTTGTGAACAAATTAACAACACTCATATTAACAACATAAAACGGTAAAGTACATATAAGCGTACACATGTGACTAAGTACTCATGTCTCCAAATCTAAAAGATTGGCAATGCTAAAGTCATCGATTGCATATAAATTGAATCAAAGTTAATCCTTCAACTCCAATCAAATAAACATTGCACTAAATCAACATAATAACTTGCAAATACGAAAATAAAAACAAACAATATCATACTAAGACGACGAAATCACAAAAACATACGAAATAAGACTATAAATATGTGGAAATCATTTATTTAATTAATAGAGAAAGAAAAAACAATTTAGATAGGTGATTTTAGACCAAAATTGACTCAAGATCACCCTTTTTCAATAGATCTAGAGGAAGAAGAAGAAAAGCGATAACAACCAAGATTTGACATAAGCTCATATAATTGAAAAAAGATTTGTTTGGTTACAAACATCTTCTCACATTTTTGTTTAGCAAATCTTCTCGCATTCTTATACCTTATTTTTAGTAGCGTATTGCGTTTTTTTTTCAATTTTACTTTGTTATTTTAATTGAAAAAATGAAATATTAATTAAATATTTTTTTTAAGTCGTTTATTTTTTGGTAAAATTACTGTTTTGCCCCTAAGTTTTCAAATGTTGTGATTTTAGCCTCCTAAAAAAACAAGTCTTTCTAGGCCCTCTATGTTTACTTTCTTTTGCAGCTTTGGCCCCCCGAGTCAATTTTAACCTAGTCAACGTACACGTGGCGCACACATGGACGCCACATGTGTAATTTTTTTTTAAAATAAATAAAAATGCCACTTGTAAATAAAAAAATTAATTATTTTTATTTTTTAAAATTTAAAAAAAAGTAATTAAAAATAAAAAATAATTAAAATAATAATTTTTAAAATAATAATAATTTAAAAAATAAAATTAAAATTAAAGAAAATACACCCGTGACGCCCACGTGTACGTTGACTAGGTTAAAATTGGTTTGGGGGGCCAAAACTGCAACAGAAAGTAAACATCGAGGGCTTGAAAAGAGTTATTTTTTTAGGGGGCCAAAATCACAACATTAAACCTTATTTTTTTAATTAATTCAACTGTTAATTTTATTAAACATTATAAATTTGATTGGCTAACTAATTCGCTATAGTCTATCACCTATCCACCATAAGTTCATTTTTTTTTTAGGAAACCATAAGTTCATTTGTTATAAACTAACTTATAATTTTCTGCTTTTTAAAAAAAAAAAAAAAAAACAGAATCGTATTAATATCATAAATGATATATCTTGTAGGTTGAATTAAAGCAAGATACAGAAAAATTTAAGCAAGCTGAATAAATAGGACCTCCACCATTAGAAATATATTGATAGCATCAATCTAAAGTGTATCTCCTGATATAAGCCATCGTCTATAATCAATCAGAAACATATTTTTTAATTGTTTATAGCACTCTTGACTAATTTTTTTTATCTAGACGAGTCCAACATTTTGACTATTTTTTTTGAGGATGTGAAGTACAATTTAAAGAATCCATGGTCACATACTTAAAGAATCTAAACAACTTACCTCTCATAATGCATCGATTTGAAGGGTTTTAATTTTTTTTATTTTTTTTGACGTGATTTGGAGGTTGTTTATTACCTTTATAATCTAAGATGCACAAATTTGAAAGTATATTTTTTAGATTTTAATTTGTGTTTTGTAATGTATATTGAATTTTTCTATAGAATAATATAGATTGAATTTGATTTATTTGTAAATACCAACCCCGAATATAACTTTCTAAAACTACATTTTTAGAGGAATACTATGGTTAATAGATAGTATTGGTTAAGTTCTTACGTGTCTAACGACAAACAACAAATATTATCCAGGTGGCACTTATTAATGCAAAAAATAACACTCAAATTGTCACCTCTCTTTCTCTCCCCTCCTACATTAAATAATGTACCAATCAAATACTTTACTAGAAGTAAATATTACTTGGTAAATAAGCCAAAAAAATTACTATTAATTAGTTGTATTATAGTTTTTTTGTGTGGAAATTAGTTATAATGTGGTGAGCACTATATGAAGCGGTGTAAGAGATTACATATAACTGCATTTCTTTAGTTGTAGTCTATTGTTAAGCGTTTGATCCTAGATGATATAAAAGAAAAATAGCTATTAGGAGATATCAAACCACTTAAATCAATTTTAATAACTCAAGTATTAGGTTCTGGCCCTTGGACATGAAAATCAAGCTGAAAATACTAGAACAACAACGTTTGATATGTTAGTTATCTCTTAACATCAGACACGGATTCCCTTGTTTTGGGGACAAATTCACACGGTTCTCATCTTGATGATCCGTGTGCATGTTCATACTAAATGACAATTAGATATCATAGCTTTCTCAAAAGTTGAACATGCTTACAAGCATTCATGCAAGAATTTGTGTTTAAAAGAGAAAACCTCTCCACAAGATTAATAAAAGCAGAATTTATAATGATCTTAAACATTGTATAAACCGCCATCGATCGATATCTTTCATCTTAGCCTTCACTCACGTCACCTTTGATAAATGCCTAACACAAACAAAAATTTCTTCCTTAATTTCTTCTATTGTCGCCACCTAAGTTTTCTAATGCATTTCACTCATGGTAACGTGTGGTTGAATTAGCCAAACCTATATCAATTCATCAATAAATATATATTGAGTCATTTTTAAGACGTACGTGTTAAATGTTGCTTCTTTTTTTCCCTATATATCTCACTTTTTCGCATCATGGAATGGAGTGAATGAAAAAAGATGGGGAGAGTTAAGCTTCAGATCAAAAAGATTGAGAACATAACAAATAGACAGGTCACTTTCTCAAAGAGAAGAAATGGTTTAATCAAGAAAGCTTATGAACTTTCTGTTCTATGTGATGTTGATGTCGGTCTCATCATGTTTTCTCCATCTGGGAGAGCCACTCTCTTCTCTGGCAATAGAAGGTTTGGAAGATAATTCTCTGTTGTTTTTTTTTTTTACAAAATGATTGAATATATAAACAAATGAACTTATTCTCACTTTTTCATATATGCTTTGAAGCATCGAAGAAATCCTTGAACGATATATAAATCTTCCAGACAGTGAACGTGGAAGGTAAGTGATTCCCTGGATTTGGATTTGTTGCGACAATTTCACACATTCACACGGCCAGCAAATCATTGGCTGTTTGATCGAGATCAAACGGTTTAAATTTCATTCAATGCACAATTTAATGCCGATCTTGATCCAACAACCACCGACGTGTTGACTGCGTGAATTGTTGACTGCAACAAATCAAAATTCGTAATTCCGTATGTTCTTATACCAGTACTTCATACTTGATACTTCTTATTTTATCCTAATGTTGGTGGTACCTTTGATTTGTCTGAACTTTTGTTACCGTGCAACTATGAAGGATGCATAATCAAGAGGTGAGTAGTTCATTTAGCCTTGTATCATTGTATAATGTTTTTAGTTTGAACTTTGAACTGATCATCAATTTTCAAATGTTCTTGGGAATATTGTTTTGAAATTACAAATTATGATTGTCTCTGTAGCACATCCGAAAGGTGCTTAGAAAGTTGAAAGCTGAAACTGATCAGATATGCCAAGCTCCTAGGTATTTTCCACAGCTCATTTTTAGTTTGATTAATTAATATTTACCATAAGGTTTGAATTGTAATCTACTAATAATAATTGGTTCGTAGACGCTTTCTGTTTTCTAAACATTTAATTATATTGTTGCAGCCCTACGATTACAGACTTCCAACTAAAGGTATCTCTTAATAATTAAGCATTGTATATTATCATTCAGATTATTCATTTTCAACTTCAAATAATGTTATATATGTTGGATTAATAAATCTATGTGAGCTTCAGGAGGTTCAAAGAGAAATATTTATTTGCAAGTCTCAATTGGAAGAGATGGAGAATCGACTAAGGTTCATCTCCCTTTATCATTGCTTAATTACTACTTATCAGTTATCGTTTAATTCAAAACCAAAACCAAATTCTGAAGGAGAGCATGTCATCACTGTTTCATGCTATAATTTTTAGGATATTTGAAGGAGATCCTTCAGAGATTACCACATTGTGTGAGGCGGAATATCGTGAACAAGTCCTACAGGAAACTCTAAAACAAGTGCAACTGCGAAAAGTAAGTTTTATAACATACAAGATAACGCTATACACATGAAATATATTTATCTTAGCTAATTATTGGTTGCAAATTTGCAACTATAAATTAATTATTATGATTAGGTACATCTTACAAAAACTGTAGATGTAGATGGATTTGTTGCTGGAACTACAGGGAATGCATTAGGCTGGTTTCCTCAGGGAGATACCAATGATCAGATTCTGAACTTTGCCAATGCTTACGGCCCTTCTCCTCTCAGGTACTTTTTATTGCCATTGATTCGATTGTACATTCCAAGTGAATTTGTATCAAATAGTTTATTGCTCTTATTTCCGAATACAGTGATCAACAATCACTGAGTACTGTTGTTGATATGGTAACGCCAACTTCGACCCTTCTGAACTCTGCAAACGTCGACCACACTTGTCAAATTAGTCCCAGGGATGCTGCAGAGGCTGACATTAATAATACACTATGTCCTCAGTTTGGACAAGTAATGGACACCAATCTGTCATCTTGGGAGCACCTCCATCAATTAGGTACTTACTTGAACATATTCCAAGTATAATTAACTATAGTTGTGTTGTAATTTGATTTGATAATGCACATTTGTTGAATAAATAATTACTGAAAATTTACTTTTTGTTTGTTATATCAGTTGTTTTATATATTGATAATAAGATTGTCATAAAACTAATAGTTTTAGCCCAAGTGTAGTTTTGGAGTCATTGTTTTGTAATGAAAGTTGTACACTAATGATTGAACTATTTGCAGAGAGTGGACCGTTGTCAGTTGCAGAGACAAGAGAAGGGCAACTGCTTGAGCAGTATTTTTCTCAATTTAGTCCGTCAAATATCTTAATAACTAATCATGGTCAACTTCAAACATGATATATGGTGTCTATGTACATGTTTTCTAGAAAACTATAAACTTCAAAATGCATTTGCATTTTCTCAGCTAGCCGCTGAAATGAGATGGTTTGGATTTGTTAGTATCGATGTTCATGACTTGTATGTGTGTAGTAGATTAATTGGCTGAATGTAGTTGCTATTTGCTAGAATTTGAGGAATCAGATTATCAGGTAAATAACTTCTTTCTCTTTTGTATTTTCTATCAAGTTTTTTTAACAAAATATGTCATGGGAACTTTTTTTACGAAAGAAAAGTTTATACATACCATTAATAAGCAGATCACAGTGCAAATGTTAATATGATCTTAAACACTATTGTAATTTAGATCAAGTTTGATTGCCTTGTAAATTTCATATATGCACGTTGTTAAGCACACTTATAGTTTGGAGGAGTACCAACAAGATTCAACTTTAAAGATTGTCGTCTCTTATCACACATCCCCAAACCCTTTGCATGAAAAACCCCTTATGCAACAAGCACGACAATCCTCATAGACATAGCCAAATAAACCACTTGTTGGTCTCTTTACCCTACAACCATCTCTACTTCACTGCTCCATCGGTTCACGCCGAACCACATTGAAGGCCACAAATTTGAGAATGTTCCTAAGACTGCCCGGCATTAAGCACAACATTTATTTTACCTTTTTAACCTTATGGTGCACCAGTGGACTACGCTCAAAGGAGTCCATGTACACACAAACAGACCATAACAGATATATGTGTTTAAATTGATAAAACTTGATTAACAGAGTTAATGTACACACAAATTACCAAATAAAAAAAGCAACAGCAATTAGCTCACATAAACTGCTTAGAGCAGGCTGAATGGCAGGAGAAGCATTTATATTTCAGTGAATAGCATACACTAATGTGATGGCAATGGCACTCAAGGTCAGCACAAGGACAAACCATTCTGGTCATATCTAATGTGAAAGTATACAAGTTAAACTGCAACTTGCCCACTAAAATTTCAATACCTAACTATGCAAAAAAAAGAAGTATAGATTCCTTGACCATAACTTAATAGCCAGTTAAGATGACTGCTACTTCCCATATACTCAGCTTGAAATAACTTCTCAGTTAAGTGATATACCAACCCCTTGCCAAGTAGCAAGCTTCTTGTGCAAAACATATTAAGCTCCATCAAATCATTGAAACACTTCAAAAAATAACCAAGTTTCATCCAACTCCATCACTCGAATTAAAACAGATAACTTGGTAAATGAGGAGGCGAAGGCAGGTTAGCCACGTATTTATACTGTTACAATGTAAAGATACCATGTCATTGAAATAGCCAAAGTAAAGTCTAAGGAATGTGATGAAAAATAATCACCTTGTACTGCCTGTATTTCTCCCGAGTAGCTTCAAATGACCCTTCCCGTCTTGACATATACAGATCATGTAAGATGAGAACACATTCTTTCAACTCAGCTGGTTTATACCCAGAGTACTCTTGCAGTGCTAATGTCTGCCACAGACAAAATCATAAATGTATTGAACCATCAACCATCAATGTTCATTTGGTAATACTAACACTTTTACAAATAAAGTAAGCCATTAACTCTATGATCAAGTACTTACCCAGGGATATGTTTTGGGCCAAACAATGAATCTAGCAAGCAATGTGATCGATGCGGCCACCAAAGAAGGCAAGAACCTCACACAATCATAATCCAATAAACTTAACTCAGCAAGATAGTTACTTAGAAATTCAAACTGCAAATTTGAAGCCTGAAAGAAAGAAGGAAAATAAAACAAACAAACAACAATCAGAACACCTAACAACGCTTTCGAAATGTCAAAAACAAAGATAGACAACGAAAAAACCAAGCTCACATTTTTCTTCTTACAGACAATTTCATTAAACCTCCTGTATCACAGAAACTACAATAATTAGTCTATTGTCTTTTCAATTTTCTCAACACAGTTGACATTTTCTAAAACAAGATAATTAATAAACAGATTTGGCACTCTCTTGCCTTAAAAATGTCTTAACAGTGGGACCGCCCATATCATTATCTAGAGTCTTGAGTATGTCAGTTTCCATCTCTAAAACCTGCATTGATAGCAATAAGCAAGAGAAGCAAAATAAGGGAGCATTGACAGAGTCACAAAACAAATTTAAATATTATTTTTTTCGTAAACTAAAGTATCCCCATACAGTACACAAATGCTGAGACCAAATCTCTCGAGATAATTTAGATCCTTTTTAGCAGTTGATCTCTCCTAAATATGTTTTCCATACACACTAACAAGGAATCGAATCTCCAACCATATTATTAAGGCACCCAAATCTATAATACTTGTGTCAGACTAGATTGGTATCATAACCATAGATAGATTTACCTCGTCTCTGTTATATGTATTATCGGTAATAAAGCAGAGTTCTTCGACATGGGGTGGGTTAATATCTTCATACTTCCTTTTATAATCGAAAAAATAAAATCAATCAATCAATATGTTCAAGAAAATAAAGAGAAAAATTATTTGCAAAATTCAAATCAGACATAGAAGGCTTACGATGCAATGTACATGGATGCAACACCCAACAATTGAAGCTTGACCCTACAGATAGGGTAAAAAGATAGGAACCTATCTATGTATGAAACAGCGAGATGAAGTGTATCATTCTGAAGCTTGAATTCTTCAGCAACTTCTACTAACCAATCAATCAATATTCCTCTCATCTTTGGATCAATGTCTCTCTGTACTATATCCATGTAATCCTTCATTGGTCTTCTATTTGTCTCCATCTAAGAAAAACAAAATCGAATCTCAATCATATATTAAAAAAAAAAAAAAATACAGTTTTGAAACAGTGTGTGAAGACCCATAAGATTACCTCAATGGATCGAAGATAGTTATAAGCACTGGAAACAACCGGAGCATCAAAGTTTTCATGGGTGGTTGATTCTGAAACAATGTTATTGTTCTTCTTCGATTGAGAAACAGTGAGATTGGTTGTTGAATTGGGAAGTTCACCCAAAACGACACGTTTATTCATGTGATTTTGGGTTTCGTTGGTTTTCCTCTTTGCAGAGCGAGTCTCAACCATTTTGTTTTTGTTCTTTTTTGGAACAGATAAACAGAGAGAAGGCGAAGAGTTTCCTTAAATCTCTCAATTATCATTTCAACTCGAATCTTGTTTTGGCGATTGGGAGTTTTTAAATTTTGTTTTCGAGCCAAAATGTTTTTCAAGTTTAATTTGGCGGGGTGAGTGGCGCTCTTTCCTCTCCCCCAATCCCAATCAATAACGCTACTATCTCAATTATAAACAATTTTTTACTTTTTAAATTCATTTGATAAAAGTATATAATCACATACATTATTTATTGAATGAATTTAAAAAGTAAATGATTATTTATAATTAAAACTGAAGAAAATATGTATATTTATATGATTTGCGAGTGTTAAATTGTTTTTCTATCTTCTTAGTTTGTTCTTTCTCTTGGAGATCATTAATCACACTCAATGATATAACATTGAGATATGGTGTTGGAAATCACATATGTGTTTGTAGGGCATTTGTTATAAAAAATCGAAAAAGAATATAAATTTTGCTTTTGAAAAAACAACTTTTAAAAATTTCAAGAAATTGAATACACAATTTTAAAGTTTTAACGTGTCAATTTCACTTAAAAATATGAAGGCTACCTATGAGTTCACTTAAAAGGAGAGATCGAAAGTAGTGAATGAAAACTTTTGAGGGACTAAAAATCGAAGAAAATTTTTAAAGGGACTAAAACGAAACGTTTATATATTTATAGGGGGAAAACATATTTATCCATAAAATAATTAGATGGGAAAAAATGTCAAATATGTTTTTGGTCCCTATAAATATTTAGAATTTCGTTTTCAATCCCTACAAATTAAAATCGCATTTTTTAGTCTCCATAACATTTTCCTTTGGCATTTCGATGGACAAAAAAAGGCGATGGAAAATTTTACCGAAACTAAAAATTGTGATGGAAAACTTTACAATGACTAAAAATGCTAACGAAAAATTTACATAAACTAAAAATGCGATTTGATTTTATTGAGACTAAAAATGACTATTTATATGAAACAAAAATTTAACGGAATTCTCAATCGCCAACGGCCGCGCATGGATAAACACAACGAGAAGATTTCCTCAGACATAACAAGAAAGATCGTTATTCGGAAGAAGGAGGCTATGGGGTTATGCATGGTGCATCATAATGCAACGTAGAAAACATGATGGAAGGTTCCTACAAGGCAATATTATAAGAATCTCTAAATACACAAGTACCATTGGACCGAAATACAAGTTCAAATGATTTTTTTTTTTTCAACGCGGATTAATTCTTAACACGGTAGGGTAAAAATAATAGGTCATAAATACAATGAGATAACTTTCAAAATAAATGATAAAACAGTTAAGCTTGTTTGGGGATATTCCTAATGATGTTATTTTCTTTTATTGTTAATGCAATGCTTCGCTCATAATCAATTTGTTGGTTTCTTCAATGAATATGTTGTATATACAGAGTTTGGAGTAAATTGTTGTGGGAGTAGTCACTAGTCATGGATTTTAGGGCAAAAATCTTACTTTGTTGGATTAATGTATTATCTATTATGTATGAATCAAATCTTTGAGTGATTTAAAATTGAGTTTTGACGTTCAAAATTCACATACCATATTTGAGACGTCGCTCAAAATTCGCATACCATATAAAATGATGTACTTAATAGTTAATGAAGTGTCTTTATGAGTTCTTTCTGGATGACACAGATGAACATTGTGGAGGCACAACGTGAGACTAAATAGTTGCATTTCTTATGTATCATAGGTACTTGATATCAGTTTATGTTAGATGGTGTGAGCTTGAGATACCAGATGTATTCTTTACTCTATGTCATTCATTAAACAATAAGCAACATATGATATATATTGTGTGTTCTATTTTGTTTCTAACGAAATATAATTTGCATGTTTGAGAAAACATCATAGGATAAATTGTTCTCTTATATATTTTGTTATCGTCAAAATAATTATGGATCGTTGTTTCTAGACAAACTTGATTCCAACATGGTCTACACCTTGGACGAAGACTTGAGATTTGATTACTAAAGTGTTGGGGGAATAATATTAGTTTCAGAACTCTGGATAACATTGTCTAGCTAGCATAAGTGGGCAAAGAAAGCATCTATAAATTAGTGCCTTTTTAAAAATAACCATTTTAAATATTGATTTACAATATCAATTTGTTTAATATTCAAATTGAATAAATAACCATTATCCTCTTACCTGAGACATTTTCATCATGGTTCCTAAATGAGTAAAAAATACAAATTATTTCTAACTTTAGAGTAAGTGAAATTTAGTAGAAGATATTAGAGTTAGGGGTGTAAACGGTTTAGACAAATCCGATAAAAACAAAAATCCAAACCGTAACAAACCAAATAAAGTATCCAATAAAACCGAATCTAAATGAATCTCCACTTTTTTTTATACTCTTATTCTTCAAGTTGGATTATCTATGATTTGGGAATTTATGCAGGTTCTGTTCATTTAGATTTATGTTCATATCCATTTTCATTCAAATCTACCTCTATGGATGTGATCTTTCTGTGCTCGGGTTATTCTCTTTGCTTAGATTCTCCAATGATTCATTCTCAATCTTCTAGATGCATGTTTTTTATTTTAGAAAATTGAATATGTATGTTATTGATTTGTGCACAACAATTGTAGCCCTTGTTTTAGTTCATGTGCATGCTTAAGCCATGTTCAAGTTGTTATACTGCTTTGGATGCCTACTTAATCTCATGGAATTTCAGCAGTGTATCCAATTGTAGCCCTTGATTGAATTTGCAAAGTTTTATCCAATTGAATTTTCTCCAACCTCATTGGAGTTCCTTGATAGTCAACTTGAGACTTACATCGTTGATATGCGTAGGAGTGTTGAATTTGCATATTTTAAAGGAATAAGTGATCTTTCAAACAAAAAAATGGTTGCACTCAAAAAGCATATTGATTATCCTTTAGTCTATCGACTTTTGAAGTTAGCAATGATCTTGCATGTTGCCACATCAACTGTTGAACGAGCCTTTTCTGCTATGAAAATTGTGAAGTCTAGATTGCGTAATCAAATGGGAGATGAATGGATGAATGATTGTCTTGTGACTTATATTGAGAGAGATGTGGCGGACAAGATTGATGATGAGTTGATTATTCAACGATTTCAGAACATGCAACCACGTAGGGGACATTTGTAAAGAATGAATGTAGTTTTTTTGAGGACATTGTAAATTGAATACAATGTATTTTTTTGGATATATATATTATTATAAGTTAAAGTTTAAAATTTTGAATCTCCTGACTCTGAATCCTGAAAACGCCATTGATTGAATAAATCTAAAAAGTAAAAAGTTGTTAAAAATTGAAACCGGAGTAAATACATATATTTATATGGAATTTGCAAGTGTTAAACTGTTTTTCCATCTTCTCGAGTTGTTCTTTCTCTTTGAGATCATTAATCACGCTCAATGATATATTACATTGAGATATTGTGTTGAAAATCACATGTCTAAGTAACACGACTGATAAAAATATGTGTTTGTAAGGCATTTGTTATAAAAAATCGAAAAATATATAAATTTTGACTTTGAAAAAACAACTTTTAAAAATTTCAAAAAATTGAATACACAATTTTAACGTAGCAATATTTTCATCTTAAAATAAGGGATTAAATATATTTTTGAGTCCCATAAATATATCAATTTTTCGTTTAAGTCTTTTTTCTTCGACTTTTTGTAATCTAATTTTTTTTCATCATCACTTCTGATTCATAGTTTTAAGTCAACTCTTGTGTAGTTTTTATATTATTGAATGAAATTTTCTATGAATGTTTAGAATATTATAAAAATCTTTTCAAAAAATAAATAGAATTTTTTAACAAAACATGAATTAAATATAATTTTTTATGATTTTTAAATTAAATATAATTTTAAAAAATTATATTTAATTCATGTTTTGTTAAAAAATTTAATTTTTGTTTTGAGAGATTGTTATAATATTCTAAACTTTCTTGAAAAATTTTATTAAAAATTTGAAGGCAACCTATGAGTTGACTTAAAAGTAAAGAACAAAAGTAGTGAATGAAAACTTTTGAGAGACTAAAAGTCGAAGAAAATTTTTAAGGGGATTAAAACGAAAAGTTTATATATTTATAGGGATCAAAAACATATTTATCTATAAAAATAATTAGATGGGAAAAAGGTTAAATATGTTTTTGGTTATTATAAATATTTAGAATTTCGTTTTCAATTCGTACAAAGTAATATCGCACTTTTTAGTCCCCATAACATTTTCCTTTGGCATTTCTATGGACAAAAAAAGGCGATGGAAAATTTTACGAAAACTAAAAATACTGATGGAAAACTTTACAAAAACTAAAAATGCTGACGAAAAATTTACATAAACTAAAAAATGCGAATTTATTTTATAGAGACTAAAAACGACTACTTATATGAAACAAAAATTTAATGAAATTCTCAATCTCCAACGGCCGCGCATGGAAAAACTCAACAAGAGAAGATTTCTTTAGACATAACAAGAAAGTTCGTTATTCGGAAGAAGGAGGCTATGAGGTTGTGTAATGCAACGTAGAAAACATGATGTAAGGTTCCTACAAGGCTAAATTATTGAACCTTTTTGGTGAGGTGATTCCAGCGATCCTATGGACATAACTTTAAGTGCTATGAAGGATTCACTTCCCATTGAAGGAGGAGGAAGTGGTGATAGGGACGTTGTTGGCTTTAATTAGGCTTGAAATTCTGTTTATAGATGACTAATGGAACATGAACGTAGTGAAAAACACAAAAAGTATACGATTTGGATTTTGTTTTACAAAATCTCTTTCTTAAACATAGATTTGCAAACATTTTAAAGGGAACAAACATACTTTGTGAAAACCTTTTTTACAATATATAGTTAAGACAGATAAAAGTTTTTCATAAAGAGATAAACACGTGAGATTTATATTTCACCACCAACCTAGTAGCTAGTTCCTTCGCACCGAAGGATTTTTAATTATAATGAATCTTTTTTTTGTAGTGATAATTATAATGAATCTGATTACAACTTAGTCTAGTCAAGATTTTGAGGAATACACAAATACAATTGGACCAAAATACAAGTTCAAATGATTTTTTTCCAACGTGGATTAACTCTACTCTTAACACGGTAGGGTAAAAATAAATACAATGAGATAACTTTCAAAAGAAATGATAAATCAGATAAGCTTGTTTCGGGATATTCATAATGTTGTTATTTTCTTTTATTGTTAATCCAATGAATGCATTACTCATAAATACAATGAGATAAACTTTCAAAAGAAATGATAAAACAGTTAAGCTTGTGTCGGGATATTCATAATGTTGTTATTTTCTTTTATTGTTTATGCAATGAATGCTTCACTCATAATCAATTTGTTAGTTTCTTCAATGAAAATGTTGTATATATAAACTAATTTATCATTGTATGAATCGAATCTTTACATGATGTCGTTGTATGGATTTGGAGTGATTTAACATTGAGTTTTGAGACGGTTAATTTTGACGCTCAAAATCCGCATACCATATAAAAAGATTATACGTAATGAAGCATCTTTCATGTATTCTTTCTGGATGACACAGATGAACAATGTGGAGGCACAATGTGAGACCAAATAGTTGCATTTCTTAAAGGTTATAGTGTTTTGGATGCCCACTTACTCTCATGGAATTTCAGCAGTGTATAGTCAGATCACAGTTGCAAAGTATACACTGGCCTGGCCTGTTTGAAATAGTTTTTGTTTTCAGTTTTTGAAATATACAAGTCTTCTTCTCACAATAATTATCCTTTTACATGTTTTAGTTTTTTAGTCCCCAAAACAAAAAAATTCAAAACAGTTTCCAAAATTGTAATTTTAAAAATAATTTAGCAAACAAGTTTTTAAAAACTAAAAAAGAGTTTTTGGGAAGTGTTTCAAACAGGCTCTTAGTGTTTTCGTTTATGATTTTTTTGAGTTTTGTAGCGCCTGATTTACACAATCTTGTTGGACATGCTTATGAAAGCAAAATGAGGTTGGTTATTGTATAACACTTCCAAAGAAAAAGTCACTTTGTGCCAAAAGTTTAATGAGCATTACAGAAAATGAGCAAATATCTTGTTGAGTTTTTGAATTTAATGAGCATAACAGAAAATATGAGGACATATAAGACTAATATAGTTTCAATTACTTGCAGAAAGTACAAAGAGTTTCAATTAAACAGAAGTAGCAAGTACAAAGAGTTTCAATTACAAATATCATAAAGGGAAATATGGACTATTCCACATCTGCTCAACAGTACTACAATCTAGAAGTAAAAGATAAAAGCAGAAGATCCTTTTAGAAAAGCCAAAGGGAGAGAGGACTCATCATCAAATTCTTCCCACCCTAGATTTTTACACCAGAGAGATAAATGTGATCTCAGACAAACAATTCAAAATGAGAGATAAAAATGGGTGCAACTCCATTCATTATCACTTCAACCTTTCCCACAAACGAAGGTAACTAATTACATCACAAGAAACAACTTGATCATCCTGTTTCAGCTGCACATCACATGTCCTTCCTTCCACCCTTTAAAGTCTCAATTTAAATCCTCGGGACAAGAAGTCGTCCCTGTGGAAAAAAGTGAATCTCATCAAAGTAAGTTCAACAATATCACAAAAGAATAGTTGATAAAAAAAAAACCATGCTTTTGAAAGTAACTATGCATAATTTGGAGTAATTTCATTGTAGGCCAATTTCTAAAAAACAACTTTCTTCTCTTTACGTACCACAGCAAGGTGGAATAGTTTCAACATTCATAAATAAGCTTGTAAAAATAATTATCTAGGAGTAGAGATCTCAATCAATGAATGAAAAAAAGGCAATTGAGACCAAAATTCTTTCTGTAATCTAATTTTAAAGAAAAGGAATCTTGCAAATTCTTTAGCTAGTCAAGGGAGCAACTCTTAAACCGAAACATAGCATGCATTGTCTTTTTTTGTTTCTTTTGAAATCAAGCATACACACATTGTGAAATACATAAACATAAACAAAGGTAGAGAGTTCAAAGTTATTAGAAAATCCTTGTCCTATAATAAGAATTTAATTTGACCTTTAGCATAGAGTTTAACTACATATATCATATGATGGGTCCATTGAACTCAAAAACTCAAAAAATTCGTATAATCAAAAAGGAATACCTGTTCTTGCTTGTTCGATTCTCCTTCGTCCTACAATTATCAACAGGGAAGGAAGGTGGTACAAGACTTTCAACACAAATCATAGCTCCATCGAAACTAGGAATTCCTTCAACATAACTAACTTGTTCACTCTTCAAATCATACCAAAATAGCTTCTCATAATGTTCCTCCAACAGAACCTTACTTCCATCACTAGAATAACACAAAGGCCTCAAAGATTTCAAAGAAAAAGTGAAAGACGATTGATCCAAAGTAAAAAGTTTACACCAGCTATCACTAGATCCATATTCTTTCATCACCCAAACATCAATTTTAGTAGTTTCATATTTCACAGTCAAACAAAGACGCCCTCCCAAATCAGCAACATCAATTTTAAAACTCTCATTACAATTAACCTCTTGATCTATTTCAGCAGGAAGAGGAACCTCATTGAAAATCTCAAGGGATAGATCAAACGCGACAATTAAACAAGGGTCTTCTCCATTGATTTTCGGAGTCATTATCCAGTGAATAGAATTCTCAACAAAAACCCCCATGGTTTCGCAATAGTAAAGAGCATAAGGCGGTATACTGTGAATTATTTTCCACGAGTTAGTTTTGGAGCTGAAGAGTCTGACATGTGGATCAAAAGAGTAATTTAGATCAGCTATAAAAGAGATTCTGAGGAGTTTGTAATCGGCGGTTAAAGGATCAAAACCGAAGCCGTGAACACATAATGCGATGTTGTTTGATTTCAGAAGGTTAGGGATAGGAAGAGGATGAAAAGGGATAATCTGATGTTTACGGGTGGTAGGATTCCAGAAAGTGATTTCGTTGGCGTCATAAGGATGCTTGAAAGTGATTTTGCCATGGGAGATGGCGAGGAGGCCGTTACATGAACCGATAAGAGTCATGACGCTGCTGTTACGCGTGACAGGAGTGATGTTGCTGCTGAAAGGATGGTTGAGTGGAATCATGGATTTGGTTAGGTTCGGGAAATCGAGTTGGTAGAGATCATTGTTGTGAAGGAGGAAGAAGTTGAAATTGAGGGCATTTTTGAGGTGAAGTTTGATGAAGTTGTGGGAATCGATTAGGGATCGAAGTGATTTCGAGGTTGATCGGAATCGGAGAAGTGATTGTACTGGTAAACGGGAGAACATTTCTTCGAGTATATCCGGCGGAAGATGGTCATCCGCCATTGGAAGGAAGGAAGATGCTAGGGTTTAGGGTTTTTCGTTTCTTTCCCTTCCTTTTAGTTTCATTTCTTTCACAAGGATTTTGTCACTGTAGAGAAGAAGATATAGGAAACGGCGAAGGATATAACAAGTTAACAATCAGGTGTGGCGTACCGTTTTTTTTTTTTAAATGGTAGCTTTTTGTGAAAGTTTGTGTAATAAAATGTATTGGAAATTGAAAACTTTGACATTTTATGGAATTTGATACATTTTTATGGGTTTTGTCATTTGATGAATGTGTAAAATGTTGGGTAGCAGAGTAACCAAATATCACTCACCTAAAATAAGAGATGAGAAAAGAGGAGTTGAACACACAAAATTTATATGGAATATAAGGGGAAATCCATGGGGCAAGAGTAGAGAACTTTCACTAGTGGAAGAAGTTACAAGACCTCTCTCTTAAAATAGGAGAAACCTCACAGGAGAAACTATATTTCCTCTCTTGTTTTTCCTCTCACTCTCAACAAGCTCTAATCTTGTTGTTGTGTTACTACTTGATGGGATGGGATGAGATGTGATGGGATGATGAAATTGTGGAAATGAGCTTGCTATTTATTGGAGAGGTAAGTCTTGGTTCCTTACATGCAACAAGCCACTTGTCTTCCATGCAAACTCCAAGTGTGCAACTTGTCACTTGCATCTCATGCATCTTGCAACATGTCAATGCATGCAACCATCCACTTTGCCACCATGCATTATATGAGATATGCAATTTGTCTTACATGCACCATGGACACGTGTCTTACTACAAAAGTGGATTTACTAATCACAATATTGGGCTTAGATCATCATTTGGACCAATTCCATTCAGAAAGTTTTACCCAACACCCCAACAATTATACTCCTGCCCCTACAAACCATTAAAAATACCAATTTTAACCTTTTGAAAAACCACACTCATCCACCCCATCATGCTAATTCTTGCGCTTTTGTTTCTCTCTACGGTATGAGAATTGTAGTTCAAGCTGATTGGAAAAATCATGAATCAATCTTTCACATTTCTCTCGATGTTTGTCGTCTCTTTGATTTTCTTGTCCAATTTAGTGTCTACCCATTTTCACGAAACTCATTAAAACACTTAAAGTTTGTGTTTTTATTTTACCCATTTGTCTTCTTAATTGGAATTTAATCTATGTTTTTGATG
>Ga0315915_1000331_pt1 | contig 45196 bp, 28 predicted proteins | sample MpolbnodulesMG_FD_207738 | JGI IMG/M metagenome (GOLD analysis project Ga0315915, IMG submission 207738) | Medicago polymorpha root nodule microbial communities from Los Angeles, California, United States - branched nodules | ecosystem: Host-associated > Plants > Roots > Nodule | place: USA... | reverse complement strand
TTTTTCTTTGTTTGAGGGTTTTGGCCTAGTCCCTCTTCCTTTGTAATTATTTTTCCTCCTTTTTTAATAAAATCTTTAGAGTTTGGCAGCATAGGATGGAGGCTACTCGGGGTGCCAACCTAGTTGGGATGTCGATGTTGCCTCTTGACGCCTGTCCTCTCTCCTTGCTTATCAAAAGAAAATAAAAAAAAGTAATACCGTATGCGACATGTTAGACTCGCACACCCTAGTCTTGGCCCTTCAAGATATATAATTACAGTTTCACAGAACATTCAAGTTTTGCAGCCCAAGTTCTAAAAATCAGTTTTGGAGACTGAAACTGGTATTGTGAACCAAATAACCAGTTCAGTTTGGGTTGTACGAAAACCTGTTCAGCTTGGTCTGGCTTACTGAACTGAACCAAACCTTTGATTATCAGAATAATTCCAAAATACTCTAACCTTTGGCATTCCACATACCTCCCTCTAGTTTAGAGCTCAACTGCTCAACTTTCAACTTCATTTCATTGAATATTGCCAATATTGAATTATCTAAATAATTGGCTCCTCACTGGACATATGATATCTAGTTTGCCTATTTTACATATTAGATGTAAAGGACAACAGAATACAAGTGAACATCAAAAAATGAAAAATCTGTTAATGAGGATTGAATCGAGAAGTATCCTCAGACACATACTTAGTCCTCATCATATTATAATTGTATTGGTCATACTTTGTATTAGAATAATCAGCGGCCCTCATTTCAAGTGGCTTTTGCTCGGCTCCTGCCCCCGAAACTTCTTCACTCTTTTCCCGTCGCCGGTGTCTTGACCTTTGTTTCTGGATCTTGGATTTAGTAGGAGCTGGAATCTCACTTGATCCATAAAACTCAGCATATTCCTGTCTCTTTGATAAACGGTGCTTGCTCGGCAAAGAAGGATCCTTGGGAGTGCTTGATTTTACCTTAGCAATCTTTGTTTCTGAATATTTTTCAGCTGCACTTGTAAGATGGATCTGCCTGGTTTCAGTAAGAGGAGGAGCAAGAGCACTCTGCCTTTTGATCAACAGGGGCTCTAATTCATCTTCAGGCATCCGAAGACGATCTTTCAGTGGTGTGAGGCCTCTCCTAGTGCCGTCAAGTCTGAAATTCGAGGGCATAAATTTAAGGATCGAACTAGTAAATTCTTCAAGAGAGATCTTCAAAAGATCAACAACTTGTCTAAACGATGGCCATCCCGTCTCCTCTTTAGTTCTCTCTAGAGTGGACTTAGATTTATCACTGCTTGCTTTGCCTTTAAAATCTCTTTCTGATGGTTTCTGCAGCATGTATGCAATGTAATTAGCCAACCACCAAGAATAAAATATAGCTCTTAAGTTATTTTATCATTACAAATTTTATTGAGGAAAAATAGGCATACCATTTTTGAGAAGAAAGAGGATCCCAATCCCTGCTGAAGCATGGATGCACCATATCCTACTATAACAGCACCAACAACTGAAAGGATATCTGCAGAAAACCAGCAAGAATAATGCAATTTAAATTTAAACAAAGAATAATGCAATTTAATATAAAAATCTAAGTTAATTTGATAGTAGAGAGCATATAGGGGACTAAATAGTAAGATGAAGCCACTAAAATAATAAAATTAAAAATCACTTAATGGCGACTATATTCCCACAGATGATTATTAATGGTGCCTTCTCTTCCGGTTGATGATCATCTTGATGGTGACTTTTGTTTTGTCGTAACAAGCTGTGTGCATATGTCATGTATGCTCCAGCTTGAGGGGGGTAATAAAATTAAGATGGGTTTACAATAAATGCATTGGATGCTTAATGAGTAAGCAATAGCCTAGGAAGTTGTATACTCTAGGAGTAATAAGAATCAATCTAGGAAGTTGTAGAATTAAAGGAATATCTAAAGATTCTTAACTTTAACAGTCTTAATGAGTGAACTAGAAAGCGAAAACTGTTTTCAAGTTTTCATATGCCCCGTTTTTTAGTTTAATTCTCAAAACTTCAGTAAATTCACATCAGCAACATTTTTTTCATCAAAATATATGATAATGAAGGGGACCATTGGTGCAATGTTGGTTTTATTGCTCTATAACTAAAAGGTCATGGGTTCAAGGCAGAGTTAGCCTCTTATTGTAGAAATGCAAGGTATAGTATGGCTACCTGCAATATATTCATAATGGGTTTGACTCTGTAGATCTTGTCAAGGGAAAATGTTCATATAATCACTTTTTTTAAAGCTTAAACAAACAGACTCTTTATGTATTGCCAAACAAGTCTACGTTACAACTGCTCCTTTAAATTTGACATTTGACAACAGAAGCAAATCAAAAAACCTACATTGCATAAAAAAAACAACTAATAAAGTCACCATCCCCAGTTTAGATTAAAAAAATGCCATTAGAAATATGCAAGGAAACTATCGCACAAGCATTTGTCCAGCAACTGATGTTTGTATTGGTCTCTGTTCTTTCTTCACTGATGCCAAAAAATCAGCACACAAACTATTTTTCTCTGTTCTTTCTTCACAACTGATATTGATACAACCTTATTCTTCTTTCTTTTCTTTTAGTTTGTGTAATCGGTTGGTGATATCCAAAATTCAGAACCAGAAATTTTAAAATCCAAATCACATGATGCAAACACAATAAGTTATTAGTTGCTAGTGAAGAAAAAGTCATTCAAAACTGTTTTGTACTTGCATGTTTGTAAGGTCAAATAAAAGCACCAGACTGTTATCATATAATATATCAAGAGAGATGATGATTAACCAAACATACCAAACAAAGATTTAGAATTTAAACCTGTCAAAGAAATTGAACTAGATTGATAATTACAATCCTCCTGGTTGAGAAAAATTTGCCGAAGAGCGGCATTTCCTCTATCAATAACCAACAAGGAACAAGTTGGCCGAATGTACACCACGTCAAAATCATTTGAGAACTTAGCATCCTCACCAGGCCCGTCCCTGTAGCCTGCAACATTTGACTTTCCTCCAGCAATGGTTGTCACACCTAAAAAATACAAAGATCAGCAACAATCGGTCATCATCTTTTTCACAGTTCACATAGTAACAGAACACTTATCTATTGAATTTGAATAAGAAAATTTATTTTCAAACTCGACTTTGATGTTGTCAGATACTAGTAGACCATGTTAATCCTCACTAGATCCTGAAAACTTTTATTCTTTTAACTTAGTTAACACATACCAGCATCTCCAATTTTTCTGATGGCCATATTCTGAGTATCAGCAACATAAACATTCCCTTTATCATCCAGGGCTATGCCTTTCGGATAATGAAAACGAGCATCACTTGGCTTTCCGTCCACATGACCTGTGCGGCCCAGAAATGACCCAGCCACTAATCTTCCTCTACTATCTGCAATAATATAACGAGATAAAAGTGGGAATTAATTGCGAAGTCCAAAAATCTGTTTCGTTAACTGCAACTGATGCTGCTATTTGCATACATAAATAAAGTACAACGAAGCTTATGAGTTTCTCCTCTCTTTTTTTTTTCTTCTTCCTTTTTCATCTGTGTTTGGAGAACTAAGAGCTCATTTACTTCTTGAGTTTTCTATTTCCATTTCTACTGATACATTATGGAAATTTATAAAAATTCGTTGTTTTCGGAAATGCATTCTCTCTAGCTAGCTTCTATATTCTCTCTACATACAAAGAAAAAATTGAACCATAGTTATAAAAGGAAAAATGAGACAAGCAACCATACAATACATACATTGGGACAAAGGCGGTGTGATTCGAACAATGTTGCTATTAATTGCATCAATAGCAAAGAGTTCATCTTCGTCGGAGACACGGATTGTATATGGAATGACACCAATATCGTTTCTTTCAGCAAGAGTCTCAACTACATAACCATTCTCGAATTGAACAACATTCCCATCTGATAAACCACACCATTGAAACGTTACCATTCATTTAATTTCATAATACAATTAATAAATTAGTCCTCAAACTCTATGAACACAGACACCGGACACTGATACGTCGACACCAATAATAATTTAAAAAAACATAATCACTTAGATGAAACCTGATTGAGAGGTCTTGGTGTTAGACAATTTCCGTATGAGAAGTGAAGATAGATGGTTGATCAATGTTCCTCCTGATAAATCATCACCCAATAAGGAAGAAAGTTTGAAGAAAAAGGGAAAATGAAAAGTTAGTTAGTTAGTTAACCTGAAGGAGCAGCGTGAGCTGGAAAATGAAGAGAGAGGACAGCAAGAGCATAAAACAGTACGAAGTTTCTCATTTTAGTGTGTTTGTGAGCCAAATTCAAAGTACTTGTACTTTTACTTCATTGTTCCCTTCACCGACTCAATCTCTTTCGCACATACAAACAAACACTAGCACATCGGGAAAATATGTTGATGTAAATGTTATAAGAAATACCTTTTTTAGGGAACTTTATAAGAAATCTTCGTGGCTTTCTTAAAAAAAAAAAAAATTAAGAACAATACACATGGTACTCACTTTTATAAGCAAAACTTTCTATTTAGATTCATTCAATTAATAATGTATATAACCTTTTTTTTTTTTGAAAACTCGGTATCCGAGAATCGACTAATCCGAGGGGACTAATCTCACCACCCACTTGCAGGGGCCCCGTTTAAAGTCAGAGCAAACTCTGTATGGACTTAGCCCACCGAAATTGGCTCTAGAGGGAATCGAACCTGAGACCTTTGGAGGAGCAAACTTCAAGATCTCAACTCAACTATTAGGCTAACCCTAAATGGGTTTAATGTATATGATCTTTATTTTAGACCACATGCATTATTTAGTGAATGAATCTAAAATGTAAAGTTTTGCTTATAAGTGACCGGAGGGTGTATATGTAAGGTTAGGGTAAACACGGCCACCATAAAAAAAAAAATGTTAACTTGTGCTCTTAAGGCACAAGTTTAGAAATCAAATGTAGAAATAATGTATTGGAATGCGTGCTTTAAATTTAATTTTTAATGTTTTAATGAATTGAATGCACAAAGTTTTAGGGAATATTTTCTTTTTTAGATTTCTTAACATAAGGGCACAAGTTAACACTACCCTAAAAAAAATTAGTTACTTATAGATAAAAGATATGTAATTCCTTTAAAAAAAGATAAAAGATATGTAATTATTATTTTTACAAGTGTTTGTATATATCTTCAAAATAAAATTATTATAATGAATTTTTTAAATAATGTTCTTAAGATATTTATTAACATAGCCCTATGTTTTATTAATACATTATTTTATTATTCATTTATTACAATTTAATTTAACTTTATTTATTTTTATTTTTAATGTTAATAGTTGTAATTTTCCACATGATGTGAATGTTAAATACACTTTTCACATTCATCGCTCAACTGTTTAGTAGTACTATTCTTTACTTTTAATTTTTCCTTTCTTTTTATAATAAACTTTTTTGTTAAAATGGTATTATGCTTTGTTTGATTTTGATCACCTTATCTAGCTGCATCCAATGTTGTGTTTAAAGGTAGTTTTCTAATTTTTATTTTCTTTTGCTACTTTGGCAGCTTTGGTGTGTAATGTAATTTTTTACATTGTGATAAATGGATTCATCATAGTTTATTAAAACTTTTTATTTTGAAGAAAAATAAAATAAACTTTTTCCTTTCCAATTTCAAGAAAAACAATTTTTTCAAGAATGGAAAGGTAAAGCAAAAAACAATTACTCTCTCTATCTTTTATTATGGTAAATATCTCTAACACTCTCTTCTCTCCTGTCTAAATCCCAGCCTCTCTTTTCTCCACTTTTTCCTCACAAAAACTTTTTTTTTTTAGAATTTCTTTTCCTTATTTTTTTATTACATAAGTGATTTTCATATATTTACACTTATTTCGTTTGTTTTTGTGATTTCGTCGTCATTACATTTTGTTTGTTTTGATTCACGTTTTTGTAAGGTGTGTTTTTTTATTTCTTTTCTTAATGCGGTGTTTATTTAATTCAGATTACAAGATTAGCTTTGAGCAAGTTCAGATTCAATCGATGACTTTGACATCATCAATATTGCAGATTCAGAGACATGAGTATTCCGGAGATTTGAATATAGTCATATTTGTATGCATATGTTTACTCTGTCATTTTATGCGATTAATATGGATGTTGTGTGTTTGTTCACAGGTTTATCTTTTTTGATTTTAGCAAATTTGTATTGAATCGACGATATACTATATCAAATTGAATGAATGCATATCGTTTGTTTTTGTTAAAAAAAAAAAAATTTAACTTTTTTCCGTATGTATGTTAAAAACAATTGTTAAACCATCAATTGATTGATTCAAGCGGTAAATGATTTTCATCAATTAAACATGTAGTTGGAAGTTTGATTATTGTCTCATGCGAAAGGAAAAAATGAGGGGACAAAAAACACAATAAATATTTCAATCCTTTAACATTCATTTTCTCTCATCTCAAAATTGAAGAATAATACAAATTTATTTTTTGAAAATCTACTTTTTAACAGCTTCTCATTTGAATGTTTTTTTAGATTCTTGTTATATTCTAACTTTTTTAAAAAGTCATAACGAAAGGATGTAATGCTCTTATTAGTGATTATATTTTCTTTTTAAGTGTTTTTTTCTTAAAAACCCTATAACAAACAACCTCTTAGTTTTTGGATACAATTATATAAAAGGGATTTTTAGTGGCAAGAAAATTTCAAATGTTCCAGCACACAAGTAAGAGACTTCTTATTGTCTAACTTAATCAAATAAAAGGTTGTTTGATTTTTACACTTGATATACAATCAAAGGTGTGAACAAAATACAAAACAGAATTAGACTCTTAAGACTTTAGAATTTCTAAGATATAAACTTGGTAAGAAATTCTTAAATGTTTGTGCTTTTTTGAATTTGACAGAGTAAGGGCACTTGTAAAAACTACAGAGCCTTATTGATTTTTTCAAGTCTTCGACTCCTTGTATAGGGAAGAAAATGAGAGACGTTATTAAGAGTCCTTAAGAAGCTTCCAAATCAAGACGTTGAGAAAAGCTTCATTGGTTGTCAGCTGATATTATGGTTTCGTCTAAATTATTTGCAAGTATGCAGTGGAAAAATCTCGAATTACCTGGTTGAGGGAGGGGGTGATAACTCTAAATTTTTCCATGAAGTTATGTCCTCCAGGAGACGCTCGAATACTATTATTTCTATTTTAGTGAATGGGGCGCATATAGAGGGGGTCGAAGGTGTGAAAAGTGTTGTTTTCGATCATTTCAATAACCATTTCAAAAAGGTGGAGATAGATAGACTAGGTTTGGGGGATTTATTGTTCAAGACTACTGATGATGTTGAAGGGGTTGATCTTATTAAACCTTTTTTGATGGAGGAAACAAAGGAAGCGATGTGGAAGTGTGATATTTTTAAGAGTTCAGGGCCTGATGATATAAATCTTAGATTTTTTAAAGACTTTTGGGATATGTTGAAGGTGGATTTGTTGATTTTTTTTTGTGGAATTTCACCGTAATGGCAGGTTGACAAAAGGTTTGACTAGTACTTCCATTGCTTTAAATTTAAAAGTGGAGAACCCGCAAAGACTGGCAAATTTTACATCTCTTTGGTTAGTAACTTATTTAAAATTGTGTATAAAAGCATGTTGTTTGAATTTATTGTGGCGGGTTCTTGGCTCAGTGGCTGCATGAAGCGACATAAGTTATGAATTGTAAGCATGGTAGTATTCCTTTTGTGTATTTGAGGTTGCCTATTGGTGGTGATCCGAGAAAGCTTTAGTTTTGGTATCCTTTGGTTGATCATATTAGAGGTAGACTGTCTGGTTGGAAGAGTAAAAATCTTTCCTTGGGTGGTCGGTTGATTCTCCTGAAATTTGTATTGTCGTCCATTCCGATATATTTTCCTTCCTTTGAACTGGGTAAAATAGGGCACTTTGTGTCTAGAATGGAGGTTTGGGGGTTAGGAGGTTGAATGAGTTTAATTTATCCTCACTTGGTAAATGGGTGTGGAGGATGTTGTAGGAGAGTGGAAGTTTGTGGTATAATGGGTTTTATGTGTTGGTAGAGGAGGGAGTTCAATGTGGTGACAACACTTGCATCACATCCCAATGGGGGGTGGTTTGTTAGATGATAGGTGGTTGTTAGATAATATTATTAGACAGGTGGGGGATGAGGCTTCTACTTTGTTTTGGAAGGACTCATAGTTAGATGATGTATCTTTTGATGTTAGATATGCTAGGTTTTTTGATCTCGCTATTAATAAATTATCCACAATTGTGGAGATGTTTTCTCTGGGGTGGGAATCAAATGGTGAGGCGTGGGAGTGGCGTAGGAGATTGTTTGTGTGGGAGGAGGGTTGGTGAGGGAGTGTGCAGAGCAGCATTCACTTGTTATTTTGCAGGCTGGTATGATTGACATGTGGATTTGGAAGTTTCATTCTTCCCATCGATACACAATGAAAAGTGCTTATAATCTTTTGACAACTTCTGAAGTTGGTGTTGATGACTGTTTTAATCATATTTTGTGGTTAAAGCAAATTCCACTTAAGGTCATTATTTTTATCTGGCGTTCCTCAATAAATTAGCAACAAAAATGAATCTATTTAGGAGAAACATTTTGGATTACAATGATTCTTTGTACATGGCTACTTATGGCATGGTGGAGGATCAAGACCATTTGTTTTTTACTTGTGCTTTCTACAATCAACTTTGGCTTTTGATATCGGGTTGGCTAGGTTCTTCCACGACTATTCATGGTTCGTTAATTGAGCATTTTATTTAGTTTGGAGGTCTTAGGGACTTTTGCAATAAATCTCGTTTGACTTTTAACATAATTTGGATTTCAGTTCTTTTCATTATTTGGAAGGATCCCAATAACATACATTTTAATAATAAGACGGAACAACTTTCCTCTTTATTGAAAAATGTTAAACTTCAAGCTTATTGGTGGCTATTATGCCCTTTTCAATTTTTAGTACACGATTTAAAGATTGAGTAATTTGTTATGCTTTCAGGCTGTAACATAATTTTTTATTTTCCTTCGACTACTGTGTAGTAGCTTATCTGTATAAACATTTTAACTTTCATTGGTACACCTTGTATTAGAGGAACTTTAGTTGGTTTTTAATTTATTTGTTTAACTTTTTAAAAAATAAAATAAAATAAAGACAAATGTAATCAAAAATTTATTTTCTTAAACTGTTTATTTAATTTATTTATATTTATTTGAATTTATCTACCGAAAGTATAAACATTGTTTGACTTGTCAAAAAAATAAAATAAACATTGTTCGAGTCACGACAAATCATTTCTTACTTTTTTTTTTAAAAGAAAAATCATTTCTTATTTAGCTACGGGTCACTGTACAATTTATAAATAGAAAAAGAAAAAATCTCCTCTAAGAATAGGAATATATAAAATAAAAAAAATATAATAATAATTAAAAATGAAAAAAGCCATAAATATAGCGTCATAGGAGCGAAAATCCATCGCCAATTGGACATTTTGTGGGCTTTCCCACCTTACCTACTCTCGTATTTTTATTTAATTTTCAGAAAAATATTTTTAGTTATGAAAAAAATTGACGCGTAAATAAAAAAAAAACAAGAAAGAGGTCAAAATTGAAAACTTTGGCCACATCAGAATAAAAAGACAAGTGTCTGAACGCTATTGGTTAGCCCACGTAAACCTCTCCTCCACCCTTTCTCCTATTTGAATCGGAAACTCTTAATTCTCAGATCCATTTCTTACCCACCGGAACCAAATTTCTCAATCTCTCTCTCAATCGATCTTTCACAATTAGGTAAATCTCTTTCTCCTTCATTCTCAGATCTGTATCAATTCATCGAATTCGTTCGATCTACGTTTTATGTATAATTGTCTGGATCAACATTGTGTCAGCAAATTGTTGATCTGTGGCGTGTAATTAGGGTTTTGAATTCATTTATGTTCGGATTTATGTTTTGTTTGTGCATGTGTTTCGGATCTAGCTGGATCGAGGTGGATTTTCGGTTTTACGATGATTTTGTCGTGTTCACCTAGTTTATTTGTTTGTATTATTATTCAATGCATGTACCAAAATATTGAATTATTTGATTAATTAATATATGGAAAATTGAATTTTGAATTCACGAATCTTGGATTAATTTTATAACTGAATAATTTGCTTTGTAATGTAATGTTGTTGAATTTGATATTGTTTTTGTTTTCCTGTGTTTGTTTCAATGCTCAAAATCATTATGTCCGCATGTTTCTTGGTTATTTCTGTTGCAACATAATGCCAAAACATCATGTCTTATTTATATGATGAAATTCAATTCATATCTATTTGATTTGATTTTGATGCCGAGGTGTTCTTAGTTATATTTGCGGTGTAATTTTGTGGCGCAGGTTAAATTATTGTAATCTGGTAAGATGGGAGGTGGGTTTAGGGTACTTCATTTAGTAAGGCCATTTCTATCATTCCTTCCTGAAGTTCAGACCGCGGACAGGAAAGTGCCGTTTAGAGAGAAGGTCATATATACCGTGATTTCCCTCTTCATTTTTCTTGTTTGTAGTCAGCTTCCTCTGTATGGAATACACTCGACAACAGGTGCAGATCCATTCTATTGGATGCGTGTTATCCTTGCTTCAAACCGTGGAACTGTTATGGAGCTTGGAATCACCCCCATTGTCACTTCTGGACTTGTAATGCAGCTTTTGGCTGGCTCTAAGATTATTGAAGTCGACAACAATGTCCGTGAGGATCGTGCTCTCTTGTAAGTTTTTTTATTCTGCATATTTTCCTAATTGACTTTTGTTTGATCTAATGTACAAAAGTAGATTGGCTAATTAGATAAATTACTCTTTGCTCTCAGAAACGGTGCACAGAAGCTACTTGGCATCTTGATAGCTGTTGGAGAGGCTGTTGCCTATGTTCTTTCTGGAATGTATGGTAGTGTAGGCCAGCTTGGAGTGGGAAATGCCATCCTCATCATCCTCCAGCTCTTTTTTGCCGGTATCATTGTCATATGTTTAGATGAGCTCCTTCAAAAAGGTTATGGTTTGGGATCTGGAATTTCTCTATTCATTGCCACCAATATCTGGTAATTATTATTATTTATGGATTGTCCTGTTGCAACTACTAAACAAAAAACATGTTTTATATATATAAAAAAAAAAATCTAAGGAAGAATTCTCTCATTTGGATGCAGTGAAAACATTATATGGAAAGCATTTAGTCCCACAACCATTAACAGTGGTCGGGGAGCTGAATTTGAGGGTGCTGTTATTGCTCTATTCCATTTGTTGATAACTAGAACAGACAAGGTTCGTGCCCTTCGGGAAGCATTTTACCGGCAGAATCTTCCCAATGTCACAAATCTGCTAGCTACTGTCTTGATCTTCCTAATTGTGATATACTTCCAAGGTTTCCGTGTGGTTTTGCCTGTAAGGTCAAAGAATGCCCGTGGACAGCAGGGTTCATATCCAATCAAACTGTTTTACACCTCCAACATGCCCATTATTCTTCAGTCTGCCCTTGTTTCCAATCTCTACTTCATTTCCCAGGTAGTAGAGTTGTATTATGGTATGTTGCTAATTGGAGTAAATACATTTCTATCCATTTTAACAATATGATTTTACTGGATTTTTACAGCTGCTACACAGAAAATACAGTGGAAACTTCATTGTGAATCTGTTGGGCAAATGGAAGGAATCTGAATATGGAGGTGGTCACTCTATTCCTGTTGGTGGCATTGCATACTATATAACTGCACCCTCTAGGTAATAGAGGATTTTCTATTCAGTTGGTTTTTTTAATTACAATTTACCTATTAGATTCTTTGCCTAGTTTGATATAAAGCTTCAATCGATATTTAATGAAACTTATTGTCTTAACTCTAATTTGTCATTTCGAACTGTTATGTTTTACAGCTTAGCTGATATGGCAGCCAATCCTTTCCATGCATTGTTCTACCTTGTGTTTATGTTGTCAGCATGTGCCTTGTTTTCTAAAACATGGATTGAAGTCTCTGGTTCATCTGCTAGAGATGTTGCCAAGCAGTTGAAGGTACAGATTTGACATGCATTTATTTAAAATTTGTTTTTGTTCTACACTTTTTATCTAGTACTTGGGTTTATAACGAGCATTTTTTCTCAGCACATTTTCATGACAACATTATTCATTTGCTCAAAATAAGCAGCGTGACTTATTTACGAAGTTTCCATTTGCTGAAATTATTTTTCAGCAATTGTTTTATTTATACTTGTCACCACTTAAAACACTTTGCTGATTATTTTTTAGGCTTTAAATACTTGCTTCTGATTTAGAAGAAATACCTGGCATCTCTACTATTATTGCTTCTCTGCAGTTGATAACTGTCTTAAGGCTATTCACTTTGTTAACACTGAAATTGGTCTTTGTAGTGAAGTCCATGAGTGAACTGATTGGTTTTATTTCTTTCTAGTTCTAAGTGATAACAATCATTTTTCAACTTTCAGGAACAACAAATGGTAATGCCTGGTCATCGGGAATCAAATTTGCAAAAAGAGCTGAACCGATATATTCCAACTGCTGCTGCATTTGGAGGAATGTGTATTGGTGCCCTGACAGTATTGGCAGATTTCATGGGCGCAATTGGTTCCGGGACCGGAATATTACTTGCAGTAACAATCATCTATCAGTACTTCGAGACATTTGAGAAGGAAAGAGCCAGCGAGCTTGGTTTCTTTGGTTTCTAAGCTCTGCTCAGTCATCACTGTTGGTGACGCAATTGGGGTTTATCCCGCACCCACAGTTTTGGGGTATTGAGGAATGGAAGTAGGTCCTTTAACACAGTAAGGAAGAACGTAGATTAGCTTGTTAATCACCTTTTTCTCAAGTGAGGAAGTACCAAAGTAGCATATCGTTGTAAACGTTTTTGCACTTTCTTTGAAAATATTTCTGTTAATTTAATATATTTCGAAATTAGACACCATCGAGTAAAACGTACTTTTAGAAGTTAATTAATTTTGATATTTATATTTACTTTTTGTGTTCTATGTATGATGAATACTTCTCTCAAGAGGTATGTTATTTCTGTGTAACCTCAAGCCAATTGAAAAGGAATGGGCTAGCAGAGGAGGGCAAATATTTCTTCAACAGAAATCTTGGATGACCTCCCAAAGAAAAAGATAGTATTAATGGATGGCCATTTTTGCTTATCTTGGACTGACACCACCCAATTTTTTTTTTTTTTTTTTTACAAAACCACCAAAATATTCTGACTTGTCTTTTCTTACTGAACATATTTAATGAAATTCTAGCTTACCTTTACCAGAAATGATTCTCACACATTAGCCTCTCGTTTTTGCACTTTTTTTTTTCTTCCCGTCTGAATCAAAAGCAAAGGACGGTATGAACTTGACATCCCAACCACCTCGCTCAGATTTTTTTTTGATAAGTCTCGTGTTTGCACATATCTGAGTTAAAATTATTTAATTGTTCCTTTCTTGAAATTATCCAGACGCACGGAGGAGAGAAGGGAAGGTTCTAACTCAGCTAGCCATGACTATGACTTTGGTTTTGTATTGTTTTAGTAGACATACGAGTATCTTCTTGGGTGCTTGGGTAGTTCCTTATAGATCTCCTTTTGGGTAGCTCAAGAGTTCAATCATTTCATCATCTTGATTGATGAGTTAGAACACCAGCTTTAGATTCTCTCACCCGAGCAGTTCCTTGATGAATGGTTGCCATTTCTTCCCGCACTTCTTTTTCTATTGTGAGCAACTATGTGTCTTATATCACAAGTAGTGTTTATCGTCGGAGTTCATTGTTGTATCCTTTTCCAAATTCTATCTCTTAGGTAACCAAAAACAATGGAGTGGGAAACATCTCTCAAAAGCAGGTCGAGAGGTTCTCATCAAATCTGTTTCACAATCAATTCCAACTTATTGTATATGAGTACTTTCTTGCTACCAACCACTTCTTTATGGTGTAGAACAAATGGAAGGAAAGGTAGAGGAATCAATTGGTTAAGTTGGGAAAAACTTGTTAACAGTATAGGGTTTAATTAGAATAACATAGAGACAACTAAGGTCCAATAATATCATAACTGCTTAACATTAAAAGAGGCCCAATACTTTATTATCGAACACCTAACCTCAAACTCATGATGCATCAACAAGAAACATTGTGAGTTTGTCAAATAAAATACGAAAAAAATACTAAACAATATAAAGTTCTAACATTGCCCCTTAAGCTAAAACTTACTAAGTTTTAAGCTTGTTAAAAAGTAACCCAAAAAATAAACCAAATCAGTTGATAGCAGAACCAATGGAGAACATTAACCAAAGTAATCATCAACTAGCCAAAGAGAGAAACCATCCAAACAGAAGAACTAAGTCAAACCAAACCAATCAAAAGAACAAGGAGAAGTAGCCATAAAAAATAACCAATAGAGAGAGGAGCAATCAAATAGAAGAATTAAAAGGGAGAAGGACAATCAAACAGAAGAATCAAATAGGCGGAGAAACAATCAATCAGAAGAATCAATAGAGAGAAGTGCAATCAATAAAGAATCAATAGGGAGAAGTGCAATCAACCAGAATAATCAATAGGGAAAGGTACAATCAAACAAATAGGAAGAAAGCAAATAGAGAAAGACAATCAAAGAAGAGAAACCAACATATGAACAAAGAGATGAATTATAAAAAAGGAGTAACAATTAAAGAGGAGAAGACAATGAATAGGAGGAATCAACATACCAAATCAAATCAAACTAAAAATCCAAACTTAGATTGATCTGAACACAAAACTCAAACAAAAAAGATGAGATGTACGACCAAACGAGAAAGAACAACCAAATAACCAAACAAGACTAACCAAAACTAAATGAAATTAAATTATTCAAATGGTGATCCATAGAAAAGGTAACCATAACAACTAACACTTTTTTTTTCACCTTAAAAATACCTCCACAGCAACCGATGAAATGAAAGATGTATATGCAAAGATTAACCAAACAAATTTGACACTTTATGAGCGCCAAACTCCATTAAATCCTGATCTACAGACATACTGACATCCGAGACGCAACTTTGTGATGGGTAAATACTCACATTGTTGAATGTGTTCGAGTTTGGATAATTACCCGCAAAAATAAACATGTATAGATGCATGTACGAACATTCTAGTGCCCAGCCTGCACATTATATAAACTATAAGTATAGTTTTATATAATACTAACATTAATTAATTAGTCACAAGTCTTTGATATTTATTGTAATATGCAGTTATTTTTATAGTTTCTTTTTATTTGGTTAACTATTACGTTGTGTAATGTTTTATAAGTTGATTTGAAAGAATTTAGATCATATTTTAATTACATTGTGATATGTTTTTTTTGTTATTTATTGCCTTTTTCTTGTTAAAGTGTGTGTGGGTAATAAGTATGATACATGTTTATAACTGTGTAAGGGGTACAAGGATGGACACCAAATTTATTACCCACAAAGGTAAGAGCTTGGATACATACAGTTGTTTATAAACGCATGTATGGGAATAGACACTATAGTATCATACCTAAAGGCTACCCATTGTCATTCATAAATCCAACTCTTAAAATACTGAAATAATAAGTACTCTATTTTCAGGTAGAAGTCAGATTCAATAACCCACTATTTATCGGTGTTTTTGGTAAGCAAGAAGAGCTGGTTTTGGTTATTACAAGCAGGATCAAAACAGAAATCCTAGGGCATGTTATGCAAAGTTTTTTCAGAAAAAGAGTGAGCATTCATCAAATTCATAAGTTGCTTTATGAACAAGATGAATCCATGTGGTGTCCTTCGACAGAAAAAGGATAAAACAAGAAGAAACGCAGTAAATGCAAATAAAAGACTATAGAGGAATGCTAAGGACATTCTCTTTTCAACACTCTTTTCAACACTCATTCTCTTATTAGATGAAACCAATGTATGACCCACCACTTTAAGTGGAACCCATATCCAAAGTGCGAGACTCACCATGATTTAAGCCAATAAGAAAGTGAGTGTTGGAGAGGGTGTTGAAAAGAGAGTGTTGCTAGCTCTACTCAAGACTAAAAGTTAAAAACGCAGAAACTTAAAAAAGGTAAGTTGCATTGCATTAAAATAAAGGTGGCTCGACAAATCATATTACATACATTCTGTATTAACTCTTTTCTCTCGCGCCGGCACTTTGAGTGTTTTAGAATTTCTATAAGTGATTTGCTACCCATTTTTCATATGAAAAACTACTATTTGTACATAGTAAAATAACTGAAAAAAGGCTAACTCCACGATCAGCACTTCTTGCATTGAATAACCGCTTGTCTCCCACGTCTTCCATAAGAGGGAACTGCTGCATTTGAATTAAAATTCTTCCCACCTCAACAGTAAATGCTTGTCTTCGACGAACTTGCATTCTTGGCTTACGTCTTGTCGAGCTCCGGAGCTTTTAGACCCTTTCACACGTTAAGTCTGAATCTCGTCGAAATCCTCATGCTGACAAGAAAAGACTTTGATTCATGCGAAGATAAAAGTCAACAAACGTTTATCACATTAAATGAGCTTATCGAAATTACAGGCTAACAAATTGCCCCTCAAAAATGTCATTTTCGACTGAAAAAGTTCGAAGGAGAGAATTGACATTTGTACAAAACCTTTAAGCATTCTTTAGAAAAAATGGCATCATGTTAATCATGACTTTACAAGAGTATATAAAACAACAACGATCACCGCATTCTTTCTTCTATACAATGCAACAAGTGTGTTATAAGTTTCCTACCTTGTGTGTTGTTGTGTCAAAGCTAGCTAGCTAGCTCTACCATGGCCAGCCAAGTTGTACCTGGAAAAGTTGAAGGAGACAAATACAGATCTTTCTTAGATGATGAGGCTCATACCACACAGTGGAGACATGGTGGACCACCCATATATGATGTTGTCAACAAGCTTTTTGAACAAGGACGAACCAAGGTGCATGCACCATTTATATATCTCTATACTTTTTAATAACATTTTTTTTTTAAAAGATCATAACATATATACCTATATTGTTTTTATATTGTATGATGAATTAGTATATATGTATAATCTTTAGGTGTGGCCAGAAGGATCATTGGAAGAAACAGTCCAAAACGCCATAAAATCATGGGAGATGGAGCTTTCACACAAAACCCGCGTGCAGGATTTTAAGACTATAAATCCTGAAAAGTTTAAGCTCTTTGTTAATGGTACAATTCAATTTTTAATTAACCCTTATATAAGGTCTTTATTTCTTCTCTGTCTTATTTCTATTCCTGGAAAAGTTGGAGTTTAATTTGATTGAATATTATATGGGCACTTCTATGATGCAGTCAATAAACTAACTTTTTTGAAAAAGTTATTTTGTTTAGTCAATAGTATAACCGTTAATGCCATGTCAGCTAATGTCCTGCTTGTGAACCATTCTAAGACTAAACTTTATGCACAATATACACAAATACAATGAATTAAGGATATGGGTATTATTTAATTGGTTACTACTCAGTATGAACTAGTTTCTGCAGATGACATGCATTTTTTATTGAAATTTTCATGGTTCTTTTACTCAACTCTGTCTCCTTCAGCTTTTATGTACAAACCCTTTCTGTTAAGTTGTTTATTAATCCTCAAAGTTTCTATACATTTTTTATATTCTGTGATGTGACTGAAGCCTTGTCATCAGTCTCAAGTAGACCTGAAGATTTCCATATAGCCATAGTGGAGGTAATGAACTTTCATTTTCTATATAAATGACAAATCAAGATGTAGTAAATTTGAAACTTAGATGTGTGTGGTTGTTGAAAGTAAAATGAACCTCTCTAAGAAGAAATGATGATATTGACTTGTTAACTGCTGCCAAATATCATATCATAACTTTGTAAAGTAACATGGCTTCAGATTTCTTGAGAATGCCAAGGACTTACCAACCATCAGTAAGTACATAAACCAAATACAAATTTTGTTGGCCCTAGGGTTAACTTTACTAGAAAAGTCATTATGATGACTTCACCATAAAATTTTCCATATTATAATGCTGTATATTATTTATTTTCCTTTGTTGAATTGAAAGCAATTCATACAAGAGATAAAAACTCGATTTTGTCTTTTAAATTGTATGAATCATACAATTCAATTTTTTTGAAATTAGTGAAATTTAACGGTTAAACCATTAGATTAGTGAAATTTTTAGAAAAAATTCAAAAAAAGAAAAATATTTATTAATTAAAGTGACATTAATAATCATTTTACAATCGGTCATGACAGATTTGAATATTGCACCATAAGATTATAATATCAAGTTCTTATCAGAATTATTGAACAACCAAAGACAAATTAGAAAAGACTTTTTTTTGAATGGCAAAAGGAAAGACTTTTTTTGTCGAAGGACAAAAGGAGACCAAGGAGGAAAGACTCCAGAAACCCTTCAACACCAATGCCAACCTTTTAGGAGAGATGAACCAAACCTTATACCCTAATAGTAGAGACAAAAGACAAGGATAGACCCCAGACCCCGCTCAAAGGCACCTAAATCCCTCCCCACCAGAGCAAACTACTGATCCCAACAAATAGTTGGTTCTACCATCCATTCATAATGAAAACATGGATGACAAGAGTGCATCTCGAGAAGCCAATACCAAGAGATGAATTGAATTTTATCGATCGATTGCTCCACGTCTACCGTCTTACTAGAGAACACCAAATCATTGCGAGCAGATCAGATTGACCACACAACATAATGACAGATCAATACAAAACAACGCCTAAAACTCTCTCTCGAGAAAAAAACAGTATCCCTGAAAAAGACATAACACATCACGAGGAAGGACAAACTCCCAACCTAACCATCTAAAAATCCTATACCTCACCCTCGACGCTGCCTCACACGTCACAAAAAGGAGATTCGTCGATTTCGGCTCCTCATCACACAAGCCACATAGTGTAGCCGCCTGATCTATCAACACTCTGCGTCTTAGGAGATTTAGCCTAGTCGAAATCCTATCAAGGAGAAGTTGTCAGGAAAAAACTTGAACCTTGGGCGAAGCCCAAATCTTCCAAACCAAGGCAGGATAGAAAGCAACTCAGCCACTCTACTGCATGTCCCTGGGTGGACCACATCAGAGAGATATCCATATGCCGACATAACCGAAAACACCCGGTCCGCACCATGCCTCCAAGACCACGAGTTCGAGTCCTCAGAGTGCCGATGCACCGCCAAGAACATTTTCATTATCAAATGATCATTTTGAAATTTTTATTATCAAATGATTATTTTAGTGACCATTTGAAATTTTGTTTCTTTATCAAATGATCTCACCTACAATTCTATGACTTATGATTTAATGTTGAAAGTTTTCAAATATTATTTTCTCTTCCTCCTATATTATAAGTTAATGAATAGTGTAAAAAATTATGAAGTATAGAGTAATAAATAACTAGAAATATAACTAAAAAAAGTAATTTGTTAATATTATAAAAGGTTTAGTATGTTTTTGTCTATAAAAAAATAGCAAATTTTGTTTTATGTCCTTAAAAATAGGGGGGGTTCCAAAAAAATTTGATTCATTTTTTCTGTCCCTAATGACAATTTTATGTTCATATGTATATGTATGTAAAGGTTATAGCTATTTTATGTTCGAAATGTATGCAACTTATGTCATTCATTATGTCCAATTCATTTATGTCTATATTATATGTTCAAGAAATGTTAAAATTATGCTATTGGGACCAAAATCAAAACAATTTTTTTTATTGACTGTGAAAACAACATATATTTTTGGAGACTAAAACTAAATTTCGCTATATAATTGAAGACGAAAAACTTATCTAAGTCATTTACGACATAAAAAAAAAAATTGATAATATAATAGAACAGATTAAGTATTTGTCTTGGTTTTGCTTGTTCTCAAACTGAGGTCCACATAAGACAAGCTCCCCCATTTTTTTCATTTGTTTTATTAAGAAGTTGAAAGAGGCAAAATTTGTTTTATTTTTCAGGTGAATTGGCTAACATAATGGCACCAAACATCTTGTTCCTTACAATATTTAGTACTCAAGGTGTTTGTGTACTATATGGATTGTAACATTCCTTTCTATATTTAGTATTGAAGGTGTTTTTGTACAATATGGATTATAAAAAAAAATAATATTAATTATTAATAACGTTTGATTTTGAAGGGAGGGAGGGATTAACAGCAGAGGAAACACTAAGGTTGGGAAGTTATAATGCTTTGATGAAAAGCTCATTGCCAGAAGAATACAAGTATTACAAAGCAGAAGAAGAGACATTTGAATCATCTCATGAAGCCTTTAGATCAGCATTTCCTCGAGGATTCGCATGGGAAGTCATCAAAGTTTACAGAGGACCTCCTGAGATTGCTTACAAGTTTAGGCATTGGGGATTTTTTGAAGGTCCTTATAAGGGACATGCACCCACCGGAAACATGGTTGAATTCTATGGCTTCGGAACTCTCAAGGTATCTCGATATGATAAATTGACAATTTTTTTACTTTTTCAAATTCATTAAATAACTGACGAATCTGAAATACTAGTGAGAGTTACTAGCATGGATTCCAATGACAGGTTGACAATTTAATGAAAGCAGAAGAGGTGGAGATTTACTACGACCCTGCAGAGTTGATGGGAGATCTTCTGGCTGGAAAGCAAACAGCTGAGGGTAACACTAAAACTTCTCAAGGATGTCCTTTTCAAAAATAATACTACTATCAAAGATTGTCCTTAGTAAGTTCGAAGTTTTTCATGCAAGGGTTAGACTGAAATAAAAGAAAATGTATATTACAATAAGTGCAATCGTGTGATCTATAATCTTTAAATAAAGTATAGTACTAATGTGACACTAATCTCTGCTTACCTACACTATCATATTATTGAACCATTTTTTCATCGCTAGAAAAAGGTACAACTGCTAAAGAATACGAATAAGAAATGGATTACAAGAACTTAAAAGTTGTAATGTTTTTGAAGTTATTGAGTAAATATTAAATTTGATCTGGTAGGATTACATAAAATTGATTTCTTACATTATAAACATTTTAAAATGCTTCTTTCAAAACAAAAACAAAAAACATTTTTTTTTGGATAAAAAACATTTTAGAATGAAAAAATGTTAAACAAGTAGATTATAAATGGCTGTAGATTAATTATGTAGTTAGTCCATCCGACAAACGAGTCAAATTGTCTATAATTCATTCTATTCCTAGCTACTAATTCCCAAACTTTTTTTTTATCATGTTCTATGTTGTTGTGGTTGTTCTCCCTCTTTAGTTTTATTGTAAAAAATTATCAAAATAAATTTTCACCAAAAAGTATACCACATTAGCCAACTTAAATAATAATAATAATAATAATTAATAAATAAATAAAAATGAAGCTACTCAAATAAATTGACTTAAGTTTTGGCAATTAAATCAACACCTCGTTAGTTACAGCACCTAAAAATTACATTCCCCAATAAGAAAAGGATAAACAAAAAATCTAATTGCTCAAAAAAAAAAATCTAATAATGCTAAATAGTTTATAGTTTAATAATCATAATTGCAGCACATTACATTGGCGTTACTGCAATGTTTACATACATATATAACAGGCAAATGAAGTTGCACCAATAAATTCATTAGAGTTCAAGGTGGGGATCACCGCTGCTTCTACTTTCATCTATTAAAGCCCAGCTTAACATTTCAGTGCAGAACTGATCATCTGGCTTCAGCCACAACGCCTGATTTTCAATGAACAAAATGATTAGTAAACTCGTAGGCGGTGAATTTTAAGAATATTCATGCATAAACATGATATAATCTCAAAGGTAACACCAATCTTTAGAAGCTACCCAGCATAGACACTCCATTCAACAACTGACATAAGAATGAATATTCTTCAGGGATAAGAACATCTCTAACATGGTCAATATACATCCTTATACATCTCAAATGTTTAACACAATAACCAATGTTTGAGTTTTCTTCTAATTAAATTGGAAAAGAAAAAAAAAAACTCTTATAAAGTGAGTTTGTCGTAGAAGTGAGCAAAGAGCGTGTACCCTTTAGTGGATCAAAAGGTCATGATGCACTCTAGTAGATTTAATTCAAAAAGCATCATATCTTTATCAACTATACACTACTTCAGACATCAACTCACTTTATATAAGTCTTGTCCTGTCCACTCTCCAATGTAATTCAATATACTTATGATACTATATTGCAAATAATGGGCACATTAAACAAGCCATACTTGGGCGAAAAATAGACAGTTAAACCGGAGAAAGTTATACCCCAAGATAGTAAATCAAGGTAGAGAATAAGCTTAATTGTATAAAAGAAGAAGCATGTTTTAGATAGATTTATTGTCATGGGTACAGGCAATGTCGGATAGCTATCACTCACTTTGTGATAATATGTAATTGCTGTACTGAAATCATCCTGCATGAATTACATACAACAACAAAACATCAGCCTCAGTCCAAAATTAATCATTATAACTAGAGACTTAATAGTTTAATAATTGTGTTTTGATATTGTAACATGTTTTAAACATACATCATATTATATTTCAAATAATTTCCACATCATAACATCAATCCATAAAATATATTTACACTGATAAAACCGTAAAATATGAATAAACATATGTTAAAATTAATTTACACTGTCAGCAAATATAAATTAAAATCCAATTTCAAATTTCTAGGTATTAATATAATGTTGAATAAATTTACAAACAAATGTGAAGTTGCCCAAAAACTTTTCAGGCAAGAGCAGATATGCAGAATGTATATGATGTGTTTCTAAGTGTAAGAGCTGGTGTCTTGGCAAGGAAGGTAATGTGGTTACTTTAGATATAGGTCGTTTAACATTGAGTAGCATAATATTTTCCTTTTCGCACGTGCTATTCTCTATCTGATTTTAACTTATTTTCATGATTATGTCAAGTAATGAATAAATTCACATCCACTTTCAAGGTAATGCTTGGAAAATCCATGTAAAAATGACTTATATTGGTCAATGCATTTATAATTCTAGTAACTAACACTACGCGCTGTGAAATATTTGAAACAAAACACCGCCACATAATGTGAACTTCATTTGGAAAAACAAAAAATATAAGATTTTATAGTCAAATATAGGAAATGGTCATCCCATCCTCTGTTCCTCTCAGAAATTACAAAAAATCAGTAAAAGTCAAGAGTAGTCATTCTCATGCCAACAGCTTTTTAGATAAAAGCCCACAGTCGTCTATTTACCTGAATAAAATGATGAAAACACATTTCCAAACATACAGAAAATCCACATTTTTCTTTAAAATAACATACAGAATACGACAAGCTGGAAGATCATTTCAGATACCTGTAAGTGGTAAGTATATGCAAGACCAGCATAAGTGCTCAAACTTGTTAATAAGGCAAGTGCTTTCTCATAATATGAAATTGCTTCTCGGTACATCCTGAGATGGTTTAGTTAGAAAATCAGGGTCAAGGAGTCATGAATTGCATATTGACGCTACCATTATTTAGATATAACTTTCTGCCAAAACTATAAATTATATCAACTTACTCCAACTTTCTGCATGCATGAGCAATATTGACTAAAGTTGGCTCCCATGTTTCACTTAAAGCGGTAGGGATGAGGGCTAACGTTTTCTCGAACCACCACACTGCTTTCTTATACCTGAATCAGAAGTCACAATTATGCAAGTTGTAATCACTCAAATATTCTAAGTAGCATGCACACTTGGCTGGCACAATTAAGAAAACAGAACTTTAACTGTTCGGAGATAAAAGGAGTGCAATATATTTTCATGCAAATCAACACTAAATATGTTTCTAGTAGAGTTAAAGCAAACTCCTTTATGAATAAAACTGGGCCAGGAATATCTATCGATCTCTTCGGATACAAGCATTTTTTTTATTTTTTAGGATCATTTGAATTGCATTCAAAGCAAAATTCTGTGACGTGAACTTTACATCAAGTAACTTATAGAATAGTAGTTTGACTTGATTGTAATTTCAGTCACTTTGCATAGTGTGTCATTTTGCTCCCAGAATAATACCTTGAGCGATTTTAATCCTTTACCTTTCAGTTATTACAATTAAGTCCCTTTAACACTTTCCAATTTCTTAAAACTCACATAAATTCATAATCAATTCAAAATACTCACAAATTGAATCAATTACATTTTTTAAAATTTCTGCTTTTCAAAAGTCAATAATCACAATATTAAACTTAATTAAAAAATCCCAAATTTCACCTATTCAAACCCTAATTTAACATCTTAAAAACTTCTCTAAATTATATCAAATTTCTCAGAATTTCTAACTTCTAAAATCATTAACCCCCAAATATTGGAATAGAAAAAAGAGTATTTGAGAAGGTAAAGAAAATTGAAAATAGGATTGTGTTTTTGCTTAATTTTATAGAGGGACTTGAATGACTCAACAAAAACTTGACGGATTGTAACATAGTTCAAACTTCAAACTTCAAACTAGAGAAACTAAAAAAGTAATTAAGCCTAGTAATTTACATCGGGAAGATATCCTTACTCTTTCATATAATAGGCAACAACACCTAGTTCGTTATACACAAGTGGATCCGATGAGCAAATTGACTTCGCCTGCATGAAAAACTAAGGAAGAATATAGGAAAATCAATATTGTGGCATGGGCCTGAATAATACAATAGTTTTCACCGATTCATAGGAGAGGACTGATTGATCTAGTAACAAGTCATTGCTAGACTTCATTAGGTGAAGAAAGATCAAAACAATTAAATCATTTAAAGACGCTACACTGAACACTAACTATACCGTTAAATGGACTTAATGATAGCATATATAATTATATATAGTAGAAATAGGACTTTCCAATTCTAATGTATATACCTGTTCGGCAAGCTTATAGCTGTGGGTTCGCATGCATTCCATTCCAATATAAAGAGCTGGTAAGTGGCACCTGGAATAAGAGAACGTCAAGATTCAACCTGTAAAAGAACAATGTATAGATAACAAGAAGATTTCATACAGTTTTTATATTTGTTTATTAACCACAAATGTAGTAAAACTTCTGAAAAATAATATAAAGAAATTCAAAAATGGATAAAAATGTTAATGGTCGTAAGAAAAATGAAAGAAACTACAAGAAGTTGGCCACAGAGCTTCGCTGCTAGGGTTTTCGCTAAATAAATTCATGTTTACAAATCTGAAAGGAACGGCAGAGAGCTATACTTTTGATCTTTCACTAAGCATACTTGTTGCTTGAAAACGATTCACAAAAACCATGTTAATAGTGTTTTTTTTTTCATTTTTGTGGTATGTTTCTTTTTGCAAGAAGACGAAAAAAATCTGACAAAAATATGTATTAAATATCTCAGAAACAGTTGTGTAAGTTTTAATATACTGAAGAAAGTTGCTTAATTTAATTATATTTGGGGGTGGAAGGGGATAAAGTGAGAAAGATCAAATTAGAAAAAATGAATACCCAGGAAATAATCGAGCTGCAGTGCGGTAAGCTGACATAGCCTGATCACCCTCTTCTTTAGCTGCAAAGGCATTCCCATAGCCTATCCATGCAGGGGGGAATGTTCTATCTAGACTTGTTGCCTTGCTGTAAAGTAGAAAATGAAATTGAACAATAAGTTTTGAAAATGATGCTATAAAGGTAATCAAGTACACATAAAAAACCCTTTGATAGTCCAAACTCATGCAGAATATTTCTAGGAAAGGTTACGGAAGAAATTGAGTCTTCGACAAATAAACTGATTTCTTAAAACAGAAAGGTCAGGAGTTTATATTTACTTGAAATAACGGCGGGATTGGTCATATTTCTTGATACAGTAGTAATAGCAACCAACAGCAAACCATGATGAAGCCCTAAACAACATGAATAAGATTTTATTGTTATATGAAGCAAAGGCTTTAGAAGATAACTGTAAATGGCAAACAAAATTCTAAAAAAGAACTGATTCTTATATCTAGCAAAATCTTTAGAAGCCAATCAATATTGTGGATAAGAGTTTTACTTTTGAGGATAATCCTTCACTAAATTGCATGCCATCAGATAAAGTTCATTTGATTGCCCAAGCTCCATAGCAGCTGCCAGATGTACTAATGTGCTCTTGATATGGAAAGGATCCTTCTCGAGCAAACTGTAATATCAGTAGAAAGCTCAGTTATTGAAAAGAAAGAAAAAAAGAGAAATGTATGGATAGAATAAATGATGTAAAAGCTATAGCTTTATCTGACTCTGACTTCAGTCTCCAGATCAGATCCTCGACTTACACAGATGTTAACTCAAAACATTTCTGGTATTCACCACACTGATGATAGTATTCAGCTTTGCAGGCCAATAGATCATTATTGGTTTTCAGTGTGCGGAAGAAAGAAGGATTTGACTGGTCAGTTTTACAGCTTTCGTTCTCAAGATCTCTAAACTTGGCTTCTACAACAATTTCTTTGTCATACTGGGAAAGAAACAGAAATAATATTTCATTTCATAAGTACAAAGCATTTGGATATAGACAATTCCAATTTGGCATCTGCTATTACCTTCTTAATCAAACAAGAATAAAATGATGAAAGCCATCCATCCTCACTTCCAAATTGCAATGATGAGATCAAATTTGCTTCTGGTATTCAACATATAGTGCAGAGAGAGAGAAATATACTATGATCAATTTTGAAGTAGAAAATATACTGCTTAAACTATTTTCAAAAACATATAAACTGAAATCAAAGTCTCCAGGGGATAAGTGAATGTTATTACCTTCATCGCATGTAAGCATGTGATTTTCAATAAGGCATTCCAAAGCCTACATAATTAGCAGACATCAAAGAAGAATTAGATAACTAGGGTCAGTTGAGAAGTTGAGAAAAATATAAGCATGTATATATGCTACAAAAGATGCATTCTAGAATCTAAAACTCAATAAAGGCTATTGTAACAGTGGTCGCAATAAACATCTCAGCAACCGCTGTGACTGCAACCTCCCTACAACTGCAATCCCAATTTAAACTTTGGTGTATCTATTTTGGACATGAACTCCAACAAAAATCTCGAATTCTCAATTCATTCTGATGAATTGGAACTTACTTCTAAACTCTATGTACCAAACTACTTTTTCACCAACTTTGTATAACCAAGAGTGTTGTTAAATATCGGTTATGGTGGCAATGGATTTTTTTACAACTATCATGAAGAATGGTGGCACCATGGCATTTTATATTGATGATTGTGGATTTTTGGCGGGCAGTTTAAAATTGTGGATTTTTGGCTTTTCTCCAAAGTCCACTATCTGCTATCAATATAACTAATAACCAACCACTTCTCTTTTGTTATTTTGATAATCTCATCTTGAATTATTTTGAAGTTAATGTATAATATCTAAACTTATGCTTTTGTGTTTGTCATTTGTTTTTACTTTAGCATGTCATATTTTTATTGATCACAAGGAATTGAACCCATGGGAGTTATTCAGAACCAAGGACAGGAGGAAAGGCAGTTGTTACTTTAGATGGTGTTGAAGCACACACAATAACTTGCAAGCAAAAGTCCAAGTAAGGTGGGTGACTCACACAAGATCAATAACTTTGATAGTATTAATGCACCTATAAAAGTTAATAAAGAGAATATCGACGTGTACCTCATAGCATAAGGGATCCGCCTTTATAGCCGCTTTGTACCTTCAACAAAAGTAGATAAAATGGCGATGAGCCTTTATCAGATCAAATTGGTACACATCATACCTATTTAACTCTTCCCACAAGTAGCAAGCAATTATACTTGCACCTCATATTAAAGGCGTCAACAAAGAAAAATATAATGTTTTCGACTTAGTGTTATTTGTAAGCTAGACAATAGCAGGGAAGAAATGTCCCAAATACACTCACCACGATCGAGCTTGAGAACGGTTTTCTAGAGCTTCGTATGCTTTGCCTCTCAAGAAACATATTGCAGCAGTTATCTGTTATAGCATTACAAAATGGATTCAAAAAGGGGACAAAGTCTGTAATAAGGATATTATTACTATCCAATCACAAAATTCCAAGCTATTGAAAAAGTTTAACTTTTACCATATTTTCACATTCCAAAACCGCATTTATATCAAATTACATTACCAGAGATACGTTTATTGAGGCAGTAGATTAGTTTATATATAAGATATTATCATTTTCTTTTGTCTCTTCCAAACCATCATAACAAATGTTGCCGAAATTTTTAATCATCAGTAGTGTATAAAGAAGCATGGGGGAAAAAGATTCCATGTCTATACTTGTTTTAGCTATTCAAGATAGATGGTTCACCAAAGCTTGGTCATGGTTCCAGGTCACGCGTAAGAATATAGAAAATGTGCAAGTTTGATCCACAACTGAACCATATAAGATTAAACCCCATTTTGGATTGGTTTATTATGTCTACAGGCAACCATGATCATTTTTTTTAACAGACAAAATTTATTAATCATTGTATCTTGCACAAGAAATACAGACACAAGCAAAAAGTAATTTACAACAGAAAACGGCCAAAGCCTATGCCAAGGGATAACCGGACACCACAAAGCCTAAAAAATCAGATTGCTGGACGGTTAACAGCAACACAACAGCCCCTAAACACAATATGCAGACAGCTCAAAAATGCCCAAACAGAAATAAAAAGATCAGCCCTCAAAGCACATAATAGAACCTGCACAAAACCGCTATCCTAAAACCGAAAATGAAGACACCCAAAAACCAAAACAGCCTCCCAAAACACTTCAAGAAACATGAACCCAGCTCAAATCACTCCTGAACAGCAGCAGACTTAACCCACTCCATGATCAATTGTTATGTTTTTTATTTTCTTTCGTTTCTTCTCTGTTTATTTTTTTAGGTGGGTTCGTTGGGAGTATATATCTTACTCGTGTTTTACACTGCCTCTCTTCCCTACTGAAAATGACTTCTTCATTAGAAATAGATTATTTGTAGGTTCTTGTGAAAACCACCATTTTGGTCCCTGAATATGCCAGCATTGTCACTATAGTCCCTAAATTTATCAAAATTACAAACAGATCTCTAGTGCCTCTTTTGTTAGTAGTTTTATGGACTAAATTGACCAACGAAAAACACAATCCACCGCCAAAATTGACTACCTAAAACCAGATTCGAGGACTCAAATGAACAATAAGAAAAACAATTGCAGATACTTTGCAATTTTCATTCATCTAGAAACCAATATGACGGCAAATTACACTTCCAAGAACCAAAATTTTTCATGAGCTATACAAAATTGCTTCTTACACTAAAAAATATATACTAAATTTGAAATGAGTTGCTCAAATTATAAATTAAAAAAAAATAAAAAAGAAGACTGACATTGATTTCACCACGATCTTTATCCAAGTAGATATTGGCGGCATTAGAAAGATTTCCATGTTCATCAACTTTAACCTCCTCACCAAGCATGGAAAGACATTGATTCCACTCGTTCAATTCCTGGAGGCACTGTGCGGCGAGGTAGCGGAAGCGGAGGTCACGGAGGACGATTTTGGAGGCGTTGAGGAGATGGAAGGCGCGGCGATAATGGCGGCCGAGGAATAGAGACTGTGCGTGCATATAGATGTCTGCAGGGTCGTTGGTGAAAGTGGCAACTTTATCGGCGAAGAAGATCGCGGAGGAGTATAGATGTTTACTCATGCAGTCACGAACTACTTCTCGAAGCTTCTCTATCTCTTGTTCCCTCATTTCTAGGGTTTTCTTCTTCTTCTTCTTCTTTGCTCTTTCGATCAACTCAATTCAATTTCAATTGAAAATGAAGTGAAGCGGGAGGGAGTGAAGGAAGGTTTAGTTGCTTTTATATCTGCAAAAACAACACTCTAAATGTTTAATACTTTATTATTTATAATTACTTCAACCCAACATCGTTTCCGTTGTAGTCTAGTTGGTCAGGATATTCGGCTCTCACCCGAAAGACCCGGGTTCAAGTCCCGGCAACGGAATTTTTTCTTTTTTTTTTTTTGAGGAAAAGTCCCCTCGTTAACAATGATGTTAAGTGAGAATTATCTTTCGAAATTAATTTCTACTTAAATTTCTTCAAAATACCATTAGTTTTTTTTTAAGGATACCATTAATTTTAATAAACACAATTCTGCACTAAATAATTTAATAAATTGAACTCAGCAATCTTAGCTTTAGGGTGCTAAACATTTGAGTTTTTGTTTTTGGTTTGTCCCCGGACAATGATTCATTGCATTAGGGTGAATACTTAAAGTCATGAAACATACTATTAAATCCGGAATATATTCAAGCCATCAAAAATTAAGAAAGACTTTTATCGTTAGATATGAGAGTTTAAGTAAACTCGTTTTTTTAAGGATAAGTAAACTCATTTTGTCAATATGAAACTGGCTTATAAACTCGACTAGTCAAGTTTATTTATTTTTATATAATATATTAAAAATAATATATATATGTGGCATATATTCTTATGGATTTGGATCCTCTCAATTCGTCTTTTCTCTCAATCCTCTCAACAATAAAATATAAACATTAGATTAATCCAACGGATAGAAGATTGAAAGAACAAATAATTAAAACAAAAACACATTGCACAAAATCTAATACAACCCTAATTGGGTTGAGAGCCGTTCTCGGCCAAATTAGGATTTCTTTTTCTTCTTCTTGAGCGTGTATTTTTTCTATTTATTGATTTCTTAAAAGTTATTATGGTTTCTTCTAGTATGTGCAAATCCAGATTGGGGGTGTCACAAAGCAATCCCCCCTTCAACCGGATGTGTACATGTTACCAACTATAGTCTTTATATCATTTATATGTATCCTCTTAAAGTCTTAAAACTTTGTCGATAAAACTTGAATTGTGTGATAACTCATTTGCAATTACAAATGAGAGCAAAAAAATAGAGTTGAAGAAAAAAACAACTATGATCCTGCATAAGAAAATTGAAATTGCCAACAAAAAAAGTGAAAGGGAGCATGAGATGAGAACAACAGGATGCGTATAGCAAAAGCTAAGACAATGCTTTGTACCTCAACCATCAGATTATCCAGCGCCCCTTAATAATGCTGGAGAGATTGAAGGAGATATCACGGAAGGAGAGGATCCATGTGCATATTCTTATGCTTATATAATGCAACAGATGCATCAATAGTTTATAATTTCATCTCAATTAGAAAGGAAAGACGTGATACGAACAAAACCAAACTAAGAAATCAAAAACAATTTAAAAAATTTAATGCCCAAGTTCACCGTGAGTCCAACCGAGTAAACTAGGTATTATTTTTGAGTTTACAACTAAGTTAACTTGAAATTGGTATTAAGGAATGGTACGATTCCACGAGTTAACTTGCAATTTTAAGAACCTTGAATCCATATTTTATTTTCGTTTGAAATTCATCAATGAGTTAAATATTTTTCTTGTCAACGTATATATTAGGTTTTCCAGTTTTACTCTATAAATGCTTTTCTTATTCAACATATATTGGATTCCACAAGTCAACTTGCAATTTTATGGCATGTTTGCATCATCTAACTATTCTCGTTTCGTCTTTTTGTCCGTGTTGTTAGGCCAACCCTCATTTCGATCATAGAGTTTACATAACTATACAAACAAAAGAAAAATATCTTACATTTCAGCTCTTTTATAAGGTCAGGGTGATCTATGCGACATCACGTTTGGAAACAATTGTGCAAATACTTTATGATTTTTTCAAAAGGGTTTTATAATTAAGGACGGAAGTAGTATTTGTTGTACATTTCTTTTACGACAACCAGGTACGGAGGGGTATTTTCGTAAAAGAAGACAAAAAACGAAACACATTCCAGTTCAAACCCAGCAATTTCTGTCTCCCCCTCTCTCACACCCTTCGTCGTATCCAATCCAATCCAATGGGAAGTTCAAAACCCATATCTCCGTTCAGACTCTCCTCCCTTCTCCGATCCCAAAATGATCCATCTCTCGCTTTTCAAATCTTCCTCAACCCTCAAAACCATCATCGTTATTCCATTCTCTCCTACGACCTCATCATCACCAAACTCGGTCGCGCCAAAATGCTCCCTCAAATGGAACTAATCCTTCAACAACTCCACAACGACACTCGCCACCGCGTCCCTGAACCCCTCCTCTGCCACGTCATCTCCTTCTATGCACGTGCCCGTCTTCCTTCACGTGCCATTCAAACCTTCCTCTCTATCCCTTCCTTTCGCTGCACCCCTACTCTCAAATCATTCAACTCTCTCCTCAATGCTCTCCTCACTTGCCGCCAATTTCAAACCATCACTCACTTCGCTTCCCGTTTAAGAGAATTCGGTCCCCCCAATCCGTGCACTTACAACATTCTCATCCGCTCCTGCTTTTTTCAAGGCCGAACTGATCGTGCCTTGGAACTGTTCGATGAAATGCGCTTAACCAACATCCGTCCTGACAAAGTCACATTTGGGACGTTAATCCACGGTTTGTGTAAGGATTCGCGAATGCATCATGCGTTCGGAATGAAAAAGTTGATGATCGAAGAATTCAAGCTGAAGCCGTGTGTTTCTGTTTACACTAACCTGATGAAAGGGGTTTGTGAGATTGGGGAACTTCACCGGGCTTTTGAGATCAAGGATGAGATGGAGAGGAATGGATTGAGATTGGATGTAGTTGTTTATAACACTCTTGTCAATGCGCTTTTTAAGGCGGGGAGAAAGGACGAGGCTTTAAGGGTTTTGGAGGAAATGAAAGAGAGTGGTTACCATTGGAATTCAGTTACTTGTAATGTAATGATTGGGGAGTTTTGTAGACAAAAGAATTTCCAAGAAGCTTATAGGATTTTGGATGGGGTGGAAGGTGTCAAGCCTGATGTTTTTGGTTACAATGTGGTGATTGGTTGGTTGTGTAAAGAAGGGAAATGGACTGAAGCAAATGATCTGTTTCAGGATATGCCACGGAGAAAGTGTGTTCCCGATGTTGTAACATACCGCACGCTGTTTGATGGGCTTTGTCGGTGGACGCAGTTCCGGGAAGCTGCTATTGTCTTGGATGAGATGTTGTTTAAAGGATATGTTCCCCATTCCAAGAGTTTGAATGAATTTGTCCGTGGGTTGTGCAGGGAAGGTAATTTTGAGTTGTTGTCAACAGTTTTGAGTGGTTTGGCAAGTAGAGGAGAACTCTGTAACGAGGGTATATGGAATGTTTTGGTTTCCGTGGTTTGCAAACAGGAAAAGCTGGCAGCAGAACCTTTTGAAATTTTTAAAGCCTTGGCGGTATCATGAACTGTATTGTCGATCTAATTTCCTCCAAAAGAGTAAGTACTTTCTCTCCTTGCTATTCAATATGTAACAGTTACATTTGCAGTTAAGAAAAAAAATATCTAGACTTAAAAAATGACATTTTTAATCAAGCATGTTGTCAATCGACTCATGATGATGTATGAAGTGTGTTCTTTTAATGATGTTGGTTACTTAGTTTTGAGCTGCAACATTAAGATGTCTCCTAACATGACAAACATTTAACCATAGTGGCTGCATGAAATGAAATTATCACAGTGGCTGCAGGTTAAAATTCACAGCATTTTGGAAGCAACATCTTGCACCTAGAGCTTCGGCCAGCAGACGATCTGATTCAATATATGCTCCATCTTACAAGAAGAGAATTTGGAAGTACCAGTTCTGTCATAAATGGCCATTCCCTGCCCTTTGACCCTATGTAAAGTTGCCAGCATCCACAAAAATATTTTAAATTGATGCACTTTCATGCTCAATGTTGGGAGTTGCTTAAGCATTTGGTGAGAATGTCTCGATATTTTTCTTTCTTTAGTCTTCCGAAATTTAGTTATACAAAGATGAATAAATTTGGAGTAATTTTGGATAAAGATTTTGTTTAAGCATTGGCTTATAGAAATTCTACATGCTTCATATAATGCATTACCTATGTTGTTCAATTCTACATGCTTTAAAGTAGAATAACTTATATAGTTCTATTCATATTTGACCCTGCATCAGGGACGGACCCAGAATTTTTTAGTAGTGTAGGCGAACCGAGCGGTAGCAAGGAAGCTACCTATTCCAAGATATATTCAATAAAAAAACAAGTACAAAGAAAAGAGGGGGACTAGGCCAATACTTCGTTAGAAAGAAACAAACCCAAGGCTTACATATACTCTTTCCGGTCACATTTATAAGCAAAAAACAACTTTTTAAGTTTATTGAATAATTAATGTATCTGGTCACATTTATAGACCAGATACATTGATTATTCAATGAATATAAAAAGTTGTTCTTTATAAATGTGACCGAAGGGAGTACATGATAACTTTTCTCTACAGTTTCTCGTATTTTGGAAACGTTGAATTATTTTCTCATTTTCAATGTCAATTAGAATATCTCTCATTTTAATTATGTTGTTGTCACTTCTTCTCGCTCTCACATAATAAAATTGGAGTTACTCTGATGTTTGTTTCAATTTGGGAGTTTGGTAAAAAGTTGTCATATTAATTGGTTTATTTAGTTTATAACTATGAAGCACGAACACTCCTCAGAGTAGGCGTGTCCCGGTTTCGGACACGTGTCGTGTCCGACACCGACACTTGTAATTACACTGAATTATGCAATTTTTTCAAATTATTAGCTGTGTCGGCGTGTCCGTGTCCGTATCCGTGCTTCATAGGTTTATAATTTGCTGTAGGCCATTATTGCCTTATCAAAGTTGTTGACCACACTTCCATCCGATCATTAGGAAGCGTATATGGGTAGTAATTTTTTTAAAACCTAATGAGGGCCCAGGCACACAGGACCCTGCACGTGGGTCCGTCTGCCCTGCATAGTCCATTTGTTGTAATGATTGCAAAGATCATGTATTTATAGAAAATTGCACTGTCTATGTTTTAGCATTGTCTTTTTAAGTAACCATGGGTGCACTCTGAAATATGATACTGTCAAAATATACAAGAGAAATAAGATTTTATGCTACTGTTTTTTTATATTAAGATTTTATGCTACTATGATTTGGTTCTAAAAATATGCTGTTAAAATTATAAACTGAAAAAATTGTCAAAGTATACAAGAGAAATAATATTCTATGCTACTGTTTTTTGATATTAAGATTGTATGCTATTACGATTTGGTGGTAAAAATTTGTTGTTTAAATCATAAACAGAAAAAAGCAAAGTTACAGGCATGCTCTTCAAGAGAGTTTGGGTTGAAAATTGTTGATGCTACATATGTAACATTTGTGCGATCCAAATGAAATTGAAACTGAGGTAATAGCTGAAAAGAATAATGGTAAGTTATACTTCAAGGATGATTGGCATGGCTTGGGTGATTCCTATAAGAGGGCTCACAAAGTTACCGGCAACTAATTGACTACATCTGATGTAACTACTAGAATGCTGGTATGTACTAAGTTTCAAGGTTTATTTTTATTTTTATTTGTAATTCGTCATATGTTCTAACACTAGCTTTTAATTCATATGCAAATAGACTTTGACTTGGCTCAATTTCTGCCAAACTGCTCTTCTGAATAATGACACATGTAACTGATTTTGGTGGATTACTTTGGCTATAGCTGGAAATGTGTATTTAAGTTTCGCCATGATTCAGAGATGATCTGCACAATTTCTGGAGAGTGGGTTAATCTTTGCAAAGTACGAAGGCTCTTTGAAGGATTGCCTATCAAGCTTAGAGTATCTGAAGCATCTGATAACGTGATACATGTGAGGATCGTTCCACAGTTTGGACTGTGAACTAGATTAGTCACGCCTATAGGAAATGGAGTATTCAAACCATTTTTTAGACAAAGCAATATTTTTTTAGGAGAGGCTACTGTGTTTTTTATGGCATTTTGAGACGGGGATGCATTTTATTTTGGTTACATGTTGTGGGAAGTATGTTTGGTAATATCATAATTTGGAATACTATCTTTGTTCTCTTTATGCTGTAGTTTAGATTTTTTTTTCCTTCTTAGCTGCAACAAATTGGTTGCTGCGAAGTATTCTCTGTTATTGGAATAATGTACTTTTTTTATATACTTGTTGCAACATGGTTCTTTCTGAGCAGGTCTGAGAACCATGATCTTAGAGCATCCTTATTTGCTTGCACTTTCTCTCTTCTAGATTCCTTCAGCTTCAGCAGAAACTCATGCACTTGACTTGTCATCCCATTTATGGTCATTCTCTTCAAAGCTATCAATTTGAGACCTCTCATCCAGCAGAGTCTTCACCTTACCATATATTCTTGTGGTAGTGGTTTTTTGCTTAAGATTAGGCTTGGCTTGAAATAGTTTGTGGATTTGTAGATTATTGAGTGTAATAATATTTGATTGCTTTAATACAACTCAAGTGAATTTCTCGTTCGATTTGAATTGCTTGTACACATTGTTTAGCTAGCTATCATTGCCATTCGTTAGTCAATAACTTTCAAAAGAATTTTAAAACCAAGCTTTTGTAAAAACTTCTTAGGGGAAAAGCTATTAAACCCATCTAGATTATCGTTGTATCCGTCATTTGACCAACAAGGTGGAGGTTTGGATAGAGTGAGAGTGAAGATTGAGAAGTTTATAGGTGTTAGGCTATCACGTGGGTCAAGGTTGTTGGTTATGGAAGAGGAAGGGATGTCAGAGAGGGAATTAACTTGTTCAATGACCGAAGTTGGTTCAGGTAGGGTGACCTCTGATGCAATTTCAGAATTAGGTTGTGCAGCACATGTTGGTTCAAGGTTATGAACTTTATAAGCAGGTTGGGAAATAGGCTCATCAGAGTCTATAACCATAAGATTTTGTTGGGGTCAAAATCATAACTTTTGCGAAGTTAGAGGATAAAAATGTATTTAAGTCTTTATTTTAAAAACGATGATATTACATATTTCCGCTCGATGTGATGTGTTTATAAGAAAAATACATATGTATGGTTAAAAATTAGAGTTTACAAACAGTAACTTCAAAACAACCCAAGGGACAAGATCCTTTCAATAAAGAGTAGTGATATTTGTACAACCATTTGGTGACAACTTTTGTGGCAATTTTCATTTTCTTTCTTATTGGTAAAAAACAATAGAAAAGGAAAAAGAAGAGAGTTAGAAAATAATGTGAGTATGAGAGAGAATGTTTAAAAGCCGTAAAATTATCATTTCTCTTGAAAAAAGACATAACCAACGGTATCTGTAACTAGATGATCCACACACCTAACTTTTTTTTTTAATCGACATATATATAAAAGGCCAAGCACCAGAAGAGCAAAACTGGCAAGCTGTTACATAAACACAACCAAAGGGAAGGGGCGAACAAAGCCAAAACACCAAAAAAATGAAGCTATACAAAAGACCTCCCTTATGACCGAACCAACAAAACAAAACCTGCAACAACAACTTTAAGGAGCCGAACAAACACAAACTCCCATAGCAGATCCAAAAAAGACAGCGTCGTTCATCTTCTATTTAGACACTCTCGAGGATTCCAAGTCCACTCATAGAAGAGAAAAGAAGCTATCTTCAACCTACTTAACGTCCAAACCCAAGAAACCGCTTTTATTTCATCCACAATTCCTCCATATCCTTCCTTTGATTATTGAAGATCCTTGCATTTCTTTCCTTCCAAATTAACCAAAACCCCTTCTTAAGTCTTTTCAAGATCACTTCACTATTCGAACATTCAAATTGAACAAATAAGTTATGTGGAGTAATAAAATTAATCTCTAGCCAATTCAAAATTCCACGCCAAATTGAAGAGGAGACAAAAGACAAAGATGAGACGCATCCGAATCTAAGATGTGACGAAGTGCAAGGTTGTCTCTTGTGGGAATACGATCAAGGAGTAAGGACCACGAGAACGCCACTACTTTGGACGGAGTCAGACTCTTCAAAATTAAAGAAAAAACCTCCTCCTCTAAAACCCCCACGCCCTCTTCCACAAGAAAGATGTTTTCCAAAATGTAATAGGCGGATTTTACTGAAAATATTCCCTCCTCATCCGGAAGCCACACCCACCTATCCTCCTCACTACCGAAAGCGACATCTCAAGAGAGCCATCAAATTGACAATAAGATTGGCCTCCCACAAAAACGGTTGTCTCCTCCAAATTACCTACTTCACAATTTACATAATTGAATATATTTTTGACTCTTTGAATGTGATTAAGATGTAAATCTACATCACAACCTTCATTACGAGACATGAAAGGTTATCAGATATTGTCTTTACATGCCCCTTTCACCACCGGCCTCATTGTATAAAATTGGTACCATGCGGGATGAATTTAGCTTTCAATACATTCAAAATACCAATTAACATTTATTTAGCGTGAAGAGCCATTTTTGTATCAAACAAAAAATAGTTGTGTTACTTAGAGACACCTATGTCTCAACATGGTAAACGAGGAAGTGTGAACATCGGAGCCTGAAAGAGAGAAATGGGAAAATAATACAAAAGTCATGAACCAATTAATATAGTGGCGAGTAGGGATGTTTACGGGTCGGATTGGATCAAACTTAATTAGATTGGTTCGGTAAAATGCATATTTTTATGTTAAACTCGAAAGAACTCAATCCAATGATGAGTGGATTGGTTTGAGTTAGATAAACGAAATATTAGACTTTTTTTTTTTTGGTTTTCACATCGGTTTTCGACCTATCAAAGATGGACGACTAATCCAGCTCATACGCAGAGGCATGCGCCAAGCGTAAAGTTACTTGGATTACTTGAAACACTTTATGTCAAAAATATTAAATTATGAAGAAAAAAAATTAACAAATTTTTGTAACAGTTTGAGTTCACAAGTTTAAAATCATGAACTCTATACCAGACTCAAACTACTTTGAGTTTGATAAGTTTTATTCGGATTGAACCCGAACTTAAACAAGTTTGGATAAAAATGTGGACTAGGTTAAAGAGTTGAACGGGTCACCCACACCCATCACCCCTAGCGAAGAGAATCACACAACTTAAGTATAGAAAAATGAAAATTTTGTTTAAAATCGCGCAACATATCAAATATCTCTACAGTTAACAACTGGGTTATAATTACGAGAGAAAAATGTTCAATATGAATGTCAATTGTTTGTCAAAATAAATTTTAGGAAAAATGACACATACCATCCTTTAACTTAATTTCGTAAAACACTTTCGTCCTTTCTATTTTTTCCTCCAGTTTAATCATTTATGTTATAAAATGTCAATATCGTATCATTTTTTATGGGATTTTTCAATGAAACCTCAGTTTTTAGGTTTGTATGATGAATATTTGGGTTTGTTTATGAGTTTTGCTGAATTTTTTTTTTTAACTTTTGATTATTTTTAGATAAAAAGGATAACGATGTCGACATTTTATAACATAAATGATTAAATAAAAAAATGATAAAAGGTAAATGTTATCTAAAATTAAGTTAAGAAACGAGTTGAGTAATTTTGCCGAAGTTTAATCGAGGTTCACTCAAAAAAAAAATTGAGGTTCAGTTTGGCCTTGCAATAAATTAGTATGATTTTGTCATAAAAAAAATTATGGTACATTTGAGATTGTCGGACAAAGATGGAATTTTTAAGATTAGAACGTTAATCCAATCCAAAAACTTCGGTCTTCCTTTCCATTTTCATTTTTTACGATGTTGTGATAGTTTATTAAATCCATCAAACGACAAATTGTTTAGAAATATTTAAGTTTAATTTTTTAGTGGAACAATTCTCAATCACACTTTACTTACCTCGATCGAACTCCAAATTACTAGAGTCTCATTCCTCAACCAGAGGGGTTAACACAAAATAGGTGTCTAGAAGACATCAATTAAAAAATACATAAAGAGAAACTTATCTTAGAAATACAAATTAAACCCTTTTGAATTGAACAAATTCATTATTTTTCTATACAATTTCACCTATTTTGATTTTTTTAATCAATTGGCACTTGTCAGCTTTCTCCTTAAAAAAATGATAAGGAGTAAAGAGGGAATGAACAAAACAAAGAAATAAAAAATGAAACAAGAGCTAACAATTACCACCTACTACTTTTAACATATGCAATATCATGTAAACGATACCATAACAGCTAAACAATCCCTGTTATTGGCCTAATATCAACAAAACTTTGGGTCATATCCTTTGATTAAACTGCATAATAATAAATAAAAAACATTATGAAGAAAAGGACGGTTCCTATTGCAAATGCTCAAGCCCTTTTCTTTTCAAATGGCCAAATACAAATGGACAACCATATCAAAGCTGACTCAGTCCCCACAGCACAGACCATGTCCTACAGAATATAATTGTGGGGTCACAGTTGCTGCTACTGCTACCTTTGTTTCATGGAAGTGACATTTTTCTTTTCACTTGAGCTTGTGGCTGTGATAACTGTGAGAGGTAAACTTGACACTGTAAAACAGTTTTACCAATCTTAAAACCTGGAACTACAGTGAAAGCAACTTGTTGCTCAAGTTCATCTGCTTGTGCTACTTCTTCATCATTTACAACACTCTCCATGTATACATCAGAGAATCTACAACCTTTCCCTATTTGAAATATTTCAGCTTGAGGTTCAAAAGAAAATGCTAAGCAATGCAGAAGCCATACCCTCTTAGCCATTTCAGCAAATGAAGTGAACAAGTTGTTGTCATCGGGAAATTCTCCAACATTCCTTTGTTTCATGTCACCAAAGAATGATGCCTCCATATTGGAGTGAACTAGTCTCGAGTATTTCACCCAACAAAAGATGGCAAAAGGTGATTTTGGTTTCAAAGCAAGAAACTCCTTTGCATTCACTGATTTTAGCTCATTGAACCTCCCAAGGAAAAATTGTGTTTTGTTTTTATCAGGAAGAGAATCATTGTGATTATCGAAATTAGGGAGGTTGAATGAGTCAAACATTTCCCTACAAACAAAAGACTCAATTGCAAAACACTTGTGATCTTCTTTCCTATAAACAACATTTTCTTTAATAATAGCATTCACAGATGCATCAATATCCCAACCAGCAGATCTCATCTCATAAACCAACAACTTCACAAAGCTTCGAATTGATTTAACCGTGTGGCGAAGAGCAGATATAAAATGTGTAGGACTTAGCCCTAAGATGTGTAGATTATCAAGAGATGATAATGAACCACTTTGATTTAACCTCCTTTCAATTAACTTGTTCTGTTCATTTGCCTCCTCTAACTTCTCTTTAAGAAACATTAGCTCAGAATCCTTAAGAAGCGACTTCGATTCTAACTTCTTCCCCACGATTTTATGGGTTATTATATTACTCTTCAGCTCCTTTAATTCGGCTGCAACAATTGCTACCTCCGGTGAAGGATCAAAATTGAATTTTTTTTTGAACCAACATTGCTTTAACTCAGCTAAGGTCTTCAATTCCGAGATTATTAATTTATCAGCATCCTGAATTCCATCACGGTCATAAGGGGATTCAGCATGTTGTAGCTGAGCATATGAAGCTTTTAAAGTTGAAATGCTAGCAAAAACTTTTGAAAGCAAAGCTTCTGTCACCACTTTTTTCTTAAGCTCTTCATCTTCTTCTTCATGGTTGAGATTATCATCAACTTTAACATTCTTCAGTCCATCAACTTCTGCAACTCCAGTCATTGATTTTACACGAAGAATCTTCGATAAAGTGCGAGCTAGTTTACTCTTGTGTGGTGTCACTGCTGAATGCTTCACAGAATCCATCTATAGAAGAATTATAACGAAGAATGAAAATGGTTTAAAATATAATTCAATAGTGTTTAAAAAGAATAAGTAGGGCAATTAAGTCATCAAAAGATGGTGATCATGATGAGTTTTCTCAGGAAAAGATAAAAGAAATAAAATAAAAAAAGCAATATGCTTTAACGCTTACATCAAGGCCTTTAATAGAGGTTGGAGTTTCTTTTTGTTCTTTCATCTAACAAAAGTTTTTTGCTTTACTAATATCAAAGACCTCAAAAGACATTTCTAAACAAGCATGTTTAGAAAGGCTCTAAAGGACATGATCAAAACATGTATTAAAAAGTGTACAATATACATACAAAAATAAAGTTATATACAGTGAAAAGCAAAGCTTCAAGGTCAAATTTAACATCAATTTCAATCCAAAAAAACAAGGTCCTTATTTCTACATATTTTATTGTGGATAGGCTTTTCAGGCTTTGTTTAACATAAAAAAGAGAATTGGCCCACCATTCAAAGTAACCAGAACTTATTTGTAAAGTGGTCAGCTTAATTAGTTTTGTAAAGTGGTCAGCTTAATTAGTTTTGTAAAGTGGTCAGCTTAATTAGTTTGTGTTTTGGCAAAACAAGAATGATTACAGTCATGATCAGCATAAATATCACTTACTAACCATTTCCTTTGAAAGAGGAATCCTAACATAAAAGGAATAGTTAAATCCAAAACTAAATTCAATGAAACTACCTTTTGTGAAATTGGATTAAGCAGTCATGAAAAACTGCTGCATTCAGGACATCAGTGACTGTCCGAACTGCAGATCTTAAATCTTATTTTATAATTTTAAATATCGAACTTGAATTTGAACTGACTGATCTTTGATCTAACGACAATTGATATCTCAAATGCGTGAATATGGCAAAATCTTAACTGTAGGGGAGCGTCTTTAGTTGCGTTATCATTACATGTCAGTAGTATTTTAATCTTGATTGTTTAATTTCAGATAGCTGACAAGGGATCATTGTTATATATATAATAATAATATAAATAAATATAGATGGATACACATACACACTCATTCACCATATGTATGCACATTTCTGTGATTCATAATCTTTAGGATTCCCTGTAAATAGCAGTAGCCTATATGTGTCTGCAACAAGGACTCATATCAAAGTGGGATCATTACAAAGGATCCACATTGACTTTTAATTTCACTATCATAACATAACAATGAGATAAACTAACACCCCTGAGCCATCCCATCACAAGATAATACAATAGATACCTATTTCCATCCACTACTAAAACTATAAAGAAGACACATTTATATTTCAACAAGTTTCAATTTTTTCATACTACTTTTCTCAACATCAATACCTTTAAACCACTGTACTAGTAAAGGATATGAATCCGTTCAAAATATTTTGATCTTTTCCATGACTGAAGACTCTCTACAAGCAAATTTTGCAGTGCCATTTACTGTTTTCCCACCACAGTCATTTCAACATCCACTAACTAAGACAAACATTTACAGCCGTTTATTTTATATATAAAAAAATAAACAAGTCAAAATCATACTAAGCTGAGAATCTACCAGACACAACACAGGACGGATGGCACCTCGGTGACATAGCTTTTGGGAACATCTCTTAATCAATCATTCTCTCTCGTCTAAATAATATATTTTAATCATTCATTTATCATTCACTCTGATTTCCGACACCAGAAAGCACAACAAAAGACAATGGGCGGGCCCTCTAAAAACATTAACACAATTACTAAATTACCCTTGTAGAATATTAAAAAAGTTACAATTTTTTTTTTTTTTTTGTATATATGAATCAAACCAAAGGAGATTGATTAAGTTGTAAAATAGCAATCAAGCAAGGAAGGAGATTAAATTAAGCATACATACCTCCAAGAAATCAGGAATAGACGAACAAGTTATTATTATTATTATTATTATGTTGTTGTTCTCATAGAGAAATAACCTGCAAAAGAAAAATCAAAATCAGAAAATAAAAAAAAAAAATAGAGAGAAATTAAGACAAACAAACAGCGAGTGCTTACTTCGTAGAAGCAAGTTACAGTTACAGAAGAGAAGAGAAAACAAGGTTGAGAAGAATATAAAGAAAAATACTAGTAAATGAATTAATTGGTGAAATGAAAACGCGTTCAAAATAAAATAAAATAATTCCTTTCTGAAAAAACACCGACTTTAAGATTATGATTCTGGCTCCGATAGGCTGAAAAGAGGGGAAGAAAATAAATGAAAAGAAAGAAGCAATAAAAACTGATTGAATGATAATTAAAAATAATTTAATTTAATTTAATCTAATGGAGTTTCTTACGAAATTTCCTGAGCTAGCTAATTGGAAAAGGAAATATTATTGAGCCACTTGTATTGTATTAAGTAAGTGCCGTTTGCTTGCTGCGAAGCTTTCTTTCGTTGAATAAAAAGAGAAGAGAAAGAAACTCTTGGGTTTAAGGGTGAGTTATATTATTGACTGGGTTTTTTATACTTTTTTTTAGAGGAGGAGGAGAGAGAAAAAAATATTGAGTAAGATGACGAATATGGCTTTGGTTTGTTTGGGAGTTTAAAAACGCTACGTTACATTACATTACACGATCATTTCATGGTATGGTGGGACTAGGACTGGGACGGAATATAATTAGGTTGCGTTCCAACCGGTTTATTTATATCCAACCATATACTCCTTCTCATCTTTTTACTATAAAAACAAAAAAAAAAACTATAATTAAAATGATGAAGTAGTAATCAACTGAAATTAAACTCACACACAAATGTGAGGTCCCGGGTTCGAACCCGATCACAACATCTGACTTTGTAATTTTGACATTTGTCAGTAGAGTTAGGACTTTAGACAGTTAAAAATAACATTAATTACATTAATTGCATTTTATAAATTAAAATTATCAAATAAGAAGTAAATACTAAATTAAAATACTTTTTATCTAAACGAATGAGTGGCAATAGTGACAGATAATGCTCCGGTGTCACGGTAACGGCTTCCGGTACGGCAACGTTGAGTCTTCGCAGTGGGACGAAATGTGTCTGCATGCATGTTAACACTCTAACGCTCAAGTTAGTAATAGAACTGAGAAAGAGTAGTGATGAGTAAAACCGCAAGTGCACGGTTCTACCGAAGTAGTAAAAAGAGAGTATCATTCCAACAGGAAGTTGTTCAATTTAATTAACTTTTAGAAGATGATTAGAAGAAAGTTCAGTTGTAAAGATTGGGTTTTAAAAGAATAATAAAAAGCGCCTTGGGATTATTGGTTTATCATAATAACAAACCCTTCACAAACAAACCCTAAACCTAAACTTTATATTTGACCTACTTTCTAAAGACAAGTTTCTCTTATGCGTATCAAAGCTTCTTTCAAAGTCAGTGAGTGTGTTCCTCTAGCAACCACGCCTATTCTCATGGTTGATTGCTATTAGAATCCTTGAAGAACGAAACTTTATATGTCTCAAGGTTTGCTAGACTATTCTAATGTTTCGCAACCCTTGTCTAATTTCACTTGTTCCAATATCAAAGCTCCACTGTCGCATTATGAATTGATATTTGTGATGAGGAATTAACAAATACTAACCCTCCGTTGTCGC
>Ga0315915_1000330_pt1 | contig 45288 bp, 19 predicted proteins | sample MpolbnodulesMG_FD_207738 | JGI IMG/M metagenome (GOLD analysis project Ga0315915, IMG submission 207738) | Medicago polymorpha root nodule microbial communities from Los Angeles, California, United States - branched nodules | ecosystem: Host-associated > Plants > Roots > Nodule | place: USA... | reverse complement strand
TTTTTTCTTTATATATATATATATATATATATATATATATATATATATAAAACTTTTGGGTGTGGTAGTAGGTGACCCCTCTGCCTCATGTTTTGCTTAAAAATAAATAAAAAAATATTTAAGCCAACTCAGATTGGCATACAGTTGATAAAAGTTGGTAATCACACTCGTTTATAAGTACCTCTGTTAACATGCACAAATCTATAAACTTTTTTAATGAGGGCCAAAAATATTATAATATGTTGATAAAAGAAAATATTTTAAGTTTTTATAAAATACACAATTTCATAAATAAAACCCCCAAAATACAACGATATTTACTTTTCAAAGTATAGTGTATTTTACACTTATAGTGTTAACTAAGTAATAAAAATTAGAATGATAAATAATTAAATTTATTAATTTTCTCTATTGATAAATAATTAAATTTTACATTTATTTTCATTAGAATATTTATTTACGTAGAAAAATAACAAACATATAACCATCTGAGTTGGTTTGGTGGTGTTGACTTGAAATTTTAGAATGTGCTCATCTCTAGGTCTCATATTCAATTCTCCTCTATATAAATTTTAATGAAGTAGTTGACTTCTTAAAAAAAAAAAAACTCCCAATCCAATGGACTAATTCTATCAACACTAATTTATTTATGGATGATGAGTTTGGGAGAGAGTACCGGGTAATAAATAAGTTAGTTGAAGATTTCATAAATTCAGCATGCTGAGATGATTTAGTATTATAGAAACTAATGTCCACAAAATTAGGTTAATAGCTGTATAATCTGACTTACCCAACCAAGAAGTATGTAATTGCCGGTGGGATGGGACGAATTGAATGGAACATGGATGTAAATTTGATGTCTCGCATGGAAATTACCAAATAGGATAAAAATTTGGAGTAATGATATTTGAACACCCATTTGGGACAACTCTTGTGACAATTTCTTTTCTCTCTTTTTTCATTGGTCAAAAACAATGGAGAGAGAAGAAGGAAGAGATAAAATAAGAATTTAATGTGAGTATGAGAAAGAAGGTTGTCAAAAAATTATTGTAGATGGTTGTACAAATATCATTTCTCAATTTGGAATAAGTGAAACTTCAAATGTTTGTGGTACCAAATTTTCAAATATTTATTTTTGCTTGTGGAATTAGACATCCACTCAGTGACGACCCTGTAGTAAAATTTGGTGAAGATTTCAAAGAGTTCGATGTCATTGAAGTTCCGAAAAAATACATATCACTAAAAAATCATTTTTCATCACATATCAAAACTTTTGCTAAAATATTAATAAAAAAAACTTGGTTAAAAGACATATTCTCAAATCTCAATTTCAAATCCATTACTTGATAGTTCATAAGTAAATCAAACTAGAGTAGACACTAGTACCAAAGACCAAATAACAATGACAAAGAACATGTTCAAATGCTGTGTTTCTCCCATTTATCTATTTTAATAAAATACTTTAATATAGAAAGTAACATATAAATAAAAAAATTAAGTAAAATACCAACTATAATAATAGCATCCCTTCAAAAAAAGAACTATAATAATAGTAATAATAACTCTTGTTCAAAAAATAATAGCAATAATAATAATATCTAAAATATGTGATAATGATCGTTATCAACTCATTGCTACGATGAATCAACTAAATTTATTCTCCAACGACTATCCGAGAAACAAACAAAGCAACAACTGTCAAATCTAAAAATCAACAATCATTTCAAAATTTAGAAAATTATTCTAGAACCTAGATAACTATAGGTAAAATCCTCTGCTATTTACTCTAATCTATAATTAATTTCCAAACCAAACTACATATGTCCAAATATGCATTATTTGGATTATAGCTTGTGTATTTATCTCAAAAAGCACCCATGAACAACTACAAGGGTAGAAATAGGGAAGAGAAGTTGAAGAGAGACTCTGAACTTCTCTTGTTTGATAGTGAAGAGAAATAGGGGAGAGACTAAAGAGCTGTGGTTCCTACACAAAATTCTTTCTCCTCGTTACTAAGAAGAAATAGAAGGAGAGAAGGGATGTTTTCTTGTATTCCTATTATACCCCTCATTTCTCTTTTCATTCAATTAATTTTGTATGCCTTTACTTACGTTATACTGTTTTTTTTTCAACGACAACTTTGTTTCATTCATTCCTTATAAAAAAAAAAAAACTTTATTTCATATGAAGTGGATTTTTTTAGTATCGCAAGTGTACGTGGTACGCTACTGTTTAATATTTCATAAAAGTAATACTTTTTAAAACATTTACGAAATATTACACTTTTTTGGGGGGAATTACTACACTTTTTATTGATATGAAAAATACTTAAAATTTATATAAAAAAACATATATATGTTCCATTTAAAATAAGTAGTTAAATTAGTTAACTGAATTTAAAAAAAAAAAATTAAATTAGTTTGAATAGAAATGTTATTTTAACATAGCCATTATAATACTTTTAATATAAACACTTCTCTATTTCTCTCATATCAAACAATCCATCAAATCTACTCTATTTCTCACTTTTTTCTTTCTCTTCTCACACTCTCTCTTACATACCTATCTCTTCTTAACCAAACACACTCTTATAGAACTAGGAGAAAATTTTGGTCAGATGTGTAATTTTTCTCATGAGTTTGATTTATGAAAGAAATGTTGTGGCTTGGAAAAGAGAAGATGATGAAAAATAGAAATGTAGTAGTGTTGAAATAGAGGAGGAAAAAAAAAAGGAAAATGAAGAAAAAGTGGGGGAAAGTATCGGTTCCAAAATTTCATTTACCGCATTTAGTTTTTTTCTTATAAAAAAACGTGCGTTTCAAACACATTAATGATGCAAGGTGATAGATGATCGTGAGGTTTTTGACCATTCTAGGTTAGTCATGAATGAAGGTTTCCGAACAGAAAAAGGTTTTCAGAGAAGGAAATGAAGGTGGGTAAAAGTAGAATTATTTGTAACTGACACCCTATTATGAATATGAAGCAATGCTTCTTACTTTCAATAACGAATGGTACTGGGTCCATCGATTATATACATTTTGGAAGAAAGGAAGATCAACTTGTAAGCTAAGTAACATGAAATAGAAAGAGCATAAACTACTACTATCTAACTTTCATAATCAAGATGCTACAATATGGCAGAGATTCATGCTTCAATCTACAATTCATTTGAATGAAAAACGCATTTGAGACCTAAAATTTCGTCCGCATCCAAGACAAATAAAATGTACCACTTAATATCTAAGGATTGTACGTGGATCAAGTATCTATACAGAGAAGAAAGGTTGGCTGTCTCTAATTGTAATATCTATAGAATAGTGGGTGCATGAGGGAACTGGGAAACAAGTGGTTTGATATCTCTACTTCTCATGAAAGTCAAAAATTGATTAGGTAGTTCCTCCAAAAGAGCTTGCACAACAGAGATTTGTCCACCTGTCAAAAACACAATAATGGGGTTCAATTAAATGAATAAAAATTGTTAGCAAAAATATAAAAGAGTAATAAATATTATATTTGTGTTTTCAACATTAAACTTGATGGTATACATGGATTGGTGTCAATAAAACAAAAGACACAATAGTTATAAGAATTGAAAGACTATTACACAAGTTAACTAGAGAAGCAGCTAGTACTTACTTTGTACTTCTCTCATGGGGACAAACTGCACTATATCTCGTGTAGCTATTCGACCAGTAGAACTTTCTAAGCGACATCCATTATCAGCATCCAGTACCTGTAATAATTAACCTTAGTACTTGTTATTGTCTCAGATAATTAACAAAGCATACTTAGCTGGAGCCATGTTAAGGAAAAGAAACTTAGGCAAGGATATAAGTAGACCTCCATGCTCTTGAAATCAGCGCTTCCAACACCAACTATAAGAATCGATAAGGGAAGATCAGATGCTTTAACCACAGCATTTATGGTTTCTTGAAGATCCGTAACAACTCCATCCTACAGGAAGGTCATGGACATTTGATTGATTATTTTTAAGGATTTAATTTATATGCGCTTTTAGTGTAAACTTTTTGCATATTGTCAATCAATTATAATCGTTGGATTTTTAAAATGTTTGACTTTGATCAAAACTATTTTAAAAGTCAGAGATATATGATTGACCGTGATTATTTGACAGTGTAAAAAGTTTTACTCGAAAAATGTATCAAAATTGAACTCTATTCTTAAATCATAGTACTTTGTGTCTTTCTCACCGTTATGATAAGCAATACATAGTACTTAGAGCTGTTATATGATGAAAGGGAATCTGCAGCCATTTGTGCAGCCAAGTTTATAACCGGGCCAAATAAAGTGGGTCCTGATAGACTGACACTGCGTAGAGCACTACCATAAGCATCCATTATGCCTTCAACTCCTACAACCTAAACACATAAGAAAACTATATGTTAGTTTTTTTTAAAAGAATGTATCAAGTTCATGATTGATGAGTAAGAGGGTAAGAGTCCTTCCCTAAACTGTAATGAAACTTATAGTAGTATATGAATGTTATTATCATTAGAGTTGATGAATGAGGTGAAATTGAGTTTATTAAAGAAGGAAAATAATAATTAACAATAGTTTTCTAAATTCTCTAGTGAGAGTAATAGAAAAAGAAGTCAAAGAACCATTGCACTAAAAAAACAGGAAGAGTTTCTCACCTCAGAGCTAGTTAGACTCCCATTCAGATTAAAACAGTGAGATACGATACCTCCGGGTATCTTTCCTCCAAATCCCCAAGCAGGAAACTGCTTATCAGAATCATAGAACTGAATAACTTCTCCAACCTCCATTATAGCCTGCATAAATTGTACAGTGTTCATTAGGCAAGATAGTGATAATATCACACCAAGTTACTTAGAACCAAAAACTAAGTTAAGAAAATGTAGGATCACAGTGGGATATTCAAAGTGATTGACAAGTATCAAGCTTACCTTTTGATATGAATTTAACCGACCAGATAAATCGATGTGATGCAAAGAATCTGGCTGTTGAGGATTTCCATTTGAAGCTGGTCACATATCGAAGCACTTAACAAACGACAGATATGAACTTAGTACTATTATTCACCTTAGTCAATAGAAAAATAGCTACTTACCAGTGAAATCTACTGCAACCATGAAGTTTAGTTCAAATCCACTAGATACGTAGTCAATAAAGCTGAATTGTTCCTTTTCACAATATTGATCCACAAAGAGTTGACCCTTCAGAACCTATAATGAAGAATTTATTAAGTGTGAGGTTAAGCAGAGATCAGATCCAAAATATAACACAAATTCGATTGCAGGGACCAATGAATACCTTCTCTTGTCCATTGCGTGTGGATCGCATGACAAAATTTTCACCTTTTCTCTCTTGGTATAGCTTTTCAAGGTCTGCTACAGATTTTTGCAGTTTACTGTTGCCAACAAACATTCATGTCACTATTTTGCATCTATAAAGTATGAACTAGAAAATGTAAAGCCTAAAGAAGTTTAGGCTAAACAAAAAAGTATATAATTTGACATTACCCTATAAGCACATGATTTCCACTGCTATTGAAATCAAAACACTCAATAAGTAATGGGTTATCCTGCATAGAGAAAGAAATTAAAAAAATGTCAGAGTAATCTATATATGAATATGATGTAACATCAGGCATGTTGTGCACAAAGATGGAAAGCTTACTTTACTTCCAAACTGCTGGAAATTAAGACAAAGTGGTCTCCATTTTGGATTTAAATTGTTGTCTTTAACTTCAGTCTTGCAAATAGGAACAGAACCTCCACTCTCAACAATTCTTGATATCCTTAGAAAAGGATCCTACAAGAAAAAGCAAGATGAGTTTTAAGAATGTTATAAATAAAACAGATATGATGGAGCTAGCCAGCTAGGTATTGAATATTTACACTTTTAGATAAAATGTCTTTGTTATCCAAGTGAGAACAACGGAAGATAATCTCAACAGCACTCCTTGCAGCAACAGTCTCCTCAGCATGAATGGTAATTGCCCCTTGTTGTCTTTGACCACTATTCCATCTTTTGTTTTGAAGCTTTACGGTTAAGCTCCGGCTCTGTTTGGTCACTATCTGTTAACCATAGCACACAAAGACAAGAGAGACACCAATGTCACACAAAGTCTATAATCTTAATTCTGCATGCAACATAGTTAGCAAGCAGCTATAATTATGCTGACCAGCTACATGTGTGTGTTTTTTTCATTGAAATGTGTATTTGTAACGTTATATGTATGCATAATTTTATTACTGAATGAAATTAACGGTGATCACACTAAAGAGACTGATTCATTAGTCATCATTAACATAGAAATATTTATTTTATATACAACCATAGAAATTTCAATAATGAGAAACGTTGAAGACTGTACGTATGACATTATATTTGGGTTTTTTTCTTATATTTCCGCAAGAGTTTGTATGCTACATTTTCTAAAAAATGTGAAAGTTAGAAATATGGATTCTCATGTTTGTTACAAACTAAAGAAATTATTCTCAAAAATAAAACATTTACTATAACAAAATAACTGTCAATTTCTAATTTCTTGAGACAGATAATTCTAAGAAATTTCATTAATCAAACAATTATTTTAAAATAATTTTCAAACCATGGAACAAAATTTCCATAAAATTCTTTCTCATCAAATTTTGGATTAAAAGATTTTTAATATTAAATTAAGTTAATTCATGAAGAACTAAAGAAAATGTCTTATTGCAGAGAGTGGGCCACCCAAAAGTTGTACATTATTGAAGCTGACTAATATGTATGAGGTCAATAGTCCATCACCAACGAAATTTCTAGTATTTAATTAAAGGTTTCTTGGAAAGAAAGAAGAAAATAAAAAAATAAGGCTTAATTGCATGCTTGATGTCTTATGTTTATTTTAGTTTTTAATTTGGTCCCTTATGTTTTAAAAGTTTCAAGTTGGTCCCTTACGTTTTAAAAGTTTTAAGTTGGTCCAAAACGTTACTCACGTTGGAATAAGTTAGTCACTTCCGTCACTTAACGTTTAAAGATTTGGGTTGACAACATGAGTGATAGAACCTTAACTTATTTATAAAAAATCAGTTTAAAACATTTTTTTACTTTTTTTGGTTTTATTAAACTCAATATCATGTCGCAAAAGGGACTAACTTATTCCAACGTGAACAACGTTTTGGACCAACTTGAAACTTTTAAAACGTAAGGGACCAACTTAAAACTTTTAAAACATAAGAGACCAACTTAAAAACTAAAATAAACATAAGTGATCAAAACATGCAATTAAACCTTTTTTGTCTTAATTCTTTGGGTTCGGATTGAAACATGGGTGGGGAACAGACATTTGTTGTCACCTAGTAAATGTGAACGGATAGTCTTGGATAATATAGAAAATGAATACAAACAAATGAAATACTGTAGTGGATAATAATATACTATTATACTGACCTCTGATAAAGTGCAACTCGCCTCTCCAAGGAAATCTTGATCACTCAGTTTCAATGTCTGCATGAGGTAACATAACATTCAAACTTTCAGTTTTCAAATATATAAACTTCACCAATACCATCAAAACCAAATGCTGAAATTTTTTCTTTCAAGAACTTAGCAGGCTATAAGTAGGTACTGTATTTTACCCCAATCTAAAATAATTCATAGTGAAATTCTGATTAAAAAAAACAGTATAGGGAGAACTCATGACTTAATCAATCATAAAATGCTTAAAATGCCGAGTTATTATATGGTTGGTTTACAAACCTTGGTGGGAACACGATGATATTTTGTGTCAATGTCATACACATGAAACCTGAAGAAAAAAAAGCAAAATGAGGGAGAGAGAGTTATATATAGGTTAATAAATCCAGTCACATAGAAGCCTCATAAATCTCATTGCTATATCTACAAACAAAGCACAGCATTTATGCAGGAACAGGTACATGAAAGATAGATGGAGGATAACTTACACAAGTGGTTGCACCATCTCAAAATGAAATGCAATACTAATTTTTTCTATCCATTCTGGATTCAAAGAATTTGGTATGACTTCAGTGCGTCCTAATTCTTCCAATCTTCCATCCCCTTTCTTTGCATATACCACAACCATAGGATCACTCTGGAAAAAAAAAATTTAAAAAAAAACAAACATTGAATGTAGTAGTGGTTTTAGGTAGGTAGATAAATAAATAAGAAACATCATATGAAAAAATGTGGCAACCGTTTCAGGTTATTAAATAACAGATGCATTCTTATGTATAGGAATATTACCTTTGATGCAATGTCCAGATCAAGTAAGTTACATGCTGAAAGAGATAGCTGCAGAAAAAGATTTGAAGACCATAAGTAATTGACCAAGGTTCCAAGTTACAAGTAAACAATTATAACAAATAGTATATTTGAAGTAGTAAAACAAAAGACAAAAAATAGGATGTCAAAAAACGAAATTTCATGACATATTCTTCATTGACAAAGTAAAACTAGAAGTAGAATGAGAAATGGAATATCAAGGACTAAACATACCATGAAGACATCTTTATGTAACAATTAATTTAATTTATCATGATTATCAAATAAATACATAAAGCAATTTATATATAGGAATAGTTAACGATTAATCGATTGGGAGTGCCCGAGTTCAAATCTTAATTGGGAAAAATCTTTAACCAAACTTTACTTATCTTCTTACAAGCTGAAATGATTTGATGGAAACAATTACAGTTGGGTTTAGGTGATTCAAAAATTAATTCCATACTTATAAAAATGATTACAACATGTTTGGGTGATGTCGAATGAAATTGATTTGATCTTTAGAATTATTTTAATTTGAAGTTGCCATTTTTATAACTTTTTTGTGCCCGTAGACTAATCCTTCGAGTCGAAAACACTGATAATTACAGTCAGTTGAAGAATAGTGACAACGGATACTAATTTAAGAAGAGGACGTAATTAAATGTGTCATGTAGGTGTTTGACATTAACTAGAGTTGAACACCGAACACACCTTCACATTCAACTTATCTTTAAATTTGTATTTACAAAATCAACTCGTTCAAAATCAATTGTTGAGACAAAAGAATCAAACACACACTCAATATTTAGTCAAAACAGTGATAACGATGATGAATAATTAGAAATCGGTGATACCTCGACTTGCGTGAACAATGGCTGAAAACCTTGAGCGGTGTAGAAGAAATCGACGGCGTCATTGTTGTTGTTCGTGGTTCCAGTTTGAGCATTAACACCTCCCACGGCTTGTTTGGCTCCTTTCATGTCAGAAAAACACGACCCCATTATAAACCCTAGTTCACTTTTCAATCACAATCACAATCACAATCACAATCACAATCACAATGCTTTTAATTTCTTCTTCTTATTATTATTATTATTTATAATAATGCTTTCACGAACAAACTGCGAAACCGCCGTTACTTAACAAAAAAGCTGCTGTGTGTGTTGTTACTTGGCGATAAATACGTTTTTTTTTCGTTTAACATATCAATATCAATATAACAAACGAATCTCGTGATGATTTGATTTTCTGGAACGTATTGTATCTATCTATCTGGCTGCTATTTAAACTCATTATATAGAACTAGAACGCGTGCGTCCCTTATAATCTTATCCAATTTTACCTCATCAGTTGTATTTGTCGTAGAAGTAGTAACTCGGAAATTGCTTATTGCTAAATTAAATTATTAACTATCTCACCATTTAAACAAATCTATGTTCCTTATTTTGGTAGTTTGTAGGACTGTACCTAAGACTTGTTGCAGAAGAAAGCTGAAAGCTATATGTATAATTGTGGAAACAATAATTCAATAAATAATAAAAAAAGGAAGAAAAAAAAACAAAAGAAAAGTTGAATCAACTTTTTTTTTTAATCGACTGATTAAACTTAAATGATTAATGAATTTTATAATTTATCATTTCAGAGAATCTTAAAGAATTATTTAGTCAATTTTGATTATCTTGCAATTGAACTCTTTATTTTGTATCCCATTGATTTATTTATTTATTGATATAAGTAAGTAACCCATTGATTTCTGTGTGTGCAAGGCAGACTTGTATAAAATATTTTTATTTTAGAGGAGAATTGTATAAAATATAATAAGAGAAAATGTGTCTAGGACAGAATTGTATAAATTAGATAAGAAAAAGTAGTGTGTCTGACATGAGAAATAACATCCGAAATTGAACTGAAAGGTTTTGGTTAGTGTTCAACACGTTTTGTCCTAGAGTCTTGGTCATCCAAAATGCCCAATTTTATTTCCTTTTATTTTTTACTTAAATATGTTTTTAGTGTACATAAATATTAATTCAAGTGAGGAATTAAGTCATTGAATTTAAATAGTTAATAAACTTTAGTTTGTGCATGTTTGGTTCCGGTAAATTTGAATGAATGTGGTGATGTCGTGCGTTTGCCTCCCACAAAATATTGTAACTTTGAAATTTTCAAAGTGCAAATGCATTGGAATGCGATAAATCTTATCCCCTATCAAACCAAACATACGTGAAGTGTAACTTTAAAAAATCACGTTGGCTCACATTATTCTAGCAAATTAAGTGTGATATCAAACACACACTTATAAAACAAATTATTCATAAAACTCATGTTTGAACTCTAACTAATTAATCAATGGTCAATTTTTTCTTAGTTTTCGACCAAACTTTAAATTTCTTAACATGTGCAAATTTGCACATGATAGAAAACATGAGTTAGTTAGAGTTCAAACACTTATAAGGGTTCAAACACTTATAAGGACCACAAAGTCGATCTTTTGATAGCTTAGACAATATAGGTCAAGACTCGGTTTAATCTTTCACAATTTTCAGAAGATTGAATAGTTCAATTGATTTGAGCTAAGGTTGAGAAGTTGAATATGATTCAAGTGCTGAGACAAAAACTAACATAACAATTAACATTTATCATCTAAAAAAAATATATATTTCTCAATTTTTTCGTGACCCAATTTAGTCACTTCAAAAAGTAATACCCAAAACATAACTAATGATCAATTTGTCCTCGTTTTAAAAATGACATAGGCTAGTTTGGTGTTTTTTTTTTTTTAAGGATAGGCTAGTTTGGTATTATTTTTTGTTGAGACTAAATTGAACCGCGAAAAAAATTGTTAAGGACTAAAGTGAATCTTCACTTAAAAATAAAACAATTGATTAATCAATCTAAAATAGGACTAATTTTAAGTGCAACTTTTGCTGATAAATATTTAGATCGAAGGAATGATATCGCAGAAGACTTTCGGACTCAAATAACACTAACAAAAGTGTTTATATTTACCTCCCACCAAAAACAATAGTGTGGCTCGAACCCGAGACTTTCGGATAAAAGACTTGTTTTTTTACTCTTAAACCAAATACTTAAATTTTTTTTTTTCTTTTTTTTTTCTTATCATTGAACTACATATATATTCGAGAACCACTTTTACAATGTTAATCTCTCTTTTTCCTATAAGCCTGTGTTAATCTCATTGAAATAGCTTGGTAGTTTAAGGTAGAAGTAAAAGATGAAATTAAAGAGAAACTCGGTTTATTTTTTTACGTAGAATAGATAGGTTATGGACATGAAATTGACTGCACTTTATGGTCATTTTATTTTTATGAAAAGATCGATTTTGTGGTCCTTATTAGTTATCAGTCTAATGTCAATGATTTTGTAATCAGTTTTAGAAATACCCGAATGGACTATATAACATATTAGTCTGATAGTTCTGCCCTAATATGTTAAGACTTGTTTTGCAAAATGGAAATTTCAGTATAGTTTACTCCCGAAATTGATGTGTTTTGGGTTAGTGTTCAACACGTCTTATGACTAACTTTTGGTCATCCCAATGTCCAACTCTAGTTTTTTTGTTAAGTAGTGAGTGGTTAGGAGGTGAATGAGTAGGGTGTTCGGGATTTAAACTTCAATCTCTATATATAACAATACATTGTCTCTGCCAAGTGGATTTTGTTTACGAATGTCCAACTCTAATTCATTTTACTTTTTAGTCATAGTTCTATGGTGCATAAGTAAAGTATGTGTTGTATAATATACACATTTATTTATTTCTTAAAAAAAAATATATACACATTTATTTTTACTATTAGATCAACAATTTCCACATTAAAACAAATTACATGATGCAATATTATTTTATTAGTGCGCTATACAATTAGCTTATTTTTATTTAACACACATAAATATCAAAGTGTGCACGACTTTATAATAATATGCCCTATTCCTATTTCACTTGAAACGTGGAGCATGCATCGACTTTTCCAGGTTTAGAGAGAAGTCATGGTCGGGATAATCATCACATTTTATTTATAACTCATTCCTAATTGTTAATCCTATTATTTTTGTCGACCAAAATATTCAAGTTGAAATACATCTTAATATTAACCTCTTATTAATCAATGGTACATAATATTCACTTACACTCTAAAGAAAGTGAGTTGTTCATTTTAGAAAAACACCGGCACAAGGAGAAAACATTTCAAAGAATGGAGCAAGGATGGTCATCACTTACAAGCGTTGTGATGTTGTCGGACCCAAGAATCAAACGTGCATTACCTTTGTTCAAATCTTCCCTAGATAATGAAAGCAATTTTACCCAGCACTACCATTTTTAAAAACCGAAGAAGATTTCAAAATACACATCTAGAATAACAAATTGTTTATTGAGACTGCATTTTCTAAGTGATCTTGGGTGGAAAAAGTTCCTCCCTTTTATAATAATAGACCATAGCCTATCCATGCAAGTGTAACAGTGTGCCCAGTACCATTGTGACCTTCAAACATGTTAGTCGTACTAGAAGACGCATACTGTCAATCAACGATTCAGTAATACAATTAGAAATATACAAGGATAGAAACAAATTGCCACGAAAGACCCCCTTTCTCTTGAGTTGCAAGTTACTCAGTAAAATTGTTAAGGATAAATCAGACCATCAATATATGTGTTAAATGCCAACATAAGATCTCGCATCAGAGCCAAATCGAGACACAGCAGCTTTAACAAGAACAATTGCCATATGGAAATCTTTTCAACACATTTCTACTACGTTTTTCATACTTCAGAGAATAGCTGGTTAAATACCATAAAACATAAGTTTACAGCTAACTAACTGAGACAGAGAATAAAAGGGCTATCCTTCAACTTAAGTGTGTGAAAAACCAGGAATTGAAGAAGGATCAGCCACCCAACACCCTCTGAGTTGAACATCGTCTTCCCCATTGTGCTTAAATACAGGAATCTGATGTGAAAATCTGTCAACGTCTTCTCTTACGATTTCAATTATATTGGTCTTAGATCGCCGGATAATGGGAGGCTTGAAAATGGGCTGAGATCTGCTATGACGCACCAGAACAACAACTTGTATGCTCTTGTCACTGTCTGCTAATACTTCTACTATATGACACTCACTTCTGCCTCTTCCCTGGTTTGAAGAAGTGAGTTCGTAGTTCTGTTCCTTGTATAGAGCCCAAATCTCACCTTTTTTAGGGTAAATTTCATATATTCTATTACCTGTGGGCTCAACTTTTACTTGATGAGAGAATGCAGAGGGAGAGAGAATTTGGAGTTTGGCTTTTCTAATTTTGAAGGAACCACAGGATATTGTTTGCTTCAAACCTTTTGGTGACAAACAGGGTTCAAGTTCGGATACGTGCAGCCTAAAATTAGTGGAGGATTCAATCTTCTTGATTTGAACATAAACATCAGGAAAATTATCCCTACCACCATATATTGCCCATATCTGACCACACTGAAACATCTCCCTAGATTTTTCCTTATTGAAGTCATAATATGATCCCACAACTCTCAAATCTTTTTTCAAATGCGTGCTAGCACTTCCCACCAACTGAGAAAACACGGTTTCCTTAATATTATTGTTAGGGTTAGAATGATTATCAGTCAAGTTTTCAGTTGCACAATCGCTGGCACCTCCTACATCATTTTTCTTGCTTAAATCTCTAGGAGACCTTCGAACTGTCAATACATCTTCATGATAATTTCTCTTCCTGGGTTTCTTTGATGTCTTGAAATTCTCATTGGTCTGGCATGCGGCAGCTTCACTTCCCTCCGGTTGACTGCAGTCCCTGTGGCTACTGTTTTTGTCATCCTCTCTGGCCAAATAGTGACTAGTGCTTGCTTGACCATTGCCCATACTTTTTGTGTTTGACCTTAGTGAAACTCTTCTACTGATTTGTGGAACTCTTTCAGTACCATTACTCTCTCGTAACTTTGCTTTGAGAATGCTCTCATTCGACTTTTCATGTTCAGCTTTACACTTGGAAGGTTCCTGGAAAGAACTTCTTACATTGTTTAACTTCCCATTGTCCTTCATATCCCCACGATCACCAACTTGAAAAACACTCATAGGCAGGCCAGCAGGGTCAAGTTCAAACGATCCACTTGGAACGCCTTCCCTTTCTTTACCAGTCATCACAAATGAAGGAACCCGATGTGAAAACCTGTACAGCTCATTAGGTGGAATACAACATAAGCTAATTCCATTCTGCACAGTTTGCTGAAAGAGACTTACAAACCCTTTCACTTTGCTTAGATAACTAACTTTAACACCGTCACTCTCATCAAAATCAGATAGGACTTCCACAAATTCAAATTGATATTCTGAATTCTTTTCTGGTTCGGAACTCCATCCTATATCCCAATGTCTGAAAATTGCCCAAGTTTCACCCTTCATGGGATATACTAGATAAGAACCCCTACCACTCCCTTTTATGCAATGCACCTCGTGAGAGAACATAACAAGATCTCTAATTATCTGAGAATGACCGAGTCTGTACTTACCGCACGCAACAGGCAAACCTGCATCATGCCAATGAATTTCGTCTTTGCGAACTGGATTTGGTTCTAGCCAAGTATATTCCAGCCCGAAAGGGGAGTGCACCTTTTTGATGCGAGCATAGAATCTTGGCATACAATCAGTATTATCATAAACAGCCCAGTATTGACCAACAGCAAAACAATCCTTTTTCCTAACCTTCTCAAAATCACTGAATTCTGGATCAGGACAGCAAATAATATCGGGATTGGATGTCTCCTTTCTTTGTGGATTCAGTTGCTCAGTTTTCATTTTATTCCTTGAAACTGTTTTTTCAGGTTGGGCATCATCTTTATTTCTCATCTCTCCATTCTGACCAGCCACATCAGCAGTGAAACTAGTTGGACTTGTGTTATTATTGAACAACCCACCATTTGCAGGCACTTTTCTTTTATCCACTTTAGTGGTCTTATCTTGCCGTTGCCTTTTGGAGGCATTCTTAAACTCACAATCTCCAGCAGTTTCTGTGAATGAAACTTGCTGCTTTTTCTTTGAAGATCTCCTAGAGTGGACTCCAGAATCAAGTCCAGAAGGATCAACACCACTTTTTTGAACATCACTGTCTTTCATGCCATTGCCATTTCCATCCTTGTTATCGTGTCTTGAATCTGCTGATGCTGACTGCCTTGCTCTCTTACTTCCAACCTTTGTTGGGGTTTGTGATTGCTTGGCTTTGGATGTAGTACCATTGGAAGTTCCAGTACCAGCCTTCGTCACTCCTGCAGCTCCATTGCTATCTTTACTGTTTCGAACTTTAGAAGAGGCACCACCTCCAGCACTACATTTTGCCATAGGTACAGGACAAGACGGCACAAATTTGTCTGCCGGTCCTTTACCATAAGGTTTTCCACCATTAATTTTCGATGCTTCTTTTGGAGGCACATGGTTTGGAGGATCTTTATGACTGTTAAATGATGATGATGTATGTCCTGATGGTGCCGCCCAGAACCCAATATCATAAGCTTTAAAAAGTTTTGAACATTGTTGACAATGCAAGGTAGAATTTTCAACGGTTCTGTAGTACTCATACTTAGTATCACAATGTTGGCATAATGTCCAAAATGTTTGCGATGAATTCTGAGTGTGAGAGTGTGAATAAAAACTAGTATTGTAATTATTCCTATCTGCCTGATAGGGTGGACCCTGCGGTGCTGTAATTCCAACAAGACGGCTAATCTTCGCGTTATATAAAGAACGCTTTGTTTGGTCACTCAATACTCTGTTAGCATCCACAATCAACTTGAAAGCAGCCTCTGCCCCAGCAGATTTATTTTTATCAGGATGAAGTAGCAGTGCAAGCTTTTTATACTGCTTCTTTATTGTTGCTTCATCAGTAAATTTATCAGTCAGAAGAATTCCATACCAGTCCATATCAGATGTAGAGAGTTTGTTCTGTGCAGCACAGTGAACCTCACAGGCAGTAAGGATCTGTGTAATGTTCTGTATCTCAGGAAACAGTCTTTGAGCTTTCTTAGCAAACTTCAGCGCCCCTACAAAGTCACCACTTTCCATTCTATCTTCAGCAATTTGTTTCGCCTTCAGAGCATCATCCTTGTTGCACTCCATTGGTGAAGATGAAATCAAAACTCAATCAGTGTAGTTCCCTCACACAGTGCAACATTTCACCTGATTGACACAAGCAAAACCCCCCAATGAATCATTAAACAAGTACGTCATGAATAACTTGGATAAACAAAACTTTGAGTGTTTCTAGCATTAATTTTAGCGGAAGCAGGGATCTCAAAATTAAGCCTGTAATAAGATTTATTCCATGTTTGCGTCGATGTATTCTCAACCATAGTCCTATTAAAATACCAACAGCTGTGATTTTATGTAAAAACCATGTTGTTTGGATATTTTACTCTAAAATTAAGTTTGGTTGGAGAATCCCATTGATGTCAGATCATCCCATGCTTTTGCATTTAGATTCAATATTTTCAACTAAAATCATTTTCTATAAATAAAGGTATCGGAAACATAAATTACATTTGTTCAAACTCGCTAAAATCAATTTAACGAAATCAAGATCTATAATGTTAAACCAATTTAACGAAATCAAGATCTATAATGTTAAACCTTTAAATATTTACCCAGACAACCGCCCACCCACATTAGGAAAAGCAACAACACTTTTTTTTACTTGCTCATTATTTCTACCGACATAATTTTTTAATGGAAGCATCTTGCTTTTTCTATTGTTTTTTAGTTGTGATTTATAGCATATTTGATTTTAGAAAAAACTTATAATTATGAAGTTAAACAAGTTTACTTAAACGAAAAAAATTTCAACTGTATTTATTTTCATATAGCTTCCGATTTTGACCATGTAAAAATTATTCATATAGCACATGTATTGTTTTAAAGACGGAAAATGTTTATAAATATTAAACAAACAAGTACTTTAATGTCATTTTATATTTATTTATAAGTCAGTTCACTTCAACAACTGAAGTTACCAAACCCTTTAATTTCAATTAGCTAGCTTAAAGGCGTTCATTTTTGAATGGATAAGTATATTAGAACAGCCAAGAAGTCACAAAGAGTACAAGAAGTACTGAATGTAATACAACAAAGGAAAAGTACAAAAAAGATACAACAAATGTTACCAAAACTTATAGCTTAATATTGGTAAACAGAACCTTAGTCTAAAGTACAAATGTGACAACAACTTCACTAAGCATGCAATAGAATGGGAGACAAAGTCAGAACCTGTTTGGAATCAAAAATAATTTTTCTTTTATCTTTTTCATTTTCAATTATAAGTATATCACCTTGCATTCAAAAAATTGTAAAGCAAATAGCAGAACAAAAAATTGATTTCACTGTATCAGTTACAAATCTTCGAAAAGAGAAAACAAAATTAAAAATTAAAAATTCCCTCAAATCAAAATTTAAAAACACACGCAAAAGTAGATCCAAACATGCAATAAATATGACACAAAAAATTGAAAAATTGAACGAATTATATGAAAACCCAATGACCTAAAATCAAAATACAAACCCTAATTTAGCTCAAGAACTAAGGACAATAACAACTACTACGACAATAATAATTAAAATGATAATAATAAACGGTAATTCAGTAACAACACAGAATAATCTAAACCCTAATTTCAAAATGCAAAAACAAAATCGGCAAGAAAAAAAAAGTACGTAAAGAAACCCTAAATGAAGATCTAAAAAGGAAAGAAGAAGAGAAATTGATGGAACTTACTTGCAGTGCGGCTGCGAGGGTATTGTCTTCCTCCTTCTCTGCGTAGATTTCGCCACTTGAGTTTTTTTCTTCTTTGATTTATTCCTTTTTATTTCTTTGTATTTTTTGTCCCAAAAGCATGTATATGTATTTATATTTTTAATTATTTAATGTACTAAAGACAAACAGAAAAGCATTAAGCGGGAATTCAAAGCCACAAAAACAAACGCTTGAAAATTGAAATTTCCCCATTTCCCAATTCTGAGAAAATTCTACATAAAACTGTAATATGGGAAGAAGAAAAAAATGGAGTACACTCTCTGCTCGCTAATTTTTTTTATTTTTTTTAATTCTATATACTCCGGTCTTTATTATCGACCACATACATTATTTAATAAATTAATATAAAATGTTGATTTTTGTTTATATCAATATCAATGACTTTTTTTTTGAAAGATCAATATCAATGATTGAAGGGTGTATATTCTAAAATTTGTATTTTTCATATAAATTTTGCTTTTTAATTTCCTTTTTACTTCCTTAAGACCTTGACACAAGTTAGTATGATTCATTTGTGTCCCTTAGTTTATTTTCGAGTATATTTTTGAAGTATTAAATATTTGTTTTTTTTTAATGTATTATAGTACATGTAACTTTTAAATTTTTTAGGTATACTTGAATCCAACTCATTCCATGCATGAACGCTCTAAATGATGCGAAATCTACATGTGAAGTGAGCTAAAAAAAATTATAAATATTGCATAGTTGATTGGCATATGGATATACATGTTTTAGATAAATTTACTCGAATATGTGTTGAGATTATTTTGGAACAACCACCTGGAACTTATATTTTCTTCAAAGGATACAAGTTCTTTCTTAAGCATGAGGGTTTCCACTCCATTCGTTGTAGGTGAGGACGTTATGGTCACAAGAAAGAACTTTGTGGAACGGTGGTAACGATGAAAGGCGGGGAGGAGAAAAGCCATAATTAAGTCAGGGTAGAGAAGGCTTCTTTCACTTCTCCACAATTTAATTGTGTGAGCTTTAGCCACTAGGCTACTTGACAAAAAAAAAAAAAGGTTTCTTCACGAAAAATTGGGGTGGAGAAGGTCTGTGCATTGAATGGTATTCAAGTCTTTTAAAAAATATAACAGATTTTTACACATTAATATGTTTCTCAAATATTGTTTTATTATTTGTGATTTTTGTCCCAATCCAAGATTTTGGTATATATAGTATTTTATCTTCATATTTAAAATTGAAGCAAAATATCACCACTTATTGAGACAGAAAAGTTCACTTATATAAAGTGATAAAATTAAGGGCAAAATACAATTAAACCTAAAATATAAAACCCTATAAATAATTAATATAATCTTAAAAAAAATAAAAATCGCTCCCTTATTAGGGTTTTGTGTGGCTCTTAAGAAAATAATTAGTTTGGTTGATTTTAATGGCAAAATCAATATTCCACCCGTTTCTAGATACATGTCACAATTTTACAATGTGTGTTATACACATAACTTATTTTGACCATAATTTTAACTAATATATAAATACGAATATTAGCATGTAAGATGTTGTTCGATTTATCTCAATGAATATTTTAAAATATTAAATTTTTATCGTCAATATTTAATGATATTAATAACCAAAATTGCGTATTGTCAATTGTGAAGTGATTGACTATTATATGTATTTAAGAACGGAAGGAGTATCATTTACTAAAACACCATGACTAATTTTAGTTAATGGAATGATTAAGTGAGTGATCTCATTTCTCACATTTTGGTCTCTCTTGATTGTTGTTTTTTACTTTATTTGATGTGAAAATGTTTTTTATATTGAGAAGTAAAGTTGTTTTGTGTCAAGGGCAATGTGTGAGCTAAGGGTGGACAACGGGCGGCTACGGTCGATTTCGGATGAAAAATCTCATTCTGAAGCAAACCGCGGGTGACAAATTCCCACCCTTCTCCATCCGTTTAGTCTCAACAGTTTGGTCGGTGTCGGTTTTCGCGGTTTGTTGGATACGACAGGCGAGTTGAATCGGTTTAAACTTTAGTTCACAGTAAATCAGATCAATACATAGAATAACTCAGAGAAGAAGGCAAATGATAATGTTGAAGAGTAATAAAGTATGAGATCAAAAAGCCCACAAATTGTGAGGAGAGGTTGTGTATGAGAGAGAGGCCGTTGCTGAAGAAGAAAAAAAAGATTTCAACAAGACGGTGAGATCTAGAAGAGATTGCTTTGAAAGAAAAGAAACATAGAAAAGTATGTTGCAACTGTTACAATTAATCATGAATTCGAAACAGAGAGAAGTAAGCTGAGGTGAGAAATTAATCTGGGTTAGAGGTTACTGGTTTAGGTTAGACAGTTAAAGGGAAGGAGATGAAAAGGAAAGCATATACGATAGAAAGAGAAGGAAGAATCTAGAAACTTAGTATTTTGTTTGTTACAAGTGGATTGGGCCTTAAAATTAACATTGATATGTCTGGGTCGGTCGGTGTAGGGTACCGCTGGCCCATTAAAATTAAACCGAACCGACCCATGCTTAACCACCACAACCCATTTATATTCACCGTGAGACCCGTCACCCGTTTCAGCCTGACCCGAGTCGGTTTCTAATGGGCTGGGTAGCCCGGTTTCGGTCGGACACGAGAATGTTGTCCACCCCTAGTGTGAGCCTAGAGAGAAGGCCGTATGATGTGTGTCAACCAAATGGTCAAAATGTCAACTTATATTATACCCTGCACAAAACAAAAGATAATTGATATTTGAACTAATTTAACTTCTGTGACAACTCTCTCTCACACTCTCATTGTACTTTTATTGTCTAATAAGAAGAGAGGAAGAATGTTGTTACCAAAAGTTGTTTAAAATTGGTTGTTAAAATCTCAAAACAAAAAGAGAAATGATATCTGTGCAACCACTTTATTACAACTTTCTCTCTCATACTCACATTATATTCTTATTCTCTCTATTGTTTTGGACCAATGAAAAGAGAGCAAATGAAAGTTGTCATCAAAGTTGTATCAAATGGTTGTACATATATCACTACTCAAACAAAAATCTAAAAAATTTGTGTAGACACATGCTCACGGATCATGATTTGCTGAAGTCAGCAAAACCAGACGGTGACGCATGAATAGGGGAAAAACTAACTGAAATGAATCCTATTTCCATTTCCACATACTCTCTCCTACATGCATCCGTACCTATGACAATATGACCGATTGATTGACCGACTCTTAAACATTATTGTTGCTCAAGACATGAATACTAATCTCTGTAAATAGTTATAGAAAAATGTTAACCGATGTCCCCAGGACACTGGTTAAAGAATTAAATATGGTAGTATTTGTATTGAAAGTTGTGTAGTCAATGCATTAAAAGCTTAAAAAGTGTCATATTTAAATTAAAATTTTATCTTTTGCCTTCCTTAACCAGTGCCCCAAGACCCATAGCTATAACATGCATTTTTTCCACGGATTTCTTCACGTGCTTCTCACGGAGTCTAAAGACTAGTATGCGACAAATGAATAGGTACAACTTTACAAAGCCTGCCAAACAACAAGACTATAGAATGCATAACCGTAAGATTTGGGCATCCATTACCTATTGCACAAGCTACGATTACTTACCTTAACTGTTCGAGATTTTTTTATTCTAGTATTTCGGTTATCCATGATGAAGTATTTTTCTTTAACATGTGTTGTCTGGCATCATACTTGTAGTACCAACTCATAAGAATGTACATTTAAAAGAAAATTCTTGTGACTGATGTAATGTACATTAACTTCTTCATAGTTGCAGACGAGTCTGAAGTTGTTTCATGATCAACATGGTAGCAAGTTGCTACTAGCAACACCATCATAACTTGGACAAAATAATTTCCCTCATAAATTCTTCAGGTGCTGCACCAAAAAAAGGGGAATAAATTTATAGTGATGTACTATTTCCAGCGAGTAAATTCATAACGCAGGATCACGAAAGCATGACAACCGTTGATTTTGATTCTTTATAGCAAAACATGGGTTGATGGAAAATAAAAGACATGGCCCACAAAGTTATTTTAAACCATCGTGATACTCTCGTGAGCTTTTTTGTTGGAAAGTGTAGCATTTTCCATAAATTTATGGTATATCTATACCTTGTATGTATTTTAGGCATAATTGGTTGACATGTCCCGCAAAATTTAACATGAAGAATAAATTTATGCAGTTATTACTACTAAACTCGAATGAATAAACAAAGTACAGATATCAAATTTAAAACAGCGAAGTAATATATATCAAGTCTTTGTTGAATATCGAATTATGCAAACGTGGAAGGTGAAAGTTTAGATTGTACCATTTAAACCCGTGAAGAAATTGAGCTGAGCAGCAGCTTGCCTTAGGAAAATTCCTACCCCACTCACAGTTATTGCTCCTACAGCATCAGCTTCTTTCAATAATCTGGTTCTCCTAGGTGTATACACAGCATCAAAAACTAACTGGTAGTCTCCCAAAGTCTCCTTAAAAATGAGACAAGCATTTTTTATAATCAAAATCACATTGAACATTTTTTATTTTATTTTAAATAGAGATTGTAGAACCTCTGCAACTGGAATTCTATCGGTATCGGGATGCATTCCTATAGGTGTTGCATTTGCAAGAATTGCACCTTTCTCTGGCTGAAAATTTACCTAGTCTTTATAAGACTGAACTTCCCCAAATAACTGCACAAGCAAGAGATTTTGCCTTGTCTTTTTTGAACAAAATGAGAGAGTAAGGAATCACATTTACATAACATAACACATGCTCTAGAGATCTAAGAAGTTTACATATCACAATTAAATTTGTTAAAGAAACTTCACATGCTATATATACCAAAGATTATTTGCAATGTGGCCCATTAATTGGCTCAGAAGACACCATCATTTCTCAATTTATCAATCAAATGCTATGTAGAGGTATGAAGTGTATAGCATAGTTCAAATAAGTCGTGGTCCAAAATTGACTAATTTCTAACAACTATATATATTATTTAATAATCAATGGTAATTACAAGTTTGTCCAATGTGAACCAAAACAACCTTGTGACTAGTTTGTTGGTTAAACTTAAGCTCCAACATGAGAAAAACCAAAGAAAATTAAAATTTATATAGACATGATATGCCTTATTTCTACCAAAATCAATGTCAAAGATGACTATACGAGCTCCTCTGCTTTTAGCACCAAATGCTAGTGCTTTCCCTGCACCTCCCGCACCAACTAGAACAAACAATCGTTCATCAAGGGGTGAACCTGAAGATGCTCCATCGTCATTGCAACCATGCTCTGACAATTGGTTCATTGGAATCACAAAATCGGTAATAGATTAAGGTTTAAACACACCAATTGCAATTTGACCTTGCTAAAGGACAAGATTTGATCAAAGAATATTTGCATTGTAACTACAAAAAATAAATAAGACAGAATCCTTCATAATAGAGAAAACCGAAACATGGAAGATAATTACTTTTGTAGATGGAAAGCAGTCTTGGTTCTGCATTTATCAATTCAAGTTTTTCAGAAAGTTGGTCCTTGATATTGTTTCACAGCCTCTTTGGCCAAGTGATAAGGAGTTTGAACTTTCGCCTTGGTGTTCATTTAATTGCTTTAACTCTAAGAATTTCATTTTTCACTGATACATTTGACAAGTTCAAGGAAATTATAATAAAGACATTTGGGAATAATAATATCACCTATGAGTGCATCTTCAATTGCTGTTATTGAAGCCTCACAATCTGTATTATAACCAACAAGCTAGCCATCTCTTGGTTCCCTTATAACAGTATTAACAGCTCCTATAGACTGGTAGAGTGTGATGGGAAACAAATTGAATAAGTATTACTGAAAAATCATTACATGGAAAAACAACCACTTCTCAAGTCCGTTTTAAATTTTATGCACCAATTTTTGTCAACATTATGTGAGCAGAAAAATATTCCTTTGGAACAACTTCAGTTATAGATGATCAAAGAAAGATATTACGTCAACTCTTAGAGGAAAAAAACATGCAAAAATACAAACTTTCCCATGACAGATATATACCACCAAATTATATATGGTCATATAACTGTGTTATCATTGTGCATTATGTCACCGTGTTTATATTTACCGCCAAATTATATGGTCATATAACTGTGTTATCATTGTGCATTATGTCGTCGTGTTTATATTTACCACCAAATTATACGACTGTGTTATCATTTTGCAAACATGAGATCATATACAGTGTAGAAAACAAAATAAAGCTCAGCAATTTCACATATATACAAACTAAAAAAAACTTGGGCCTTTTTTTTTCCTCAATATATATTTATAGGAGAGAAGAACTATTATGGAAATTCAGATCAAGCCATAATGTGGGATACCACCATGGAACACTTCAAAATGTTACATGGAAGATCAATTAACCTGAGAAAGTGGATGAACTTCATCACAAAACCTTAGAACTTCTTCCTTATATGGAATCCCGACACTGCAGTTCATAAGAAAGAAGAAAGAAAGACAAACACTTAATGGTTAATTTGATAACAAAGTGAGTAAAACACTATGGTTGCAGGAAATTTAACTTCTTGTCTTAGAAGAGAACATTTAACATACCTAAAACCAGTAAAATCAGGACTTGGATAGGGGCTAAAAAACATTTTAAGATCATCAACAAACATGGGGACATAGATTCCATCACAGTTTACATGTCTGAAGGAAGGATTATGCAATATAGGGCCTTTGCTGTGGCTAACTGGTTTTGAGATGAGTCCAAAACCTTTGGTATTCGCATTTACATGCTCCAATTTATAGGCTTCCAATAGACTATAATGCCATGGCCAACCTAAAAAAAACAATGGTTCTTTCATAGTGAGATGTGATCATGTGATGGATAATGTAATAAGAAATAAACACAGAGATGGGAATGGAATAAATAGTACTACTATAAAAGTGATGTGGAAGAAAGGGATGGTAATAAAGTAAATCCAGTTTGATCTTCAAAAACATTAATTGGTCATCATTTATCAATCTCCGACAGGACCTATGATGCTGATACATTTTCTTACTGCTATTAGTGACAAAGATTGGTAGAATGAAAACAATCTTTCAGACAACAAGTGCAAATAGAACACTGTACTGTACAATTTAATGTAAATTTTGTGAGTACTGTCTGTAATATTATACCTTGAACTCCACTTCTATAAAATCAGCCCCCAATTCAAAAGCAAGCTTTAATGTTTCCAACCGTGTGTTCTCATCGTCGTCATATAAACCCCCTTCCCACTTTAGCCTTTAATCAAATAAAAACACATATATTGAAGGCAAAAAATCATAGATACTTGAATATAATCATAATGGTTCAGAAATCACAAGTTTTTAAACAGTTTATTAGTGATCAGGATGGTTTGAAGGTCACAGCGAGGCTGAAAATCTGTGATGTGGTCAAGCCTAACCTCCACTACATCAGCACCCTGTGCCTTTGCCTGAACCATGTCACTGAGAATGAGCTCCACGACAGATTGTTGAACTGTGAGTTGAGCACAAACCACAGTAGAACGATCCATAACTTTTCATATGTCTGTTAAGAAGATTTGTATCGCCTACAAATAAATTATTGAAGTTGCATTTATCTGTATGATGATCATATATGTTGGTAGTGAAGTGAGAGCTCAAGTTTAACTCATAGGAGGATGAATATAGGGTCTAAGTCAGATAAGTTGAAAATAGAATTTGAAAACACCAACAACTACAATTGTCTACAACGATAAGTTAAATATGACTGTCATGGACATGATCAAGACATCAAGTTGGTAGACAAAATGGAATTTTTCTTTATAAATGACAAGGACATTGAATTTATCATTTCAAGGAAATAATTGCACCAATTAGAAAAGTTGCAGCTGCAGATCCATTAGGAATATCAAGCCGATGCTTGGAAGAGCTTAGCTGAAACTTTCGATTGTAAAAACATCTTAAATGGATAAGGTTCTTATATAATAAACACTTGTTTTATAACATGACGTAGATATCAAGTGTTCACCATCATTTAATAATGACTAATCTTTTTTACTATAATCAGATACGAATTTCTTACCATTAAAACCAATTACATGTTCGCAACAAACCCTTTAATAAGGCTTGTGTTTCTCAACTAATATAATTGTTAATATTACTAAACACTTTTTTATTTATTGGAATCCACTATTTGTTACGAGATATTTGCTACTTGTAAGTGTATCAATTTTCTGCTATATAGCGATAATATGTTACTTTTCTAAACGAAGTCTAAGTAATTTTACTCCATTCCTCTAAAAAAAGAGAAAGTAATTTTATTATGAGTTTGGACCGGTCCTAGAGATTAAGAGGCCTAAAACAAAAAATATAATGTGGCCTTAAAAAATATTTTTTTCTAACATAATATATTTATATATAAAATAAATTTTGTGAAGATCAAAATTTGAATTCATGACCAAGAGTAATTGATGCCTTTTTAGTACGACAATTGTTTTTCTGACTTTCAATACTTCCTAAAAACACAAGTAAAAGACTAAAATACCTTCGGCGGTAGTTAACTACCGCTGACTTATAAGTAAAAAACACACCAGCTGTTAACTGCCGCTGAGTTTTTTGGTCATTTACTTGTGTTACTAAGACACAATGAATGTCAAAAAAGCAATCTTCTTTTAGTAATCAGTTATGTTATCCAAATGTCTGTAATTTATCAATCATATAATATACTTATAACCAAATTAATTTTTGGGAATTACTTTTCCCACCCTGTGGTTTTCTTCGCGCGCTCTATTTTTTCCAAAAATGCCCTTGAGTTTCCGGATTTTATAATCCGGAATGGTGTTTTCTTTTTGTTAAAGGGTGAAAAAATGAGTAACGGATTTTTCCGGATTTTGTAATCCGGAAACTTCAAAAAATAGGGCGCGTTACATGATGTTTCCGGATTACATAATCCGGAAACTCCCTAAACACCCTTTTTCAAGGTAAAACAGTTCGGATTAATTAATCTGAACTGTATCAGCACAAACTCTAAACATATTTGTAACATATATAGTCATTTTAGGGACAATATTAATCTTCCTAACTTTCATCCTTCTGTTTTGGGTCATTGTTACCTGTTCTTAGTCAGAAATCGGGTTTTTGGGCTACTTGATTGGATTGCTCCGAAACTTCCCCAAAAAATCAGAAAAAATCCAAGGACCACGACTCCCGTAGAAGAGACTTCTTACGGGACTTCGCCCTTCAAAATCCAAATTCCATCGTTTAGACCAATTTTTCATTTTTTTTAAATTTTTCATATTCTCAGAAAAATCTGAAAAAATTTGGATTAGTTTTATTTGATTTTTAGAATTTTTTGGTGCTATTTTTATATTTTTATGATTTTATTTGACAGGTTTTTAGCATTTTTTTACTTAATTTTTTTGTTGTTTTTAAAAACAAAATTCAAAACTGTTGAAATGTAAGAGAGTCTGATGGCTGATTATACATAAGAATTGTCCAGATTATAAAATCCGAAATAGTAATCATGAATCCAGATTTTAAAATCCGGAATGCACAAGAGCATTTTTGAAAATTTTACAGGGCGCGGGAGAAGGTCATAGGGTGGAAAAAGTAATTCCCTTAATTTTTTAGAGGCCTTTTTTTTCATCCATAATTTTGAGGCCTAAAGCCCTTGCTTCGGTTGCTTGGCCTTTAGGCCGGCCCTGTACGAGTTAAAGTTTTTTCTTTGAAAGAAGTTATTTTTGAATTGTTGAATGAAGAAAATGTTATATATAATCGACATATTTTTATTATTAAACTAAAGTAGTGTGTGTAACTTTTATTATTAAACCAAAAGTTTTGCTAAAGAATAAACATCAGATCAAGTTCGTCCTAATAAAATATTTCCGACTCCAGACAAAAAGAAACAAAAAATCATCCTGTAAAGAAACACAGGTAACAAAAAGTTTTCAAATTAAGTGCAGCATTCGTTCCATACAAGAGGGATATAACATTACAATGACAAATTCCCATTGTCTTTCAACGGTGCACCATAGTATGTGAGAGCAACAGACCAATTACGTAATCACCATGAAATCTGCAGCCAAAAGAACCAAGTCCTAATTTATCAAAACACTTCATTTGGACCTCTTTCTATACATCCAGGTCAATAGTATTTGATAGTTTAAAATATGATAAAGAAACGTTCCCCACTCCAGCAATTTTGGGACAAAAGAGCACAGTCACAGACATCAAATGATCGTTGAGAACAATGTTGATGCTTCCCCTCACATCAGTAATACAAATGAACTTATCAAGCTTTTATACGGACAACAAATGAACCTGCCAAATAATGTGTAAGGATATTGATCAGAGAAAAATATGTAAACAAGATAAATGGTCATGCATTGGTTGACAATTTCAGAGCAAATAGAAAGATGCTTGGAACTGTATTTGACACAAAATGAAGGAATTTGCATGCTGTAATGGTAACAGTCTGTCATGAATAGATAGGGCAAAACACACTTAATGTGATGACAATGACAACATGTACTCCAGGTATAAACTGAATATGTGAATGTTATCAGAGTTTCAAATCAAGCTGAATGAGTGATGATATTATCAACCTAAGATGCATACAGGCCTGCCAATAGTGAAGTTATGTTCATGATTTACTGACCACAGACCTGAATCATGAGATGTTCTAATATATATAAACATGGAAAGCATAGACCAGCCTATAAATGCTTAGACCCTCGTATGTGTGAAGACAAAAAATTGCTTGAATTGTTAAATAAACAAACATGTGTAAACATAAATTTTGTATAAAAGTGAAAATTAAACATCCTATACTGAAGCAACCAATGCAGGGGCTGGTAGAATCATACTATCATAGCATTCCACTTTACCATCAGCTCCTTTTGAATAATTTTATTCCATAATGGAAAGAGATTATATAGATCACAAATAATTTAAGAACTAACTTAGTGACATGATTATCATTGATTAGAACTGAAATAAACTAAAACATTTAAAAACAAACTAAAGGTGTATTTCTAACTGGGGGGTGAGACTTGGTGCATCAGACAAGCTGATGTTTCCTGATCACAGAGATAGTTTTATGACCCTCTCGGGTCTCCACTCATAGGGCTAAGGCTAAATACATCTAATCCATATCAGACCCCACAATAGTAGAAACCCCATGCACTAGGCTGCCCCTTTTTGGTTTTTTACCATAGAGAATCAGTCAATGATGAAAAACGATTCATCTATTTGCAAAAACATACAAGTTAGACATGATTGAAACACACACAACTTCACCCAACAGAGATTTGATCAATAAAACTATATCCAAAATCTGACAAAGAAACTTCAAAAAGTAACGATACTCTCACACACTTGAACTCTCACTGTAACCTGTCGAGTATGAACTGGTCTAGACCCTATTTAAACTTTTCCAAACAGATCAAATTATTCACATCAGACTTGTCACATGCAAATTGTGCATCCAGAAAACACTAAAAATGAAAAGAAACTCTTCGCTATCCTTAAAAAAACTTCTCTTGTGTGTGTGTGAGAGAGAGAGAGAGAGGGAGATGGGGGGATACGCACATGCCGGAAGGCTTGATATGTCTGCAGAAACTGCACAGGGAATTCCCAAGTTGGAAAGAGCTCCTCTAATGATCCCGCATGGGAAATAAAGATGCATGCTCATCGCCTGTGCTGCCTTAGTTTCAGCCGTAGGTGCAGAATAATCCTCAACTGAACTAACATTATCAGTGGATGGATCAACCGACATTCGTGCAAGCCACGGAAATTTATTATCTTGCAACACAAATGTACCCTGCAGCAGAACCAAATAACACAACCATCGATATAAGAACACAAAACTACCAATATATATCTATACATTCAACGGGTTCAATATTCATCTTAAAACTCACCCTATGGTTAGTTTTCAAGTTGTCTATCTGCTTCTTAAACACCTCAGACCAAAAATCCTTACAGATGAACTTAATTGCCTCCAAATGATCACCAAAACGAGGCCGCTCCATCGTATATCTGAATTACCCACATCACATTTAATCAATTCATTGCAATATCATCATAATTTACTTCAGTGATCCATCCATCATAACCTATCTGACACATTCAATTATTTCATGGATAATAACTAATGAACCATAATCTAACCAATTTGATTACAATTTCATGATACAAAAACAATAGAGAATCAACCTACCAAAAATAATGAATATCAAGAAATAGAATAATCCTACTATGGTGTGTGATAACAGATCTAGATGAAGAAAGAGAGAATTAGAGTTTGGTAGAACCAACCTTTCAGAGAGCTGTTGACCGACCTGATAACCAATGGCTTCGATCCTGCGAGCAGCAAGTTCAGGTTTGTTGGCATAGAATCGATTGCAATAACAAGCAACCATCTCCGTCATCAAGCTATCAACGCAACTCTCTGAAACTTCCCTCACCATTTTCACTCTTTCTCTGAAACTATGAAGAAAATGGAAGAAGAAATTGAATCAAATTGTTTGTTTTTTGAACTCTGATTCTGAATCTCACTACAACTCGCTACTCATCATCGTGTTTCCTTTGCCTCTTCCAGATCCATATAAGAATTTCTATTACCACCCCTTTTTTACTAATGCACCTTCATTTCTTTTGTAAACAAAAAAAAGACAAAGACCAAAAAAGAAAAGGAAATTACTGAACTACCCTAACACTTATATGCATGCAAGCCTATGAAATGTCAAAGCTTATAGAGCTTGCTGACACTTTTATTGTCTTCACGTCTAGTGTGATTAATTTGAACTTGTTAGTTTAAACTCAAGGTTACGGATACGACAAACTAAGGTGGTAAGTTCCCTTGTTGCACTTAACATTTCTTGTAACCATATCAACAAGAGTCTATTCCTTCATCTATCGGCCATCTAAATCGTGTAACAATCTTCCACAACGTGCAATGTTTAATTTGTCATTATGTACTCTATCATAGTTAAGCTTCACTCATCCCTCTTGAAAGCTTCTTCCAAACAACCAAAATAGTGTCTCGCCAAAGGGGCACTAGATGATGATGATGAGTGCAACTATCAACGCCTTTTGTCGAACCTTTGAGAAAAAAAAATCAAAATAGTTTTGTTCCTTCACGTTCACATGTTTCAGCATGCAAACATGAAAATTGAGATTCAACTATCATCTTTGTCTCGATGCAATTGGTTGGTAATGTTCTTAAAGATTCAACCTTGCAGTTCAAAGAGAAAAAAATAGTAACCCCCCACCCCCACTACCACCACCACATTGATGATATAAGAAGGCGTGTATGAGTCATCATCCACGTGAAAGTTTGATTTTATGCGAGCATTTCCACGCCCATATTTTCGTCCACTATCGCTCAAAAGGTTGAAGGTCCTTTTGTTGAGTGATATAGGCACTTTGAATCGAGAAATGACAAGTATTGGTTCCTCTTCTATCGATGGCATCATGGTCCTCTATGATAGTGGCCTCTAGGAGGTCTAGGATTTGATGAACGGTGATAAGTAATATATTTTTAGTAAGAAAGTTCTCATCTTGTTCACCATCCGGAATCAATATTAAATTTTTCATCCGTCTCACAGTAATTATCTTTTTTCTCATTTTTTTTTTTAAAAATAATTGTCACTTTAGAATATCAATGCAGCATTTATTATTTTTTCCATTATTATACCCTTATTTATTGAATTTCATATAACTTAACTACTCCACTAACTACAATTAATAAAGATGGTTTAGTAAATGATACTAATTTTACCATAAAAATCAACACAATTAATCATTTCTTTAATGATTATGCATAAATCTTAAACGACTATTATTTAGAGACCGATAGAGTATTTTTTTAATAGAAGATACCTCAACCTTAAGCATTAAGAAATATGGAATGGAAGTAGTGGTTTTGTCGTGTGTGTATATACTAGCGTTTGACCCGTGCCCTTGCACGGGATTACGATTAATTGTGATGTTTTTCAACTACCTAATCAATATTGCGTTCCAATATATATAATATTCCAAACGGATGAGAAAAAAAGGCGACAAAAATTAGATTCAACACAATAAACAGATGAGAAATTAATCAATTGAAATTAGCGACAACATTAGACTCAACACGATAAAAAAAAACTTGATTTATTCGAACAAAACAAATTCGTTCAACAACATAAAATTTATAAACAATTCTTATCCGGGACTACAACAATCTGAGACTTATCCATAAATTAATAACATCGTTCTACAATCTACTAAATAACATCTACGCGTTATCCATAAGTGAATACAACAGTCTGCGCGCTATACATAACCGAATAAAATCTTTCAATTCATAAGTGAACAACATACACTAACCAATACACTGATAAATGAATAACATGCATCTACTGAGTCTTACTATGATAAAACAACTTCAGAACATTGCCTTGGAAGCATTTGATCTGAGAAAACAACAACAAAACAGGGAAATTATAAAGCCAAGCACACTTGTAGATTGGATAACATAAACGTAAGGGAAAGATCTAAACAAATTTTGCAGCAAAGGAAACAACCAACAACAATGAATCCGAAGCATGGTACAATTCCCAGCTGATTTTGAAGAAAGAAGACCTTAGGAAAAGGAAACAAAAATATACCAAAAATCAAATGGTGCAATCAATTTAATTGCAATTCCAGTGCAGAATCTGCAAACACAAACAACGATCAAAAAATGACAAAACACGAAACAATTGAGCAGACATTATTCACTCAATACCAACATATAATTATGCAGGAAGAGCAGAATTCTCTTACAAAGAACTGATCAAACAAATAAGATAGAGGCATATTGTACGCAAGCAATGGATAATTTAAAAAGAAGATAGCATCAACATATGAAATTTGAGTTTAAAATAAGTCAAAAAGGAAAAAGGAGTAGTACATGGCAAAAACAACATATGCATACTTGGTGATTGGAGTTACTTCAAATCACTACAAAAGCATTATAACTTAAAATTTAGGCAAAAACAACAATGTCAAGATCAAATGCAAACTTGAATTTACCCACACTTCATATTTGAGCCCACACGCATATTTTATGACATAACTTTGGGAGTTTGTTGTTCAGCATCCTTGTTGGTGCAGACTAAGGACTTACCATGCTCACAAGAGAAGAAGTTGAAGTCATCACTGTAGCAGGATACCTAGACACTGGAAATTCAGAAACTTCAGGTAATGTTGATCGAATAAGGTCAGTGCATAGCCAAAAAGCAAGGCTAAACTCATCATGATAAATTGAAAATAATTAACAAAAACCACTTAAGGCTTAAAAAAACTCATCATATTCAAAAGAGGCTAGATTGGACAACCCCATCATCCCAATGTCTTGTTGCATTCCTTGCAATGATTGTCCAACACAACTCACCAAAGAAAATTGTGAGGATTGCACCAACCCACCTCACTGCCTCAGCTACACCAGACACAAATTCAATGTCATAATCACATCCACACCAATGACCAAACACAAAATCCTGAAGAAAATGTTACAAATTTCAACACTGAATGACCAAACCATAAGTACAAAATAATATCTCGTAAATTAACAATCTTTACATGAGCTCAAATCGAATTCCTCTTGCCAGAAACTCAAAAAGAAACAAAAACTGTAAGAGTAAGAAGCCATAAAATGTAACAAAAAAAATCAACCATAAACAAAAACCATAGAATAATAAGTCCTAATCTGTTAAATCTATTGGCATGAATGATAACTCATTTAATGAATTTCCAAAACCAAATAAAAGCAAATTAATAACCAATAACATTTTACGAAATAAGGAATCTACATAAATGAATAAGATACAACATTAGCAACTCATAATCAAAGCTAAGTTGCTGCAATTTTCCAAATATATTAAAGATTAGACCTACATAGTTGAACCGATCCCTGTGGATTAGGGATCGGCTCAACTATAAAAAGTAAATAGAATAAAATATTTCTCTTACAAATACTCCTCAAAATATAAAGATTGTCCATGAGAGTGTTTTCCCCTACCCGTGGATTCATCTTCACTCATTCATCTATAATTTCTTTCTACTTCCTGCACATAACTTCACTGGATGGATGTTTACTCAACTGGTTCATGTTCCTCCCTATGGTATTTTCTTATACAAATAAAAAACAAATTTTCATCATAACAAAACATAGCAAAAATAATAATTGACACAAACATGAAAAGTTGAAAATAACCATTTAAAAGCAAAAAAGTATCATCAATCACCTTCAACTCTTGGAATGTAATATCAATATCCACCAGATTATGACTACTCTATTTCTTGGTTTGATTTCCATCTGCCATGATATTGTTTCCACCTTCGTGCTTCTGCACCGTGACATGATGCGCCAGATTCGCTGCCACTAATCACATTCCTCTCATTCAAAGGTGATGTCGTATGAGAAGTTTGTTGCAACGAAGAGGAAGAGAAAATAAACCCCTTTACTGATCTGAAACTATTGTAAATGAAGGGAAGGAGAACACAAAGAATGGTTGGAAGAGAGATATGTGTCGAGAATGACCCAATTTTTCAAATCCTTTTTTGAGCTTTCTTACCCAATCTATTTCAACAAGCATGCATTAAAGTGAAGAGAGAATGAAGAAGAATAGGAAGAAGGAAGATGAGTTAGATCTGTAGAGAATGAGGGGAGGAGAAGAGAAACAATGTTTCGAAAAAGAGAAATATGTGTGAAGTCTTTCAATTCTCTCTGAAAACCTGATCTTTGGAGTTTTGAAAATCAAAATAGAAACCTATGGTTTATATAAACGCTCCTTCCCTTCAACCTGGTAAGAGAAAAAACAAAAAAAAATATCAGTGACAAAAAGGATCTGCAGAAATTGTTGGAGAAGAGAGAATTTCACTATATGTTGAAGGAACAAAAACAAAAAATTGAAGAGAGGATTTCCACCAAAAGCGGAGAAGAGAGGATTTCACTATATGTTGAAGGAACGACAAAAATTGAAGTACATGCTTTTGTAAGAAGTATAGAACCAGGATAGACATACTAATAGCAGCTTAACATACTCAACATAGACATTTTTGCAGTTCACAAATAAAAAAGGTGTAAACTAACCATGTTGGATAACGATCAACCACAACCTGCATCCGAATAACAACCCATATTAGCTTCTTTTTGCACATTTCTGGCGTTGAACCAAAGCCATAACAAAGAAGTCTGACAGTCTTAACATGATTAAGTGCAATTTCATGTTATCAAAACAAATAACTAAGATAACTGCTAACAAAAAAAAAGAAAAAAACATGCTTCTATTCTTAATATTGCAAATTTAATCCTCCATAGTGACACAAAACTAATATACAATTACAACCCTGTGAATAAACCACAACAAACTTGTTACATAAAGTATGAAATAAAAATCTCACATGTATGAGCATATACCTGCAAATGATTCATTACATGTCGAAGGCAAAAGTGAATAAAAAAGAAAAACCAATTTTGGTTTTGCTTCAACTTCCTGTGAAAACAACAAACCTTGCCTATCCTACTATCCAATATAATATGTTAAATCTACACAGACATGATAATAGTTGTACTCTTTATCACCATTTTTCTCTCCCTCTCTTTGCAAATAAATATGCAGAGCAAAAGAAAGAAAGATAAATATAATAGGGTGTTAAATTTGTTTCTTCAAAAAAAAAAAAAGAACAGGATGTTAAATTTGTATAAATCATTTAGAAATTTAACAATCTTTGTATGTAGGATATAGATTGGGTTTATGACAAAACAAATAAGCAAATTTATTGAAATATTCATGAATAAAAAAAAATAGCAACATTAAACCTAGAGATGCTAATGTTGATGAGTTGATGAGAATTCACTGCAGCATTTTATCAAACACATTGTGTGCATTTATGAAACTAGAAAACAACAACATAAATTCAAAGATATGAGTAAATTAGCTTTCAAATGCACACACGGTCCATATGCATAACAAAAACATCAATAACTGAATCACTAAACTATACATAGTTGATGTAAAATAAACAAAAATGCAAGATTGAAAGAAGATGCAACAATGAAAAATAAACACAAAACATGATTAAAAAAAAAGGGCATACCTTGTGAATCTTTATAGCAAACAAAAATCACACAAATTAACAATCAGATTTCATCCCTCACAGTGCTATTTGGAGACTGTTGATTGTGAGATGAAATGAACACAGCAAGCACCGTTTTATACAGAAGAGGGCACATAAATTTCATCTTTTATACACACAATGTCAGAATCAATTAAGAGATATGTTTGGAGAGTGAACTGATTTTGCAAATCCTTTTTTGAGCTTTCTTACCCAATCTGTTTCACTAACCACACATTAAAGTGAAGAGAGAAGAAAGAAGAAAAGGAAGAAGAGGAAGAAGGAAGATCCGTAGAAAATGAAGGGAGGAGAAGAGAAACAATGGTTTGGAAAGAGAAAGATGTGTGGAGTCTTTTTATGCTCTCTGAGAAGCTGATCCATGGGGTTTTGAAAATCCAAATAAACCCCTATGGTTTGTGTAGAGTGTAGACGCTCCTCCCTCCCTTCAATCTGATAAGAGAAAAAAAACAAAACGACTTGCAAGCAAAAGTAAAAATCAGTTTTTCCAATCCGTAACCTTTCTAACATCAGAACCACTTTAAAATAGCACAGCAGTATCACCTAGCTGGCTGAAAACGACCCACCAAACGCGGAGAAGGGCGCAATTCACCAGAAGGGGAAAGAACAGTAAAATCTGGAACTTCTCCCTTGTAAGATTTATAGATAATTTGACTAAACTTTTATTTACATAAAGAGGAAATTCTAATTGCAAGCAATTAAGAAGTTATAAACATTTTAGTTACAAATTCCAAATCACATAATATACTCTATCGAGGAAGAAAAAAAACACTTAATATTATTTGGTGGAAAAGTGGTAAGGAAAGAGAAAATGAAAGAAATTATTTGTGCTAATTGTGGTATTAATTACTAAAAGTTCGGAGACCGTTACAAAGAAAAGTTCCACGTCATACATCTCATTCAATGATGTTATGTTAATGAACGAATCCCCCATCCTTCCACAATAGATGGACACCACTCCAAGCTTCATCTTACCCTCGTTATTATTTCATTTTCTTATGATATCTCTTTTTTTCCGACATTGTTTTGCTTCATCGCTTCTCAGGTAATTATAATAGTTGTAATGCAAATAATTATATTTTATCAAAGATGTTCAGGAACCAATTTCTTTTAAATCTTTAGTTTCAATTCAAGGAGATAAATATTCATACCAATCTAAAGATCTCAATACAAATCACAAAGCAAGGTAAGCAATATCAACGTTTCAATGTGTATAAAAATAATCCATGATGATTCGATTCGATCACCTTTTAACGATTATTTTTTAATTTTTTGTTTTGTAGATGGATAGGCGGAGAATGTATGATAGGCAACAGAGCTCAACGGGAACGCCAACATCACCGTCTTCGCCGGTGATGATGTCGCCACTGAACCGACATGCTCGTGCAGGTTCAACTGGTTCTGCCATGAACAACATCGGGAGAACACAAAACAATGCCACAAAAGCCGCTGCTCAACGACTCGCACAAGTTATGTCGCATCAAACAATTGACGAAGAAGAAGACGATGACGACATTGCTCTTGATTATTCGGCAATTAGTGGCACTAGAAGCATCGGACTTGGTGGTGGAAGAGCAGTGCGACCTCGTTCCCCTGTGGTAGCCATTATTCCTTCCTTACTTGTATTTATATTGATTGATATTGATATATTGAATGTTCATCCAATTCGATGATGTTGTTGCATTCTATTAGACAGTTAAGAGTACTCAAGAACAACCTCCACCAATGAGACCGCGTTCACCTATGGTAAGCTTCATGCTAGTTGAATTTATTACTAGATCACATTATTTTGAAAATTGTACGAAATTTTTGTGTTGTTTCTGTTAGTCAGTTCGCTCTTCTCAGGAACAACCTCTATCTGCAAGATCACGGTCACCAATGGTATAATTGGCTTTAGTAAATAGAACCGTTCATATTTTAGATCATAAATCCTTCGGTCACTTTTATAAGCAAAACTTTGTATTTTAAATTTATTCAATTAGTGATGTATATGGTCTTTGTTATAGACCAAATATATCATTTAATAAATGAATGTGAAATGAAATTTTTTGTTTTTTTGTTGTGGTGATCGAGGTTTAAACTCGATATTATGCATTGTTTCTGTCAACTGAGTTAAGCTCACAATGACAAATATAAAGTTTTGCTTGTAACTACGACGACCGAAGTGTGTAGTTTTTGTTTGAAAATTTGAAACTTGTGGTTTGTTGTTTTATTAGAAATTTCGCTCTGCTCAAGAACAACCTCAATCTGCAAGACCACGTTCCCCCGCACCAGTGGTAATTGGCTTCTTCAATCTCAATTTAAATAAAGGCACAGTTCACCATCCTGATTCCTTTAACTTAACTGAATTTTTTTATCTTTTTTCATATAAAGTTCATCGGTTTAAAGTCTTACTTACTCATTCAAAATAAATAAATTACTTATTGAATTCATATATTCCATAAAAATTAACAGCATATGTTTTTAGTTTTTATCTAAGATTGTGAACTCGTTATTGTTATCGAAGGTTTAATTGCAATGTTGTGTGTTAAAATATTTACAATGTACGATTCAAAGATTAGATACATAATATAAATGAATTAAAAATGAAAGACGATTCAACAGTGTAACTCTTTAATAAGATAAAAATTAATTTGACACAAAAAGATAAAGATCATATTTAAAACTTAATATTAAATCAAATACCTATTGTAGTTTGGCCTTCAAATAAATGTTTCAAAAAGTTATTGGCTATGCAAATCCATTACCTTTTGTTTGTAGTCTATAAAAAAAATGTTTTAATCCTCGCAAATACACTTTTTTTCTACTTTTGTTTCTTGTTTTTTTTAACCCCTTTAAAATTTAATGACGTTGGATTTAGTTATTAAAATGTGTGTAAACTATTTTTATTTTGAATAAACCAATGTTTATAACCTTCGTTTAAGCCTTCATGCTATCAATACTGGGACAATTAAAATCAAATAAAATATATCCATAAGCCCTAACTCAACTGACAAAATGCAGAAATTGTTAGGCCGGATACCATGATCGGGGTTCGAACCCCGGTACCTCCACTTCTGTGTATGAGTTTATAATGGTTTTGTCATTTCATCTATCTACTAAAAAAAAATCAAATAAAATATTATATGCTATGGATCAATTTTATCGTAAGAAAATATTTTAAAGATTGAAAGATGTTTCATAACCAAAAATTTAGAGAGACTAAAAGTATAAAAATTATGTACACGGTGGAAAGATGAGCGAGTGAAATTTTCGCTATTTTTATTGTGCTACATTTGTAAATTATTAAAGGTATTTTTTATGAAATTTTCATTTTGATTAAAAGTATAAGTATAGATGATTGTGACTTTCAAATTATAAAAAACCCAAAAAAATCATATAAATATCAATGACAACAATAATATAGTAAATATAATATAAATTAGGCTTGTTACAGTTTTGACCCCCCTATTTTCACCAATCTACAAAATTGGTCCCCCTATTTTAAAATTTGACAGTTTTGGTCCATTCATCAATTAGTTGATAAAAAAAAAGAGGAATTAGTCACTTTAGTCCCTAAATGGGAAAAAAGTAGTCACTTTAGTCCCTGAATGCAAAGAAATTGCAAAACAGTCCCTAATGTAGACTCTGTTAGTCAATTTCAGGGACTAAAGTGACTAACGGAATCTACATTCAGAGACTAAATTGACTAACAGAGTCTGCATTTAGGGACTAAATTGACTAATAGATTCTGCATTCAGGGACTATTTTGCAATTTATCTGCATTCAGTGACTAAAATAACGACTCATTTCCTATTCAAGGAGTAAAGTGACTAATCTCCCATAAAAAATATATGGTGATATGACGTGTTTTAAATGCTGCTTTTAATGAAATTTTCTTACAATTTAATTGATATTGATATATATTTTTTTAATCACTAGATCATATATCACGTCATTTAAAACATATCAAATTACAAATCTTTAGTTCAAAAATACGATAGAGGGACCAAAACTATAAGATTTTGAAATAGGGGAACAAATTATGCAAAATGGTGAAAATAGAGAACCAAAACTGCAGTATGAGACTATGAGTCACAATCTTTTTTAATTACATCAACAATATAATATTATTATAGAAAAAATTACTTAGGGGTCTAATTGAAATAATAAAAAAACCATTCCAAAATTATCAATTCCTTTATATAGAGTTTGCTCCAAGACACATAAGTGAGATTGGTAATCCACCATGCACATATTTGACTTATTAAGATGTAGTGTAACTATCTTAATTGTGCACTAAATAATTAGCCTAATCTTACATATATGTTTCTTAATTGGAACAAAAATATAGAATTTTGATCTTGTTTTTATTAGTCAGTTCGCTCAACTCAAGAACAACCTCAATCTTTAAGAACTATATCTAGTGTTCGATCGTCTTTCTCTGCAAATACTGTTGAGCAGACTCCAGCACGAATCTCCACGCATGCCAATCAGGGGGAGCAACAACCACCCTCTGCTCGTTCAATAACGACAAATCGAACATTTGATTTGTCTCCATCTGCACGCAGTTTAGCTATGTCTCGATCGGTTCAATCCAGTAATGTGAACAATGATCAACCTCCATCTGCTAGAGCAAACTCCGGGCGTCCTAGTGGACTTTCTAAAGTAGTTCCCTTGGTTCCGGCTAGTGTACCTATCACACTTAGGCCAGCCACTTCTGGTAACATTCCTCAAACAGAGTCTATTTTAGATGGCAGAAAAGACAGGAGGTAATATCAAAATTCTTCATGCTCTTTTTTCTTTGCATTTTGGATTTACATTATTCTTCTTGGATATTTTCTATATTTTTCTTATTTAATTATTTTGAAAATGCCAATTAGTATATTAGATGAACAGATAGTTCATGCAAACCTCTTTCATATCAAACATGTTTCTTTTTAATAATATGTATGCATGCAATGAAACTACGAGATGACATTGAGGTCCAAAGTTTACTTTTAAATACGTGTAATGTTATGATTTTTTGTGACCATGTAGATTGTCACTTGATCTTGGGAGTATGAAAGTAAGAGAAAATGTCAATCCGCAACAACGTTCTACCACTGAACTTGAGGATGAGGTATGATCGATGTCACTAATAAAACAATATTAATGGTTATTACACTCATATATTCATAATTGTGTTATCTCAACGTTACCGATAAAAGCAAATAATCTTGTATTTGCACTTACTTTTTCCTTCCACCCCCTTTCATGTTAGCACATTTGCATTTTTTAATCGTCAACTCCCTTGTCCATACATAATTGTTATCTTCTTATATGAATCTACTAATTAGATGTAAATTCTAATGCAGCTTGATATGCTACAAGAAGAAAACGATAATTTACATGAAAAGGTGACAAAATGCAACATATTGAGGAGTTTATTCTCTGTATAGACATTATGTTTTTTTTATATATATACTTTATCTTAGGTGCTTATAATTGTAACATTGAAAATTAGAATAAATAATCACACATGAATTTTGGTTAAATTAGATACGTAACTGGCTTAACATTCCCAATGAAATATTGGTTATTATAACATCAATTTTTTCTTCATACTTAGAGGTGGTTATGTTTTGTATACACATTTTTTGGGTATGTCATTCTAACATGTGCATCCTCAGCTTCGACATGCAGATGAGAGATGCGAGGAAGCTGAATTGAGAGTTAGGCAACTAGAGCAACAGGTAATACATTTTTGGAAACATTTAATATGTGCATGTTTATTTGACAACCTTTCTTTTATTATTTATCTTGTGCACAAGTAAACCATGTCATAAATAGATCAATGATTGAGAACTTAAGTATACAATAGTGTCTCTCTCTCCAAAAAAAAGTATACAATAGTGTCATTATATGCAAAGAGGATTAATTCAACAACATAAATGTGATATTGGGTTAGCCAAATACATCTAATCAAAAGGCAGTAAAAAAAAAATCATTAAAGAAATTATATTCTCTTTGTATAAATCTGACATGTATTTTGCAAAAACAATAAATCTGTAAAGAAAAATGACTTGATATCATATAAGCATAGAAAGTATACAAACTCATTGTAAAAATATTTATCTTAATTTATCATCTATGCAACTATGTGCATAGGAAGTTTGTCAGCAAATAATTTTGATTTTAACTAAATATTATTTGTATATATTTGAATACATCAAAACAATTTACAATGACATCTAAGGTTGTATTACTACACCATAAATTTTAAATGTTATATATCGTCAAACATATTAAGTAACATAATAATATATCTTAAATTAAATATATTTGTTTAGAAATATTGCTTCAATATTTTGAGTTTGACAAAATATTATATTTAGTATCAAATGTCCCAATTTTTCTCCACGTTCTCCTTACAGATTGCTAATCTTGGCGAAGGGGTAACTTTGGATGCTCGCATATCAAACAGGTAAGTTTAATACTGAGACAAATGGGTATGACACAAAATCCACCATGAAGATGACGCACTACAAATTTTGTGGACTGATGGGATAAAATCATTTTCCTTAAAATTTTGATATGGTTTAAATGTGAACATTGTTCTCCGCCTATAATTTTATAAATCCTCCTAAATTCTATGTATTTCAATAATTTTCTCCATTGATAAAATTTCACATACACTGATTATTGAATCTATTTCAATGCATATTATTTAGATTTTGAAGGAAATCCATCCATGTTTTAATCGAAGTTTTTTTTAAGAAAATAATCATTTGCAGAAGAAATACTAGTTGAAATTAACAATAAAGACCGTATTAAGTTTAACATGTGTGTAAACTCATTTTTCAATACAACACCACATAGTGAGGTGAACATACGAAAAACCACATGTCATAATGTAAGCCTGATTTTCCTAAATATTTTTTATCTTCTGACATGTGTTGTTTATTTATTTTTTTTCTTCAGGAAAGAGCTGCAACAAAGAGAGGTTTGTCGAGTTTTTCTTTTACTAACAATTAACCTTTGTCTATGCATTCATCATTATATCACTATAATTATAGGACCGTATTAGGTTTATATTCCTAGTAGTTGTGTCTCTATTACTTGTGTATCAATTTATCAAAGATACCACTATAGTCATTATAGTGATCATTTTATCTATAAAAACCATGTTGGTTTGATCTCTTCTTTTACATAATTTGGTACTTTTTTTTAGTAGGATTAAATTAGTTTTGGGTTCCTACAAATATAGTGAATTTCGTTTGTTGTCAGTGTAACCACTTTGTAGTCTATGCAAATACGAAAATACATTTTTAAGTTCCTAAAAGAGTGATTAAAAGTATATTGTTTGTATTTTGTTTCTCTCACTGCAATATCAATCCTCCGGATAAATTTATATAATCCTCTAACAAATTGTTTTTATCTCAAATAAAATTAATTTTTTATAAAAACTTAAAAATCCTCATCAGGTTGAAAATTACCTTGCAAGCCTAAGTACTTTTAATCAAAATGGTCAAGAAATGATAGTCACACACTCATCTAAGAGACGCTTTTGCTACAAGCTACATTTGCTTATTTATCTTTAAAATACATGTTTCACCTCTTTGCAAAATTCTTTTATAGAGTAGTGCAATGTGACTTTCAACAATGATTAAGTGGACATTAGTTAGTTATTTTAATTTCAATTTTTTAAAAAAAATTATGAACTATAATTCCAATTATTAAGAGGCTGACTAATACCATTCTATTTTTTACAGGCTGCTATGGGAATTCCTTCAAAGAATCATGGAGGTTTTCAAGGTGTTACATCACTTCAGACGGATGCTGAGGTATCCAAAATTTTACCTTGTACATCATATGGTTTTGATCAATATTCTGATGTCTAGAAGCAATACGCTTATAAATTAAATTTAAATATCTCATATATAGGAGGCAATATCTACATTGGAGAAGTTGCAACTTATAACTCAACGAATGATACTCACATCAGAAGAAATGGTTAGAATTTTATGTTGTTAACAATGCATTCAAATTAAAAAACTTATTTTGTTTTGTGGCTTCCCTTTTGTCTCTTAGGAAGAGGTTGTTTTGAAGAGGTGTTGGCTAGCTCGATATTGGAATTTATGTGTTCGACATGGTAAGATCATTTGATTAGTTTTTCAAATATAACAATGTGCATTTTATGATTCGTTTTGTTTAAATTTGAAGAATGTAAATCATATGCATACAATTTATGGATATTTATTTGTTTATTTGATAAATCTCAAGTTCAACTTATTTTACTTGCATCTTTGTTCTCTAGTATGAACAATACTACTGAGAAAAATTCTTAACTCTCACACTCTATAACAAACTCTTATCAACATGCTTTATTAAGAAGACTTTAAGTTTTTATTTTATAGATGTGTAATTAGCAATAATTGATTAATTGAATTTTCTATTTATAAAATTGTTTCCAAGTCACTCTTTAGTAATAAATGAATAAGGAAAAATATTTCACATTCCTTTTGATGACAATGAATTGTATCATAGGTATTCATGCTGAGATTGCCGAAGCAAAATCTAAATACTGGTCTACTTTTGCACCTAACAATCCAGTTGATGTCGTATTGGCTGCAGGAGAGAAGGCGAAAGTTGAAACAAGTAATGTTTATATAGTGTGTTAGAAAGAAAAAAAATTGTACTCCTATTTTTCTTATTTTCGTTTTATTATGTTAGAAGAGTTCACAAGTTCGATTATACTAATTTTAAATAAAAATGTCTTTTTTTTTTTACCTTATCGAAGTTGTTCACAAAAAACTCGATTAAAAGTTATATCTTATTCAAATATATTTTAATAAAAAAGTACAAGTTGTATAATAATGTTATAAATTTATAAAATAAATAAACATATTAATTCAAGTGGTCTATGTATAAATATAATTACATGTATTATATGTGTATATCACTTTGGTTTAGATTCTTTTAAAAAAGAAATCACTTTGGTTTAGATTGAATTGGACATGTTTTAAATTAAATTTAGTGTTTGATCTAGCTTAGTGAAAAAAATCATTATCATTCTTTTTTTTTATATTTTGGTTTATATGATTGTCGATTAATCATTCTTTTT
>Ga0315915_1000328_pt1 | contig 45312 bp, 21 predicted proteins | sample MpolbnodulesMG_FD_207738 | JGI IMG/M metagenome (GOLD analysis project Ga0315915, IMG submission 207738) | Medicago polymorpha root nodule microbial communities from Los Angeles, California, United States - branched nodules | ecosystem: Host-associated > Plants > Roots > Nodule | place: USA... | reverse complement strand
TTATTCTCTCTCTCTCTCTCTCTCTCTCTCTCTCTCTCTCTCTCTCTCTCTGTTTTATCCGCTGCATTTAGATTCTGATTATCACTTCAGTAGGAGAAAACGAAGAAAAAGCAAACACAATTCAACCCCCCCTCTTGTGTTTTTCTCACCTTCAGAATCTTCATTGCTTGATTGAATCTACATATATGATTATATTCAAGTGTCTGAAATACACATGAATCTTGTTAAAATTTTATATTATTTAGTATATTTTTCATATTTTATTTGACAAATTCATAATGTTTCTCTTATTGGGCATGAGCTATTGGGTTTTTATGTTTCTATGTCAGTAATCCATCAAATATTATTGTATATTCTCTTGTAACATGTTTGACAAGCTATGTTATTGTATTGAAAACCTAGTTGTCTCTTTATTCTCTGAAACCCTGCATTGTTAAGAGATCCAAATCTCTAACATTAAGATTGCAAAAGTCATTGATTGCATCTGCATTGGATCAAAAATAGTTTTTCAACTTGAAAAAGTAAACACTATTCTAAGATTGCTAAATAAAAAAAATGTTGCACCAAGACGAGAAATCAAAACAAACAACGTTGTGTCGTGCTAAGACAGCGAAAACAGAAAAATATACGAAAGAAAACTAAAAGTGTATGAAAATCACTTATTTAACTAAAAGAAGACAAAATAAATAATTTGAAGAGGTGATTTCAAGTAATTATTGACTCTAAGCCACCTCTCATCAATTGATCTAAAAGAAGAGGAATATAAGTGGTAGCAACCAGGAGTTGTGTTCTGTTCCACCCTCAAATATACGCACCACGTTTTGAGGTATTGTTCTTTAACTGTAAGCCCTTCAAAGTTTGGTTCTTCATAAAAGGGTTCTCATAATTGGTTTGAGGATTGTGGATGTTGTATATAAACTATCTTGGTCTTTGCTCCCAAGCGATGCAAGACTTTTAAGGTGCACAAGAATAGTTGCCCTCTAGTCTAGGCTAAGAGAGAATTTTTGAACTCGATCCCCAATTTCTTGTTCCACCCACAAGTATGCCACACTGCCTTCCGAGGTATTGTCTACATTTGGTGTAGGCCCTTCACAATTTTGTCCTTTATATTAAAAGGTCCCGTTGGTTTGAGGAGTGTGAATTGTATATAAACTACCATTGACCTCGACTCCTAATTAATATATTATTTTTAAGGATGACAAAGAGAAAAGATAGAACGTTTAAACAAAAAGGGGGAAATGTAAATATGCGATTGATTGCATTCTCATAAACAATTGTTAAAAACCTAGAGCATCTATCACTTTCAATCATATTTACCACCCTCTTTTTTTCTTGTGAAACTACCACCTTCTCTAGTTCAGTATGAAATGCAATCAATAGTTACCTTTTAGTTCAGTATGAAAACTTGGAGCATCTCAATCGGTGGGCTTTTTAAGAAATCTAAAATTGGTCGGTCAAGAATAAAAAAAATCTAAACATGGTTCTATGATCATTGTTTCTATCATGTCATATCACATTAAGCAAAATTAAATTCTTATTATCTTGTTTTTGGTACAAATTCAAATTCTTATTTCTAATGATAACAAATTGAACCATCTTCCCTTGAGAAAAATAAAGGAGATGTTAACAGGTGTATATGAGACACTAGTTAAAGAAACAAATATTATAATAAAGATTTTTTAAAACTTGTAATCAAATATTTAAAAGTGTAAAAAAGTTGTTTTCAATATAATTTCTTTTTGTCAAAAAAAAACTAATGTCTTGGGGACACTATTTAGCATGACGGAACTTAAAATAGAAACTATGAAAAAGTAATTTTAAATTTTAAAGAAATTAAATGTGTGGTATTTTAAGATAATATTTCTATATTTTTAATTCATTAACTTTTGTCATAAATAAATTAACATACCCACCCACCCCTAAAAAAAAGTTTAACAAACCCGCGATCGCCATGAACGTAGCTCGGTTGGTGGAGACATCGTAATATAATTAAAGTTTGAGTTTAAAATTTTCTACTTATTCACCATAAGATGTGAATTTTTAATCAATAAATTATTTAAAAAAGATTAAATTTAAGAAACCCACTGTTTTATATATTTAATTGTATTCATTTTTACTTCAAATTAAAATGTTAATTAAATCATTGTAATCAATTCGAAAATTTGTTAAATATATTAATGTTGCTGTCTTCAAATGTAATTGACCTTTTGGGTGTTGGTGGAACTATGCTGAATAATTTCCTCATTTTTTGTAAAAAAAAAATAAAAAAATTCCTCATTTGTTTTTCTTCCCAAACTTCGTTGACCTGTTCTTTCACCTCATCAACCCGTAATGTCCCCTACATTGTAGGGAAAGTGCACATGTTTGGCAACAAATCATAGTGCACCACTTCAATTTTGATAAAAAAAATATATTTATAGTTTCAATAAATTTACGATATCACTATAAATTTGTTAAATTCGCCATCAATTCAAACATGAATGAAATAACATGGATTATTATAAAAAAAACGAATAACTATGCTTCACCATTTGTGTTGCTATTCTACAAAATAGCAATATGATTTTAATACCTTCTATCCAAAAGTCTCTCCATGTAGTGTGTCTCAATTTTTAAAATTGCGAGATACATGTGAATTTTATTCAATTATAAAATGATTAATGAAAAATGAATATAAAATTAGTATTATTTATATTAGTGTCAAGATGAACGCTAACAAGTCCCCTCAAAAAAGAATGAACGCTAACAAGTATGCCTTTCGCTTTTATCGATGTAAATAATTAAAGTTATAAAACTTATCCAATTATTTTAAAAAATTAAGTTATTTATTTGGTAAGGAATGTTATTATAAAGAAAAAAGATTAAACGAAAGGTAAAATTGAAAAAAATATATTACATCAATACTTAGTATATGTTTTTGTATAAAAGTAGATATTTGAAAATTACAACTATTTTTTCAAATAAAATAAGAATTAAACCGTAGATAAAATAATTTATATAAAAGGTAAGAGTAGAAAGGAACAAATCACATCAAAAGTGTGTATCTTCTTTTTATATATAGATGGATGATATATCTAAATTGTGAAATTTGATTGACAAATGTGTTAAAGAAATTACACTGTAATTCATACATACAAATTAAACTCTTTATCTTGAAAAATTACACTGAGCTAAGAACAATTATACAAGTAAATTTGGACACCACATCATAATTCAAAATTTTAAAACATCAAATATATGAGTCATATTACATATATATCTTTTAACATCTATTTTTTCATATAATGTGGAACTTCTAACTCATTTGATAAATTAACATTCTCTTCTTTAAGGGTGAGCCTCTCCTCATCCTTAATCCAACACTAGAAACCATCCTTACATTATCGTAAAACCAAACTAGATCATAAAACCAAGTTACATAATTGAATATGATCATCATATTTTCATCTAAAACTTTAACATAGTATATAGAGAGTATATTACTCACGGTATACAACAAGAGCTTCGTAATGTGTACATGTCAGAGAATCATAGAAGGTAGCTAAATAATATATGTTCAGAAAACAAAAAGGAGTTGAGTGAATGATACGAAGCAAGGAGATGGAGTATGTCCCAAGTAAAGACATTGGAAGATTATCCGTATGACTTAGGTAATTGAGTATGAACTCAACTGCCCGTGGATACTGCATGAATATAGTATACATTTTAGCACACAATTTCATGACTCTTACACACAAGGTCGGTCGATCCGTGATTAATTTTTGAGTTCGGTTAAAACAACAGTATAAAAAAATATGCTCAATAAAATTAGACTATATTATTTTATTCAAAATAACCGTTTTTGTAGTTCTTGTAAAAAAAACAGTTTTTGTAGTTTTATTAGCTTTTGTCTATTTATAACCCTAACAATTGCTAATTATGACAAAATAAACGGTCAATCCAGCAATTGTCTATGCAACAATGATCAAACAAGAGTAAATCTAACAATATATATGTCTAGCGAATTCATAATCATAACCAAAGAACAGGATAATGGAGAAGGAACAAACGCAACGAGAATTTATCAATTTCAACCCAAATCGGCCTACGTCTGTAAGAGAGAGAAGCTATTCAATCCACTATAAACGAGTCTTTACAAAGAGACACAAAAATGTTACAAAAAATTAGCTTCAAGGGTTCTCCACGAACAACCCATAATTTGTACTACTTTTCTTATTTGTTCCTATGAACAATAGAGTTACAAATGTGATCAAGAAATTGTTCTCTATTGCTCACCAAGAGCAATCACCAGTTTCTCTTCCTTCCTCTCTCAACCCACTCAAAGATAAACCACTTGATAAAACAAGAGAGAACTTTGAATCTTCACTCTAATGAAATCTCTCAACCCAAGATGTTTAGAATGTGTTTTCTAACCCTAAAATCTCACCCAAGAGCTCTAAACACTCAAAACCCTGACTTTTTTGTGTGCCCATTCTCTTTAAGATTCTATTTTGTGAGTTGTTTGTAATGATGTCAAAAAGCTGATATTTATATAGACAAATACACGATCTTGATTCAAATCATATTACATTATGATTAAAATCACACATACAATACGAGGAAACTAAAATAGCAAAAAAAAAAAAAAAACTAGCATGATTCAAATCAAATTTGAATCACAACAACCTTGATTCAAATCACAAACGCAAAAATTCAAAACTACTGATTTTAAGACACAATCTTTTACACTTTTAATTCCCAAAAATAAATAAATCGAGAGACATTTGTTTAATTTTTGTGCTAACTTGTGTACATACTCGTTAGCGTGGTTGCTCAACATTTTTTTTTTTGAAAGCATGTATTAATGTTGAATGCATAACAATATTTTTAGTGATAATTTAGTCATTAACATTAATTAAAAGGGGCAACTCAGCCTCTTAAACTGGGCTAAATTCTTAACTCATTTCTTCTTCAACTATTTGCCCCTTTGTGTTTATTCCTCCATTTGAAGACTTTGTAGAGCACCTTCGATTGCAGTTGTTCTTTGTCTCATTGATGGTGTAAGTCAATAAACAATAGAATGTCATTTAAAGTTGGACAATATATAGAAGATAATCAATAAAAGGAAACAAAAGGAAATCAATGGAAGAATATCTCAAGACTGAGATCACACAACATTGTAAAAATCTAAAATCAAAACAATAAAATAGAAACTCAATAAAATGTCATCAAACTGGAGGCACTCTAAGGCTTCTACAAGATAACTCAATGGAACAAACAAAAAGGGAGCAACTTTCTTTTAGGGGAAAAAGGGAGCAACTTTTTTAAGATAAAAAAAGGTGTAAATAAACTTCAATTCTATTGTTCCTTTTAATTAATATCGTGAACTAAATTATCGCTAAAAACACATTGCAATAGCACATATTCAATATTGATACATGTTGGAAGAGTGGGCACACAAGCGATCCGGATCCTCTATTGCCACAAGACGGTTATTTGTGATCTAGACTAATGATTTCAATCAACCACATGTAGTCAGCAACACATATTGGTTGATTGATGGTTCAAATTTCGAGCAGAGCAAAAAACACGAGAGAAAGGTAGAAAAATATGTGATCCCGCACACAAATTAGCAAAAAAAAAACATATTTTTGAACAAACATTAAAAGACAAATGTATTTTTATTTATTTTTTTCAATTTGGGTTTTGCATTTTTTTCTCTTATACATCACAATTTGTATTCAATCTAAAAGTTAACTAAACACATATTTACATCCAAAGTAATTGAAAGTTAACTATTACTGCACGGGTCTGGAGAGAAAAGGACAGAAACTAATATATGTACAAAATTTGGTCACATGTCACATAAGTGGATATTATTTGTTAGAATAGATAGATTTGAGACAAATCGTTAGTTTAGTTAACTTAAGTTTGCAACTACCTACTAAAAGTTCTACTTTTTTTTCTTCTTGTTTACAAAACTAAAAGTTATAATTACAATGAACAAAAAACTTCCATTGCTGTACACAAATTTACATTGATCAAGAATAACAAGAGTTCTAACGTTTTTCTCTCTTCTTCCAATTTCGCTTTCGAATAGAATTATATGCTACATCAATTTGATACAGACTTGGCTTGTAATTCTCTAGTCAATTTTTTTTATTCTAAGAAAATGAAGAGATTTAGTTGTAACTGTTGTTTAAGTGTTTATTGGAGAACATGAGCTTTTGTTTAACAGACGGACTAAAATGTAATTAAACATCCTTTATTTTTGTTAATTTTATATTTATCAATATATACATTTCTTCAATTAGTATATCACATGATAATTTGCAATCAATTTTAACAGACGGACTAAAATGCAATTAAACATTCTTTATTTTTGTTAATTTTTTTTTATCAATATTTACATTTCTTCAATTAGTATATCACATGATAATTTGCAATCAACTTATTTAAAATTAAAACATATATATAGAAAATAACAAATTACAACCGGTTTACTTAAAATTAAAACATAGTTGTTGTCGGATGGGTTTTGCTCGAGTGAAAAAAACTCATGCAATCACGTAGTTTTTTGAACAATTGCAATCACACAGTTAAGCATCGGCGATCGTTAAATCAACGATTACCGATCAAACAATCTTAATTTAAACATGATATTTTTAAAATTATTAAATCAAATTAAAATATGCTTTTCTAGACAGTCTAACCGATTAAGATCGAACATACACAAACATCGTGAATACATGGAATGACCGACCGCGTGGAATCCATTTCCATTTATAGTCATAGGATGCTCTCAAGCATCAAAATTAGAAGTTAAGTAAGAAATGAAAGAAAAGAAATGAGAATGCAAGAAGGCATCGTAAAAGATCAAAGGGCATGTGCCTCATTCCTTATCATGTGGGGTAAGTTATGCCTGCATACCACGATGCTAAACCCCACTTTGTTCTTCTTTTCTGAACCACCAAATTTCTACTCCCTTTCATCTAGGTTCTTTCTCCATCATGTTTAATTGAGAAAAAAAAAAACTTTATTTATAATTTTTCGTCTCAATTACCAACTTTACATACATGCTTCCTCGAAAAGAACAAGACCAAAGGAAATGAAAACATTATTATTGTTTCTGCTGAGTTATGTTCACGGAGACAAAACTTCTATCTACCATTCAAGCGCGTATAAATTTTGTTAAAATAAATATAAAGGAGGTATATGATTTTGCATCCGTCCATGAATCTCATTCGATGTGGTTAAGGAGGTATATGATTTTAAAATAAAAACAGTGCAATCTTAGTTTTAAAATGAAACTATTTGTAGAATGGAAAGAAACTTCCTTTTCTAATCCTATGTGAGAAAGATGCAATTGGGTGAGCATGGAAGTGGATGTACATTTTCTTAACCCAACCCTAAATTTTAATTGAGTCATTTTTTAGATTTCAGTGTCCTTAAACTTGAATAAAGTCGATCTTATGCGGTTATAGCTCAGGATAGTACTCACTTGAAAGATTATTATTGTATTAAAATTATAAGGTTATAGCTCAATTATTATTTATTAATTAAAAATTAAAAGTGAAAAATTGAATTTATTATTATTTTATCATGTATCTAAACTCAAACATGACCTATGCTAAAAAATTATAAATAAAAGTTTAGCCTAAGGGAGACACATTCATATACAAAGCGAGAGAATCATCAACCTCAACCATAATTTAGATGAAATTTACATGTAGCCTATAAAGTAGAAACCTTTGAACTCAAATGGCAGTTACATGTAGTGTGGGTAAGATTCAATTGTCTATGTCAACCCCAAGATTACTATCCAAACTAACTTAGATCTTAGGTTGAATATTTTGTTTATTAAAAAAAAAAACTAACAACTAATAAGAGAAATCAGTAGAAGTCTCACATTAGATTGAATCGTGAATGTTCAACAATATATAAGGGTGAAAATCCACAATTATAACGTTTTTAGATTTTAAATTAATATGTATTGTTCTTCATCCAATGTAGACGATTCTCTAAGTTTCCTTCATGACCCAACAACAAAAACTCAAATTAGGGTTAAGTGAGGGATATTATGAGATGAGGTATATCCAATCCAAATCTCTCACCCACCTCGAATTTTGATTTGGCCAATTGATTCTTTAATCCCAACTTATCCCTACCTCTGAACAAAATTGAAGGTTAAATGACATTAAGATGAGTTAAAAGTTTGAATTTGCTCTAATATGCAATATTCATTTTTTATTTTTATTTTTTAAATGGAAGATGAAACATATTAACCTTTTTGTAAATTAAAGTTCAGACGAGTTGAATCATGAGACGACCCATCAAAATCAGTGCTTAAAAAGTGCTTAAGAACTGTCAATTAATTGTATCTTTACACTGAAAATGAAATTGAATCCACGTTTCCGCGGTGTTTGAATCAACATATTACCAATTAAACAAACCTTAGATACCAATATTAATTTCTTGGAATTCTTAATGAAAAATATTATTCCTCTCTCCTCCATAAATGTATTTATAAATATTAATACAATCCCATTTAAACAAATATGAAATTTTTACTCAAGTTCCCTGTTCCCCATATAATTTTGTTTCATGCAACAAGTTTTGCGGTGGGACCATGACCATGATACTGAAGGCCAGCTTTCCTAGTCAGTTAGTGATATAAAACCTCACCTTGATCAGTTTTTGTTTTTATTTCTTTCATAATGATCATCATTTTTTTCATTCTCTTTATATATACTAAAAATAATCCCACGCAATAACCGCAAGAAGTACCTTCTTTCTTCCAATCTTCTAATCTTTGTCATTTTTCTTTTCTTATTATTAAAGCAAAAAAGTTAAACAATCTTTACCCGATCCAACCACAATTTGAAATCATTGTAGTTGAAGCAAGAGAAAGCATGAGTACACTATTAGCTCTTTTGCTCTCTGGGACACGGACATCCGACATGATACAGACATTGACACATTAATATTGATGATAATTTAGACAAATATAATTATATGTGTAGATATCATATTGGTGTCAAACACTATCTATCTAAACACGTCTAATACGAGGAGTATCTCAGTTAGTTGCTTTTGCCGGATTTCACAACATCATTCCTTAAAAAAAGAGGTTTAATTTTATACTACTTTAACTCACGTTGCTTGTCTTGTTTATAACGGTCGGAAGATCCGAAGTAACGTCCAAAATTAACGGCGTTATCCTGAGGCTCACCTACATCACAGTCAATTACCGTCACTTTAATTTTCAAACGCCCCGTAACGGCCTTGAAATTTCAATTTCCAACTTTTTTTTATATTACTCACATTTTTCTTCTTTCAGCTCACAAAAGAGACACTTTCATTATAGTAACAATTTAAAAAACTTAACAAATCAGAACAAATTAAAATGGTTAAGTGCTTTTTCAGTTAAGTGCTTTTGCAGTGTAGTGTTGTCTTTGACTTCAAGTTTTCCCTCACGTGAAATTCTCTTTCAAAATTGAACATCACTGTAAGTTCCGATTTCAACAATTTCATAACCGTTTCTTCTTCATTTCTTGATCCTTGAATTCTTCATTCTTCGCATTCTTCTTCAATCGCAGATCGCAAATTCATCATCATCATCATTGTTAATTGTTGAATTTGTTCAGTTTTTTTTCACCGATTAGGATTTGATTTGGTTGAAATTGGAACTTGGTAGTGAAATGGAGGTTCAACAGAAAAGAGGAGGTGGAATGGTGCCGTTATCGCCGTCGCAGACGCCGCGTTCAACGGATAAGCCGGCACGAGATCTACGATCTGCTGATTCGAATTCAAGTAGTCATAATAAGTATGATAAAGAGAAAGGAGTTAATGTTCAGGTTCTGGTTCGGTGTAGGTGAGTTTGACTCGTTCTGACTCATTGATGAGTTGAAAATTGACTTTGTTTTTGATTGTTTTTGGTTTTGAAATGTTGTGATTGGTTTTGGTTCTGTAGGCCGATGAATGAAGATGAAATGCGGCTTCATACACCGGTTGTGATTTCATGTAATGAAGGAAGAAGAGAAGTTGCAGCTGTTCAGAGTATAGCTAATAAGCAGATCGATAGAACCTTCGTATTCGATAAGGTTTTTAAGTCGTTTCGTTACAAGAATTTTTATATTTATAATGATAGTAGATAAGTTATTTGATGTTGATTTCATATTGGTAGCTGCATTCTGCAAATTTAGGAAAATTTGTTTCTAAATTTAGTAACTTTAGGTTATGAAAGGGAATTTAAGAGAGAGAATTTTCTAATTTTGCATTATTCAGATTTGCAGAAAAGGTAACTGCATTCAAGCATTAAATTTTGGGTTTGAAGTTCATTAATTATGATGACATGTTTTGTCAGAACTCTCTTATGATTTTGGTTTTTCTTGGCTTAGGTGTTCGGTCCTAATTCTCAACAGAAAGAATTGTATGATCAGGCAGTGTCTCCTATTGTGTATGAAGTGCTTGAGGGTTATAATTGTACAATTTTTGCATATGGACAGACCGGAACAGGGAAGACATATACGATGGAAGGAGGCGCGATAAAGAAGGTAATTCATGTCACCGGCTTCTCTCTTTGTGATTAAAATTTAAAGTTTATTATGTTTTTTTATGGGTCTTTGTTAAAAATATAAAATTTATTTGTATGTACTTGATTTCGTAGAATGGCGAATTTCCGAGTGATGCTGGTGTCATCCCAAGAGCTGTGAAGCAGATTTTTGATATATTAGAAGCTCAGAGTGCTGAATACAGCATGAAAGTAACATTTTTGGAGCTTTACAATGAGGAAATAACTGATCTATTGGCCCCTGAGGAGACTACAAAATTTGTAGATGAGAAGTCTAAGAAACCTATTGCTTTAATGGAAGATGGGAAAGGGGGTGTTCTTGTCAGAGGATTAGAAGAAGAGATCGTTTGCACTGCAAATGAAATTTACAAGATATTAGAAAAAGGTTCCGCAAAAAGGCGCACTGCTGAGACTCTTCTGAACAAACAAAGTAGCCGTTCTCACTCCATATTTTCTATCACAATTCATATCAAGGAATGTACTCCAGAAGGTGAAGAAATGATTAAATGTGGAAAGCTAAACCTTGTGGACCTTGCGGGCTCGGAGAATATTTCACGCTCTGGTGCAAGAGAGGTACCGATGATTATACCAAATTTGAGTTAACACATGCTTTTCAATTTCATAATTGGAATAATATGAAAATTTGATTGTTATGGGCTTATGTTATGGCAGATTGCTTATTTTGTGTATATGAATCCCGACTATACATAATAAATTGAATCACCCCTATGCATAAAAAATTGAATTACCCCTGTACATAAAAAATTGAATTGAATTACCCCCTAAACCCTTGTCTACTTTTTTTTTTCTTTTCTTTCTTTCTTTCCACGTCTGGCATTATCTCTATACCCCTTAAAAGAGAATGTCTTCATTAGCTTTGGAGCTTCACTAAGAAGAAAATACTTGCAGGGTCGAGCAAGAGAGGCTGGGGAGATAAATAAAAGCTTGCTTACACTTGGTCGAACTATCAATGCTCTAGTTGAGCACTCAGGTCATGTTCCATATAGGTATGACTAGCTGCAACTTATCTAGTTAATTCTCATTGTCATTTTTTGATTGTTTTTAAATCTGGAGAATGATTTTTATAAAAAGGATATCCCTTATTGTACCAGAGATAGCAAATTAACCAGGCTGTTGAGGGATTCTTTGGGTGGTAAAACCAAGACATGCATTATTGCCACGGTATCACCTTCCATTCACTGTCTAGAAGAAACCCTTAGTACCTTGGATTATGCTCACCGTGCTAAAAATATCAAGAACAAACCAGAGGTGACTCTAATATTCCTTTGGTCAACCTTTCACTATTTTATAAAGCATCAAAGGATATCTAATAGGTTGAAGTTGCTTGTTTTTTCAGGTTAATCAGAAAATGATGAAATCTGCGATGATTAAAGATTTGTATTCTGAAATTGACAGACTAAAGCAAGGTTGCGAACTGTTTCCTTATTAATAAAGTTTTATAATCACTTTGTTTTCTCCTTCTAATTTTTTTTTCTTCCCTAAATAGAGAAAAAATAGTATGTTGGTAAACTTGCTTCTCTCTCCTCCCTTTTACGGTTCAGTGCTGAAATCTGTTTTTTATTTTTCATTTATGTTACGCAGAGGTGTATGCTGCAAGAGAGAAAAATGGAATCTATATACCACGCGATCGTTACCTTCACGAAGAAGCTGAAAAGAAGGTTCCTTCCAAATGTTTTAATATGAATATGAATTTTAAATATGTTATAAATTTGGAATCATTACTAATCCTAATCTTTTACATTGTTATCTTAAGGCCATGGCTGAAAAGATAGAACGCATGGAACTCGATGCAGATTCTAAGGATAAGGTATATTACGTTCTTAGTAATTCTGTGTAGCAATTATGACTGCTTAGCCACTGAAACAAGAACGTAACATGGTATGTGTACAGAACCTGGTGGAGCTTCAAGAACTCTACAATTCTCAGCAACTTTTGACTGCTGAATTAAGTGCGAAACTTGAAAAAACTGAGGTAAGAATAGCTGTGTATAGTCACTTTATTCTTTTGTTCTGGACTTCTGATCTGGTCAAGAATTAGACTTAATTCTGGTATCTGTAATTTCAGAAAAGTCTAGAAGAAACTGAGCAGACATTGTTTGATCTTGAGGAAAGGCACAGACAAGCAAATGCAACAATTAAGGAAAAGGAATTCTTGATATCAAATCTCCTAAAATCTGGTTAGTCATTTTTGTATTCCCTTTCTCGAGTTGATTGAATATCATTTGTCTTATGTCTGTCGTAATATACTTCAGCTTTAGGGTTGCTACACATGCAGTACCTTATACTTCATTTTATTTACTTTTTACCATCTGTCATGCTTTCTCCAGAGAAGGAACTGGTAGAACGTGCAATTGAACTACGGGCAGAGCTCGAGAATGCTGCATCGGATGTGTCAAACCTGTTTTCCAAAATCGGTAAGTGTGATTCTCTAGTGATTTTCTTGTGGGGTTCCAATAGGAGAATTGCCTGCCCTCTAACATTAGTTATAATTTGCCTTTCCTTTTTTCAACCTTAGAGCGGAAGGATAAAATTGAAGAAGAAAACAGGGTACTTATCCAGAAATTCCAGTCTCAGTTAGCTCAGCAACTTGAAGCTTTGCACAAGACAGTTTCAGCATCTGTAATGCATCAAGAGCAGCAACTGAAGGATATGGAAAAAGATATGCAGTCTTTTGTATCAACAAAATCAGAGGTGTGTTTCTGAATGACAGTTACGTTTGTTACTTAAACTTCAATTTTCAGATTTACTGACTTCGATTTGGTATATGTTTCTGAAGGCTACCGAAGATCTTAGAGTAAGGGTTGTTGAGTTGAAGAATATGTATGGTTCTGGAATTAAAGCTTTGGATAATTTAGCTGAGGAGCTTAAATCAAATAACCAATTAACTTACGAAGACTTGAAATCTGAAGTAGCTAAGCACTCATCTGCCTTGGAGGATGTAAGTGGTCTATTATCCTTAAGAGTTGATTTTACTTGAACTTTTTTGCCGTGTTTAACTTAAATTATGTACTTCAGCTTTTTAAAGGAATTGCCTTAGAAGCTGATTCATTACTGAATGATCTTCAAGATAGTCTCCACAAGCAAGAGGCCAATGTAACTGCTTTTGCTCATCAACAACGAGAGGTCTGTATTTTTTTGTTTGAATGTCTGTGGTTTTTTGTTGGTTGACTGAACTTATGAGATAGAGTTGCTGAGTTTTGTGCTATTGCATGCAGGCACATGCCAGAGCAGTTGAGACTACACGTTCAGTATCTAAAATAACGATGAACTTTTTTGAGACAATAGACAGGCATGCATCCAGTTTGACCCAAATAGTGGAAGAAACACAATTTGTTAATGATCAGAAATTGTGTGAGCTTGAAAAGAAGTTTGAGGTGACTGCAATGTCTTTTCTGATAGACATAAATAATGATTGGAAATGTTTTTATTTGTTTTCTTCTTTTACCTTTAGTGTTTCTCATTCTCTACTTGGTTTAGGAGTGCACTGCTTATGAAGAAAAGCAATTGCTGGAGAAAGTAGCAGAAATGCTAGCAAGTTCAAATGCTAGAAAGAAAAAACTGGTAGCTATTATTTTTAAAACATGCCAAGTTTACCCATACTGCGTTCAAATGAAATTAATGTGTTTTTGTATTTTAGGTTCAAATGGCCGTTAATGACCTTCGAGAAAGTGCAAACTGTAGAACAAGTAAATTGCAGCGAGAAGCATTAACCATGCAGGATTCCACTTCTTCTGTAAAGGCAGAATGGATGGTTCACATGGAAAAGACAGAATCCAACTATCACGAGGATACTTCTTCGGTGGAATCTGGAAAGAAAGACCTTGCGGAGGTTCTTCAAATCTGGTATGTATATGCCAGGACATTGTATTTTGTCTCAAGTAAATTTCTCTTTTGTTAAGTGTTTACTGAATCCTACTGAATAAACAACTGCAGCCTCAACAAGGCAGAAGTAGGTTCACAACAATGGAGAAATGCTCAAGATTCTTTGCTTAGTTTAGAGAAGAGAAATGCTGCTTCTGTGGATACGATTGTTCGGTAGGTTTTGTATTGCTTATTTTGATTAAAAAAGTCAAAAAACAATAGATTTTGTTAACGCTTTTCTCTATTGCTTTACGTCTAGGGGAGGAATGGAAGCTAATCAAGCTCTGCGAGCCCGATTCTCAAGTTCTGTGTCAACTACACTTGAAGATGCAGGAATTGCAAACACGGATATTAACTCATCTATTGATCGTCAGTATCTAGAGTTACATATATGCATGATTATTACATTTTGTAACTATAAATGTCAGTCAGCTTACAAGTTAAATTACTTGCAGATTCATTGCAACTTGATCGTGAAGCTTGTGGGAATTTAAATTCCATGATTACTCCATGTTGTGGTGACTTGACAGAATTGAAGGGTGGTCATTACAACAGAATTGTGGAGATAACTGAAAATGCAGGAAAATGTCTTCTCAATGAGTACATGGTAAGAAAAAGTCTTCATGTGCAGTCTTCAATTCTTAAGCCGTTACAATATTTATTGTTTTCTGGACTCTAATTGTGAATGTTGTTTGAATTGCCTGTGTTATTACACTACAGGTTGATGAACCATCTTGTTCAACACCAACAAGAAGACTCTTCAATTTACCTAGCGTATCATCTATAGAGGAGCTAAGAACTCCATCATTTGAGGAACTTTTGAAGGCATTTTGGGATGCAAAATCTCAGAAACTAGCAAATGGAGATGTTAAACACATTGGTTCATATGAAGACACTCAATCAGTAAGAGACTCCAGAGTTCCTCTTACCACTATTAACTAAGAGACACTCAAATTCTGTAAATAGCATATTGTTCAAATGTAATTCTATAAAATGATATATTTATTCATTATTATTATTTTTGGGAAATAGAGGAAAAAAGTTACCTTTTTATAGTTTTGTTTCACTTCGATATGGTCTCAAAGATTGGTATGCAATATGATTTTGACGAGTTTGTATTAGAGTTTTCTTATACATGCAAGTTTTTGTTATAGTCAAGCATTCCTAACTCATATAATTGACATTGTCATGGCTAATTTACATTGAAGTCTAAAAGGTAGTTAAAATATTACTATAGATGAATTTTTCAATGGGAAACATTTTTGATCCGGCTCCCATAGTTGTATTACAAACATTCACACGTTTGGGATATTCGTTCGAATAAAATTGGATGATTATGATTCAAACTTAATATTTTAAATTATAAAATTAAATTAAAAGATTCAAACTCAATATTTTAAATTATTAAAATAAAATTAAAATCTGTATTTCTTTGTACTTTCACACATCAACCAACACGTCAAGCAAACAGATAAGTAACAAGAAGAATGTGCATCACTCAACATATGAAGTCATCTCCTCATGCTTAATCAGATAAAGTATTTTGCTTTGTTCATCCTCCTAAATACGGGTGCTGGTGAGGTGATGTGTGTGGTACTTTGTCAGGAGTAAGAGACAGAGGGAGATTCCCAAACATAGGAATAAGTGTTCGTACAACAGCCTGGTCACATGTGAAGAGATACTTCTCTTGGATGTAGGGTAAGTAAAGGGGACAGATAAATAGGTCCCAGGTCAAGGCTGTCTGTGTGAAAAAGCTGCAGCTTGGAATTGGAAGTAGAACTTATTTTTGGGTTACACTGAAAAACTTTTTTACTCAATCTACAGTAGACAGTTGGGATTGATATTCTCAGTAATTGCTTGTAACAAACTCTATGATATCATGTTGAAAACAAATGGAATAATATTGTCAGGATTGATGATGGGCGAGGATTCCATCAAGATGTACCGCTTGGAATTGGAAGTGACATGGACCACAAACTTGTAGACTGGTGATGGGTTGAGTTACTTTTGATCTAGGAAGCATGAATACGTAGTAGTACGGATACGAATACGATACGGATACGAGGATACGCGAAATTCTTAAAATTAGGATACAATACGGCTAAGATACGTTAACAAAATATTTATATTAAAATTTATATGTATGTAAAATAATTACAAAAAACATTGATTACTCTTCAATACTGGGTGTGTTTGGTTCAACTTTGGATATAATTGATTCTGACAGAATTGATTTTGATAGAATTGATTCTGATAGAATTGATTTTGAGATGATTGATTTATGTTTTGGATACAATAATATATAATAGATTAAATAGAATGGATGTTGTTTGGATAGTTTTGATCAAAATTGCTTTTGAATGTATAATTACTGAAATGAACATAGCTAAATACAAATAATGGACATGGTTGAATGTATACGTAGATCAATACTAAATATTGATGTATTATTTAATTTAAATAAATAAAAAAAATTATATCATAATTTAAAAAATAATAAATATGATCATTAAACCAATTTTTTTTGACAAAATATTTGTTCTATGTATTTTATATTTTTTGATAAAATATATTTGAGTTAAATAATAATAGAGATCCCTTAAAAAAAAAAAAGAGATGGTTGCCAAAAATTTGAATGGAAAATTGTAAAGAAAAATCCAAAACTTGGTAACTCATGACCATAAATATTTTCTGAGGCTAGTTTAGTTCATTAATTTTTTCGATAAATTAAATACAAACCAAAAAGAAGAATTGATGAAGGACAATAAAGAAATTTTTTTTGTTGTAATAATTAAAATATAAAATATAATGGAGAATTGATTCTAGTTAACTCAAAAGTTAGGAATTGTAGCTTTAACCAGAATTGCTTTTGGAGAAGAGAATTGCTTCTGTAAAGCTGAACCAAATGTGACAAATTGCTTTTTTTCAATTCTGAGGCTGTAGAAGTGATTCTGTACTATGAAAAAGCTGAAACAAACAAGCACTATATAATCATAAAAGTCACAGTTTACAAAAAATAATACATGTGATCAAAATAAAAAATGTAAAGTTTTCGTATAAATTATATCCTATTTTCATTCATATGTTACGTTATTTTCTCTCTCTCGTTACTTTCATTCACCAAAAACATAATTTTTAATTGGTCATCGAAAAACAATTATAGTGATTCATATCTTAAATTGAATCATATACATCTCCATTGAATTTTCACAACACAATCTCATTTTTTTTACACTTCATTTTTTTCCAGGATACGTCTCTGTATCTTATAAGTATTTGTGTGTATTTGTCGAGTATCTTATAAGTATCTGATAAAATATATATTTTAAATTAAAATAATTAATTCCGATACTCCGTGAATACATATCCGAGAGTATCCGCAAAGTATCGGTATCCGATATGTATCTCATACGGGTACATCTATATTTTGGAGTATCCGGGCTTCGTAACTTTTGATAGACTTGTCATATAGACAACACAACCACGTGGGAAAAATACTAAAAAGATATGAATAAAAAAGAACGAATTGTTTTTTCTTTTAGGGGTAAAAAAAAGGAACGAATTGTTAAATGAAGGTTTCTTTATAAGCCCTCCTCATATCTCTTTATGCCCCCTAAAGTTACAAAAATGTCCTCAATAACACATTCTGTACATACCTACCGAAGGTGAATGTTTTTAATTTTATTTCTACACCTTCTGTACATACATACCAGACAGATAGTGTCCAATGTGTATCTTCTTATTTTTCTAATAGTGGAATGTAATTTGGAACGTTTAGAAGTAGTGCAATAGTACATAGGTAAATAGTGTACCAAAATAAATAAGAATTGAGGCAAATATTTAGGAAACTAATAGGAAAAAAAACCTGAAACTGAGTCCACGAATTCTCCATTGATGAAAAGCTTTTTAAACTTTATAGTTAGAATCTTTACAAAGGAGTCTAAGATGCTGTGATTTGCCATCTCTAATTCTCTACCTATCTTTCTCTATTAAATAAGTTATTTATAAGTTTAAAGAAAGAGGAACTAGAGAAAAGGGGTATGGACGTATGGTACATGAGTTATTTACAAGGAGCAATGACACATGAGTCTACATTATTTGGGATTCAAAAAAAAGATTTAAGTTCTTTTGGCCTTCCCTAATAATTTGGGATTTACACTATTTTCCTTTCCTATTTTCCACTTTGAATGCCTCAGCAAAGTCAGAATTTGTGGGCAATACCAAGAATATGATGCAAAACATATAAACAGAGAAATTGTGGTTTACGTTATAACAAAAATGTAAGTGAAACTGTACCAAAAAAAATGAAAGTGCCTGATACGTATGTATAGAAAGTGCATAAATAAAATTAAAAACATTCACCTTCGGTAGGTATGTACAGAATGTGTTATTGAGGACATTTTTGTAACTTTAGGAGACCTAAAGAGATATGAGGGGGGCTTATAAAGAAACCTTCTTGTTAAATTGGTTCTTGAGTATAGATTAAAATAGTCTATGAGCTTTACAAATTCATAAATATACGTCGTTAAAATTATAATGCTTCGGGGTAAACATTTCATACAACTCCAAAACTTGCACACCCTGATCAAATATTAAATAATTTTTATTTCATAAATTTAATATAAACTATAGTTCTATAAAGTTGATATAAGATACATGGGAAATCACATGTCTATTTTTTGTCGAAATATCATAACCTCAAAAAATAGAAATTACCAAATGAATTACATTTTTTTTTTGGTACAAAAATAAATTACATTTTCATTGAAGTATTTATCAATTTACAAAATTCCAAGACTTTTTTAATAAACACCATTTAATATGCTTTTATTGACACAACTTTGAGTCGTTATTTTATGTATAGCAAAACAGCACCAACAGTAGTACCTAAGGAACAGGATGTAAGTAAGTATTTTCCATTTCAAAAATCAATTTCTCTATTCACTAATCGCCCAAGCATAAATAATAAAAATATACAAACATGTAAAGAGAGCAAAAAAATGCCTTCTCTTTTCCGTCTGATTTTGTCCTGATCATTTGGATGGACAGATTTATTGGATGTACCACTGACATCATGTCTTAATTGAACCGTTTATATACATAATAATATAAGAATTTTGCGATTCAATTCAATACAATAGTGCCACTCAGAGCTTCTTGATCCCTCACACAAGAAGCAAAATAAGATCATTCTATATCGAGAACCAAATGGTATTATTATATATGAAAAGTAAAGCCACAAAAACATTCAGCTAACCTAACCAGCTTCCATGATCTTCAACAAGATCGCATATTCTATCCTATTCTTTCCCACCAAATCAATATACAAAGATACTGCGCCCGCAATATATACAAGCACAGCTATAACCGGTTTAATTGAACTCTTGAATGTGAATGACTGAAGCCTGTAGAAACATGTAGGTCTTTGTGTAAGTCCACTGATATCACAAGTATTAATAGATACTCCAATTTGAATAAAAGATGGCAAAACAGATTAATTAAATATTGGAATATAGTTCATATAGTATTTATTGTGGATTGCAGGATAAAATATAAAATAATTAGGTTAATGTTTGTAAGGAAATAATTAAATCGGATTAAAATTTAAAGGGTCTTATAAAAAGAAACAAATGAAATATCACGCAACCAAACATCAAAGAGTAATCAGAATAATGCTACAATACCTGCAGATTTCTTCACAGTAAGCTTGCACTTAGTAGTCCAACAGGTCTTTCTCTCCCAAAGGATTCATCACCAAAATCTTCATTTGTTGAATTTTCTTGGCATAACTCTCGAGTAGGATTCAAATCAAGACCCTCCCAAGTCATTGAATTGTCCTCACAGGAATTGCCTACTTCAGAAACAGGATTGACAACAACATGATCCTCTGCATTCGGCCTTGTATCAGTAGACAGAAGTTGAACCGCTTCCTTATCGTCTTCAATGCATGGTGGATCCACATTGAGATCAGAGCACAAATCATATCCACTTTGCTCTCCAGTCCCATTACAAGCAACAGTTACTGGTGCCTGATCAGATTGATCAGCAACATCTTTTTTCTGCCTCTTCCATTTCTTTGTGGACGACGTGCCATCGTCGTCAAAATCTTCTTCTTCTCTTTCTCTATGTAAATAGACCCACAATTTCCTCTCTTGATCAAATAGTACACAAGGATCACGTTCATAGTGCAATCTATCCAAGGCTCCACTAACTACTTGGTTAATTTTTTCATCAGAGACATCTTCAACAATGTATTGAGAATCTCGAATTAATGTACAAACATCTGCTCTAGTACCAATACTTCCAGGCAACCTAGCAGCTGCATCTCTGACAAGACAGAGAATTGTAACATGTGGTGGACGATCACGTTTCAACATAAAATGGTCCCTGGCTTTTGATGTTGGCTTACCACCACATCTTCTCAATGGAGCAACAATAGACTTTTTACCATCAGCTGCAGTATATGAGAAAGCTCTATCCGGAATTGAGTACCTGAGAAGTTCCTCCTTGCGAAAATAAGCCCTCACTTCCTCTGAACTCGGGCTTATGGTGTTAAGACTCTTTTGGGCCCTTAGGTCTCTAAACCGTTCCTTCTCATCAAGGTTGACTTGCATCAATTCCAAGGGTGGTGCAGGGAGACTTCCTATTTGTTTAAGAGTATCCTGACCACATTTCAACCAATTGGCGAAGGAATCGACCAACTTGACGAGCATCTTATGAGGAAGGCCCCAAGCTTCAGGAGATGTCACTTCCTCAACGGGATCATGGTCAGATGAGTTGGGTAAAACCGGGCCAGTCCATGACCAACTTCTGGTAGATTTTTCATAAACTGCTAGTACCTTCCAACCCTTTGCTCCTAAAGGTGCTGTTTTGGAAGAGAATATCTTTAGAACACCTCTAACCAAATCCTGCAGTGGCTCTTGTGTCTCAAGAATACAGGGATCACCAGGGCTTGATCTCACACGATCGACAATCTCCTGAATGGTAAGAGATGACACATTCTTTTGGTCAGAAGGTTCAACATTGGCAGCCACCTTATCATCCACCTTATCGCTAGAAATAACACCATTGAGAATGTCTTCCTGCACTTTGTTTTGCTGTTCTACAGGCTTACCCACCTCCAAACTTTCTACTGCAGGTGGACTAATCATTGCCGTGCGGACTGCAGTTAGAAGATGCATAATAGAAAATGAAAATCCAGTATGAACAGTAGGTGTGATCAAAATATATGGCTTTTTCTGTGGCTTGGTCTCCACTTCTACATCTGCCGTCACCGTATGAGTAAGAGGCAGTTCAGAATTCTCCATTTCAGAAATAACCATCTCAGCCCCTGGTTTTTTCTTTGATTTTCTTTTCAAAGAAAAAGCAGGCAAATCATCTACTTTGGAAGGATTGCTTGACAGAAGATTGGCATCTTCATCTCTTTCAGCAAAATCTGCTGCACCAAACTTCATTTTTCGCTTCTTCATTGCTGAGTTACAACCAAGTAATGGTACCTCAGATCTTTCATCACGATCATCCTTGTGTGCAACATTTTTCTGCCCTTTTCTCCAAAACCTGCCCTGTCCAACTCCATTTTCATCCCCTAACAACCGATTCTCAAGTGAGTCATCCTCATCATTACCATAATCATGTAAATATTTTGACCTCATACTGGAATGGTCAAGCCCAGTTCTTCCTTTCTTCTTATGCTCAGCAGCATATGAAGTTGATGAGGGCATGTCAAACCTTTGAACAGGTTCATCTCGTATTCGATCATTCTTGCTTTTGTATAATTGTCTCCAATCATCATGACCACCATTTAGCATATCAGGATAGCTCTCTTCAATGAATTTTCCAGCAGGGTTACGCACAGAACCGCCATTGAATATTTTACTCTTCTGCTTTGCATTTTTTGAAAGGTAACTATCTGCACCATGCATGTTCCCCTGCTCTGCAAAGACACCTTTCTTTTTGGATTGTGTTATAACATGTGCCTTCATATCTGTCCCACTGAATTTGGCCTTCATAGGATCTAGATGAGACTTCAATGATTTTGTGAGAGAACCAGCAGCTTTTCCGATTGGGTAAGCAAATTTGCTCTGCAATAAAGGATTATTATCATCATCGTCATCCCACTGTTCTGAGGAATCTGATTCAGTTTCTTCACCTCTTACAAGCATATGACTACCCCTCAAAGGCTTCATATCTTTTCTTCCATTCTGCACAAAACTCCCTCTGATCTTCTCTTGCGATGATTTTGTTCTAAAATCTGACGAAAAAAGTCTATCACTGACCTGTGGTGAGGAAGACCTATAAGCTGTATAACTGAGATCAGGAGACTCTCTCTCAGCTTTCCGTTTCTTGCTCTGTGGATTCCAATCTTCATATTTAAATAAAGAACTCATACCAAGTTCCTGTCCTGGTGTTTTGTTGTAGAAAAGGTCATCAGGATCTGGTGAGTGAATCATATCAACATTATGTGGTAACTTTGAACCCCTAGAACCAACAAATTGTTGAACATTTTCAGCATACTTGCCCTTTTTCTTAGAAGGTGGCTTTGCTGCGAACAACTGCATATCAGAGAATTGGTTTGGATTTCTGGCGTATCCACGTAGATCAGTCTTTGAAGACATAGGCAGACCCATCAAATTGCCACCCTCTATTTCATCACCTCTCAGAAGGTCGTGCCTCTTTCCCACTCTCAGAGCACTAGACATATTCATCAGGCTGCCTCGTAATGCATTACGATCTCGATAAGACATTTCCTCCTCATTGTCGCCATTCCACAACTGATCCCTCGTCCTGCGGATTGACCCCAAATCATATCCAGTTGGTATATTATGTTGAGGGTGAGCAGAAGCTGAACCATTAAGCCTGGGATTCATATCCAAACCATGGTAGACAGAAGACGAGTGAACAGTTGGGTCCTTTGCTAGATGTGTCTTCGAACCAGCCAGCTTGAGTATACCTTTAGGGTTTTGCTTGCTATACTTCTCTTGTTCCATAACCATTGATTGTTCTCGTGGATGGAAATCCAAACCTGAACCCACACCTTGGAAAGGAAAACGACCCAATTTCGGGGCATTTTTCTTATCCTTGTTCTTCCTACTCCACATACCTTCACCGGACTCTGCTGAAGAATCAGCCTCCAAATCATCCATCTTCTCACCCATCAAACTCTTTTGACTGGTCATAATATTCAGAACACGGAGCCTTTCTTCAATACTGTACCCTCTGCAGTTGAGCCAAGCATCTCTCATCTGACAAAGATTGCTAACCATGTTGTTCTGATGCTTCTTCAACAAATGATAATGTTGGCGCTTCTGAACAAAATTCAACCCCTCCCTGTAAAGCGCAACTCTTGGCTCACATAAACCACCCTTCAGCATATCAAACAACTTCTTCACAGGACTCCCAAACTGAAAGTTACAACCCGTAAAAAGCTCTTTCAACGTCTGAACAAAAGTCTCTTGATCCATATCAGGAAGATACTTAGCAAGTTCAAACCTCTCCTCTTCACTCAAACAATCATTCCACACATCAACCGAAAGTATATCTTCAAGCCCCGAAAGATCATAAAGCTCCAACGGAATACTACAAGTCTGATTCCCAATCTGACAAAACTCAGCCCCAGTCTCGCCCAATTCAAGCAAATCAAAATCATCAGAACCCGCCCCAGAATCAGCATCATCAAACTCATCATCATCCTCATCAGATTCATTCCCCGAATTCCGCCGTTGAACATCCTCTTCATCACCACTAGACATACTCTCTTTACTCATCGGTTCACACTCAGAATCAACCCTTGACACCTTAAAACTGTTCTTCTCAATAGCCATCATACATAACAACACCAAACTGCCGCCAAAAAGCGCGTTTGGTAACCCAATTCAAATTTTTCAAACCACCTACGAACAGATCTCAATTATCAATCCAAACCCTAACAAAAATTAAAAAAACAATTAAAAAAAACCCTAATCAAATTACCAATCTAAATAACAATAATAGTAACAATTAAACAAAAAACACACATAAAAAAACGATTTTTATAAAAAATCTGAAGAAAAAATCACGAAAAGGAATGAAATAAACACAGAGAGAATCGATTCGATTGATACCTGAATCGAGAAATTGAAGGAAGCAACTATGATGAAATTGGGAGTGATGAAAATTACGAAAGATTATGAAGGAGGCGCAGTGTGATTGAGAATGAAAAAGCGAAACCCTAAAAGGGTGAAAATAGGGTTATATAGTGAAAAAGGGGGGTTGAGGCAGAAAGGGAAGGTGGGGAGGGTATGAAGAAGACGAAGGAGACGTGGGAGAAGAATGACCGTGCGATTGGATATGAGAAAAAGGGGTAGTGTGAAAAGACGAAAAAGGGTTTCACCGTAACAAGGATGAATGCACGCAATGTGTTTGTGTTTATGTTTGTGCAGTGAGTGAGAAAAAAAAGGGTTAGAGAGAGAGAGAGAGAATGATAGAGAAGACGAAAGATAGAAGGTGACTGAGTTGGGAAACGAGTTAAAACGTTGTGACTCGTTTTTTGATTTGTGGCCGTTGGATCTGACGCGTTGGATTTTGACTAACCGTTGATGTATATAAACCGACGTCGTTTTGACATGTGTTGTTATTTGTTTTTTTAATTATTTATTTTTGTTTCCTTTTTAATCAATTTTATGGAGTTTATAAATAGGTGAAACAAAGTGGGAAGATTACTAGGAATTTGTTGTATGATGTTGTTGTACGGGTAAAGTGATGCGGTCGGTCGTAAGTGAACTCAATTGGTTAACTAGTTAAGGCATTGCTTCTTCCCCAACCACTTATGAATTTTGATCATAAAATAAAGTATGTCACTGTCAATTTTTTTTTCACTGCCAAAAAATTAAATAAAGTGTATGTAAACTATCTTTTACTTAGCATATGTTTTGGTTATATTTTTACAATAATTGATGTAAAAGTTACAAATCATAAGTAGGATTGCTTTCGGTCCCTAAAATTGATCTCTCATAAAAAAAATTATATCAAACATAATTTGATAGAATTGAAATTGCTTCTAAACCGTTCTGAAACATCTAAAAGTGAAATCAAACAATTGGTTACTTCTCCGAAAAAACGTATTATTTACTTACTTGTATAAGAAAAATGCTATATATATTTTTCTATTATTTACCATCATTTCTCTCAAACTACATATTTATATGATAACATTTTTGCAATTTATAGGATCATATTTTAGAACATTTCAAAGAAAACAAAACAAAATAAAGTGGAGTATGTATTCGATGAGAATCAAGTATTTGATGGTTATTTTTATTTTCTTGAAATATGAACTACGGTTAAATCACACTAGAATGTTTTTTGTAAAAAAAAAAAAAAGTATGAAGTGTGGTGGACCTACTAGCAATGTGTTATAATCAAGGCCTTGAGTGTTTAAGGGTTCTCTCATTAGAGAATTAAATTAGATAATCTAGTCGACTGAGTGTTGTATTGAGGACATGGAGTCTTTAAGGTTATCAATAACTTGGGTTTATATGAATCAATGTTGTTTTATTTATACATGGTTGGTCTAACCTCTTTCCCCTATGATGTGGGGAGCTTCATGGCCGAACATGGATGCACTGGATCACTAGTGCCATATCCTGAGTTCAACATGGATTAACCGAGTAAAAGACTGCGTGCAATGCATTTCCCTTCAGATGGTAATTGGATTACAGGTTTGCAAGCTTCGATCTTGGGTCTTGTGTTTAAATCCTGGATCTTACCAAGTCTTTGGTGATGGGCTGAGCAAACTGTGTCGTTATGATGGTCCACAACTCTTAAAGTACGAGACAAAAAAGGTTGAAAGGCTTAATCGAATATCGACAAAGACCTCATCTCAATCCATAACCCCTAAGAAGGAAACTTGAAGGGGGAAGTGTTTAAGATTTTAGACATTTCTAAATTGGTAGGATATATTTGTATTGACAACAACCATAACTAAGAATGTGTAAAATTGTTTATTTGATGATTTGTTACCAAAAATTGTTTTAAAGTGGCTTGTAGGATTTTTTTAGTCAATATCTTAAGTTTCTGTTTGATACTTTTATTGTGTTTTGAAGTAGGACCATTTTGGGTTGTTTGTTTTTAGCTTTGTGGCACTTTTAGTTGTGAGGAGTCGGACCATTTTTGAAACATTAACATATGTCAGGTGACTTTTCTTTCTTCATCATGATTAATGACATGTAGTTTACGTTGAATGCCATGATGCATTGGTACCTTTCATAGCAGTGTGCCAAAGATGCTTAATTTATGGATGCCAATGGTCTTTCAGATGCGACGATTGCGTTTCATCTTTCTTGGCCTATCACAATTTGCCTATATATGTGTTAGAACATTATAGAGAAAGGTTACCATTGTTCATCACTTGTATTATTGTTCTTTGAGTTTCTTCTTTGTTTATTTCGTATGAGTTGTTTATCACCCCTGTTGTTTAATGTAAACATTTTTGCCCCCTTTATCAGTTTAACTTAACTAAATAAGATTAGTCAAGTTAAGCTGATACCATTCCCTTTGTTCAGTTTTTTCTTTTGCTTATGGAAATAACATGCTTGTGGTACGAGAGATATGAAGTGATGGTGAAGAGGGTTTTATTTGGCCTATTTATTCTCTTATTGACCCTTACACCGTTGAAAACATGTGTGAATTTCGGGACCATAAAACCGACAAGATAAATATGGGTTGCTTTGAAAGGGAACTTTTGGGTTTTTCCTCAGATTTATCATCTTAATTTTGTTCTTTCTTCCTTTCTCCATTGAAGAATTCCAAACGAACTTTGATTATTATATTATTGTCTTCTGATTCTAGTGAGGATGATTGTGTTGGTGACATTGTCATTCCTCCTTTCACATGGTTCAATGAGGGAGAGTATTTTGGGTCTATTGAAGTTAGGTGGCATATTAAAATCGTTATGGAATCAACATGTTGCTTTGGACTTGGTATAAGCAATTGATGATTTGTGTTTTTAGGTTAATTCTTGAAAAATTGATTTCAATCAGGAAAATATCTTTTATTCTTGAACCTTCATCCCATGTTCAAAAATGAAAGATCTTTTCTTGATTAACGTCAAATTTTCTAACAAATTTTCAATAATTAACCTAGAAACACAAATCAAGAAGGACAAATGGAATTGAAAACATACAAAAAAAAGTGAATTAGACAAGAAGATGAATATGAAGATAAAGATAAATGATCACTACTTCTACGAGGATATAAGATCAAAATGGGATAGTCACATGAGATGTGAAAAACACCTTGATAAGATCTGTAATGGTTCAATCAAGAACCCTTGGAGGATATTCTCTGCATCACACACAAATATGAAAGTTGCATATTCTATTATGATCAATAGCTAGTTACAAATATGTGTGAAATATTATGATCAATAGCTAGTTACAAATGTGTGTGAAATTCTATTTACAAGTATCAGGGTTAATTGCTAAACACAACCCTGCATTACTAAAATAATCCATGATCCCAAATTACAAAATGAGCTTCTAAAAGAGAATTAATTTGTTCTACTTACAATAGGAGTCAACTAAAAGATATAAAATCTAAGTTGGGTGGGAGAGTTGATGAGGGAAGTGATAAGGAGATTGGTGTTTAATCCCCACTTACGATATAATACTAACATTGACCGTTTAACAAAACTAATTTTAATAATTTATTTTTATCATTTTTTACTGCGTTTTTGACACTAAACACAACGATTCAAATACATCATATTTTAAAAAGGAAACATCATACTACATATGATAGACTATTTTGATCGTAAAATTGTTTATTTTGTAAAAACTTTCTTTATGAATATGTTTTAGATTAATTTTTTTTTGCCCCCACAACAACAAAAAATCAGGATCCGACACAACCAGTCCCACTTAATCAAATGTTTGGGTCAAGTTTAAGGGCAAGTCTTTCTCACTCCGCTCGAGAGATGTTACCCACTTATCATGAGCCATAATTTCATTCAAGAAGTTGTATCTTTTTATAATTTATTTTTTCAATTATTTCAAGAATTTGCATTGAAAATCCACTTCTTAAAAATAAATGTTCTCAAATTAACAGATATCACACTGCAAGCATTTTTGTTTGTACAAAAGAATGCAACAATGTAGGTTTCATTTTCTTTTCTAAAAAAAATGTAGGTTCATTTTCTTATATTTTCATTGACTTTATATCATTCCAAAAATATACAAGAATTTCTACACTAGACTAAGTGAACGATGGTCCCCCTCTATTTGGATTGCCATATAACTTTATCATTAATTGCAAAAAAGATTGTGTGTCTCCATTTCATAACTTACAATGAACATTATCAAGCTTTACAAACTGAAGCAAGAAATTGAAATTCCAAAATCGCAAACACTCATCATGTGTTTCTTGAATGCCATTCTATCATACTTTAAACCTACACTACATTTATAACAACAAGATAATATGTTAATTAATAACTAATCAAGTCACTATAATGATTAAGTATAAGCACAAAAATATATGCATATAGAGAAAATGAAGAAAGACCTTTCAGAAAATATTTTTCTGTAGATCATCTAGACCAGGGTCAATATCTTTGGCTTCTTTCTTGTCATCATTTTCCAGTAAGATAGGAGCATCAAGCTCAGGAGGTTGCTGTTAAGATATGAATGAATTACACTAATCAAAAGAGTTAACAACAAAATTAAAGTAAATCATTGTAGGCTTGTAGCAATAAAGAAGCAATATAATATTGCTACTAAAGTTTAATATTATGTTACCATGCAACGAATTAGAGCCCAATTGACATTCTTGAAGAATGGATGGCGCTTAATTTCATTTGCGCCTTCAAGTGAACCTAATCTGTTTTTGGGATCTCTGTGCAACAACCAGTAAATTAGCTGCTTTGCCTGGGGACTTACCTGCATAGAAAATATCACTTAATTTGTGTTCACAAAGTCCATGGAGCTTTTTAATATGTTAAGAATATAGAATAGAACAACGAAGAAAGAAATATGATTGTAAGTTTTTGAATCACACCATAATTGAAAACTAATCTCTTCGTTCCTTTTTAACTGTCGCATTTGCAGACAAATTTTCTTCCTATTTATTTTTTGTTTTTAATGTTCAATACAATGTTAATTGTTGTTTTGTCAATATTACTCTTAGTTATTTGTAAAAAGCCAAAAAAACAACATTTAGAAAGGAACAATGGAGTATTAAGTACCAAAGCAACAAATCCATGATAAGTAATACGTAGAAAAACAATCTCACCGGTTTGCTTTTGGGAAATTTAAGATCTTTGTGAAGAATGTTTGCAAATGTCTTTTGTCTTGTCTTTCCCCTGAATGGTGTGTATCCATAAAGCATTTCATATAGAAGAATACCTAAAAGAGAGTATAAAAGTTTCTTGAAAGTCAAACAATGTGATATAATATGCTTCAAATATGTCCATATTTCTACTCTCAAAGTCATTAAATCAGATGTGCAAAGCCTTTTAGGAGCAAAAAGGCAACAAAGGAAAATTGTTAAGTGTTGATATTGACTCAAAATTGTTGATTGAAGTGCGGCAAAAATTGTGTTACGATTTGGTGAAATCATGGCACGATTTAGTTCACGTTTTGGAGGTTTTGTCTCGACAAAAATTGTGGAACAAAGGGAAGATATCGTGACACGATTTAGTAGACAACGGTCATATTGTGCACGAACTGAAAATCGTGGCAAGATGTGTGAAAATCGGGTCACAATTTTCTCGGGATCTGAGCACTACATATATAATTCAATCAAACTAAAGATTAGTTTCAGCACGATTTTCATTACATGATTTTAAGAGAATTCTCTGTTGAAAGATTAATAGTCAGTGCTGAAACTAAATGTAAAATGCAATCAAACTTTTCCTAATTCTTGTTAATGTTTAGAAATTGATCTAGGTTCATTAATGCATTTTAATGAGAATAAGAATGTTACCTAAAGCCCACCAATCCACAGCACTAGTATGACCTGAACCAGTTATAATTTCCTGTACAAGTTGAATTGCACAAACTTGTCACATAATTGCAGAATGGAACCTTTTTCTTAACAAAATATGAAGTGTTCAATATTATTAGCAAATGCACCATATTGATTGGTCCATTCGACATAAGATAAGTATCTGAGTCATGCATATAATATACGAGGAAATACAAACCGGAGCTATGTACTCTTCTGTACCAACAAAAGAATTGGACGCTCTCATTGGTTCCGCCATAAACGTTGGAATTTGTTGAGTTTTCTGTTGTCCCTTTTTCTTTTTCTTCTTCCTTTTCTTTTTATCCTCTTTAGCTGGAATTATAAGCTGCATAATGAAACTGTTCAGTGGTCTTAGTTAAAATATTGCTAAAACCACGTTATCTAATTTTCTTGCCTAAGATACCTGTGGCTTGCAAGATGTTAAACATGACAAATCAAAATCTGTTAGAGACACATGCCCATTTCTCTGGATCAACACATTTTCTGGCTTCAAATCTCGATAAATTATGCCTGCAAATTCTCACCAAATAATGTCGTTAAATTTTGTTCTAGTAAGTTTCTAAGTATATGCACTAGAAATCTAGCGGCAAAGTTTCTTGCAAAGGACTGAACTTTTGTGATACATAGGATCATGTAATTGCTAGTAATAGGTCAGTTTAAGTCACTGGATAACTTGAACGGATTTTAATACATCCTTAAATGATTGAAGTTTGATAAGTAAGTTCATCATTTTAGATTAATGTCGTTGTATTCCGGAAAAGAACCTACCTTGACAATGAAGGTACTCCAACGCAATCAATACCTCAGCAGCATAAAATCTATAAATATCAAGAACTTGATGTTATCTAAAGAAAAGTCGAAGAACACATGAAGTAGCAGACATAGTTGAAGAGTGAAACTTCGTTTTAATGGCGGTTATTAAAAGTCTTAATGCACCATTGTTTTTTAACTTTTGATTTATATACATAAATTCTTTGTGCAGTAGCATAATATACCTCACAGCGTCTTCCTTGAGAACCTTAGTTGGCTGCTGGTCAAGAAGCAGGAATAGTTCTCCACCAGGGTAGTAATCGGTTATCAAACAAACATGTGTTTTGGTCTGCAAATCATTCAAGTTCCAAATATATGACAAATTAAATATATGAAGTAAGCATACACATGGACATGCTTGATCTTAAGTAAATTCTGGATATATATAACAGGAAATAAAGGCATTACTCTAGGTGAAAACATATGATATAGTCCGTAAAGCCATTATCATTAAATTATAGCAAGTGTCTTTTATAGGATTATGATGTGACATATTGATATTTCCTCTTTATATTAACAGGTTTTTCTGTGCAGAAAGAGGTAAATGATGCAGCAATCATAAAAATCATAATGTTCCTACCAGTCATCAGTTACTTATTTGAAGGTAATATTTGAGTTTCAAACCTGAAAGGAAGCATATAATGCAGGCAGAAAAGGGTGGTCCAACATGTCAAGGATTTCTCTTTCAGTGCAAGCTCTATGCACCTGTGGAAAGTATGAAAGGCATCCTATTAATCCAAGTGGTGAATGCTTCTATAACTTGATTTGCACAAATCATAATAGTAATTTTGATGTGATTAGAAAACCATGAACATAGATGCTCCAATTAATAATGGTTTTTATCGAACTCAGAACCTTATTTCGATTGAGCATAACACCCTTATCCATAGCCTTCATGGCAAAGTATTGACCAGTTCCTTCTAGCTCAACCAGATGCACACTGAAAGCCGATAACATATCATATCAGTCCCGAAGGAGTATTTCAGTAGTATAGGGTGGGACACTAAAAAGTATTATAAAATCTCGAGCTCACTTGAATTTTCATCTAAGTAGAGACCAATTCATGGATAAGGCATTTATATATTCACAAGTTCCATTAAAGAAATTGTAGAATTACTGGAAGGGACAATATCATGGACATGTATGTAGTTTGTACTTGGAAAAGAGAACTAAGAAGCAAAAGAGAGAAAAAATAAACCTTCCGGTATCTCCAGATCCCAAAGGTTTAATTGGCCTAAAGTGCTTTAGGCTTATCTGTTCTCCATTTTCGATGATCTGCAAAACCATAGTGTAGTTTGTAACCATAGTGTAAAATAAAATCCTAAATATTTACTCAGTTAACATAAACAAAAAATAACAAGAAATTAGTTCAAAAGGGAAAACAATACCTTCTGGATTGCTCTCCAAGCTTCATCATCCTTCCTATGAGGTTTGGGGTGAACCACTTTTGAATGATTTATCCATAAATCATCCGGTTTCTGACGAAGATCATAAAAAACTGATGTCATAATGGAGAATCCAATTCAACTTTAGAATACAAGAAGCTAACAACTACACCTTATTACCTGATTAGCATCTGGAAGTTCTCTCACTGCTTCACCAACATTTTCTGCAGTTTGTTTGACCTGTGACACATAAACTTGTTATAACATGGAAAATAAAAAGCATAATAAATTGAACAAAATCTTTTACTATTGCAAACAATGCCAAAAAGTTTGGATATTAATGATGTAGGAATAACTTGAGATTTCAGTGTAAGTTAAACTAATGAAGCACTTCAATAGAAAACAAACCAATTGTTCTCCCTCCTTTGCAGTATCTTCTTTAATGCAGTTGTGAAGAGGCTCTACATGTTGACTACCATCAAGTTGAACACCAATAAAGTATTGTACTTCTCCCTATTTAGCCAATAAGGAAAAGATTAGGTTCCTGTAATATCCAAAACAAAAAATTGTATTGCAAGATATTGAAATATGTAACATTTTCAAAGGACTATCATAAACTATACCTTATGATCACGCATAGGTTGCAAATGAAACAGATTCCAAAACTTTTTCCCTGGAAATTACAAGGAATATCTTAAATAGAATATTAATTGCAATATTATTCATGAATTTTTTTAAACAATATTTTATTATCTTTATAATGATCTACATAATGTGATATTGAATATCCCTGTAAATATGTTCTATCATTTTAAACTCAGTTAGGCTTTCCATACAACTATACATAGAATATTCACATAATACCTGCAAAGTTACAATGGTAAGAAATATGTCTATAATTCAATGGAAGTGATTTTCCCTACAGAGATCAAATAGCTTACCAGTCCTTGTATAATTGATCAGTTGCACTGTAACTTCGGTTTGGTTGTCAATTGCCTCTCTAATTTTTCTCACAGTTGCTGGATCAGTTTCTGGTCCTTGCAGAAACCTAAATAGCCAATTTGCATGCAAGGTAAATACACTAAATTTTGACAATATAAAATAAAAGCTACTTTTATATCATGATTTCTAGGTATATATCTCTCGAAGTTTTCAGAAAGCAACTTTGTACACTAGCTTCTGGTGATTTTTCTCTGTTTAATTCATATCTTCTATGCAACAACTAGGCTACATATTTATGGAATTTTACTATTGAAATGGAACATCTAAAATGCACTGTAATGAAATAACTATGGATATTGAACTTAAAATATACCTGCAATTTCTTCCCAAGATTTCTTCACGACTATATTCTGTAAGCTCTAAGAAGCTATCGGATGCAAAGATCTGAAAAATTAAAAACCAAATACAAACTTTAAATCCCCAGTTAAATTTTTACTTCCCGTAACAAGTCATGAATATCTTGGAATATCGATCATAAACCGTTTTTACTAGTTATCTTACCCTCTAAAGTGAAATACTAACTTTAGAAGAGGTAAATCTTATTATAAATGGTTCAAAGAATCTTACTATAGGATTGTCGGGAAGTCTTGGATCAGTAATGACAAAGTTTTTCTCAATACGCTCAAGTGTAGTAGCAAGATCAAGACCTTTTCGCTTTTCCCTCAGCTTTTCTTTGTCATCAAATTCAAAACTATCATCCCTCTCATCATCCTCACTCTCGGAGCTCATATCTACAATAACTTCATTATCAACGCTTTCATCAATGGACTGACTTTTTCTCCTGAACCTGATCCATAGGATGTTAGCACTCTTAAGTACAATGATCATACATTTAAATTGAAGATTTAGTGCTTGTATAACTCTACCTTAACAAAAACTTATTTTGTCAAAAATAATTTGAATGTAAATTGATCTATCTTGGATAGATTTACATAAAAGTGAGTTGCATAATAAATTTGACACAAGAGCTATAAATCTGAACCTCAAAACTAATTCTGAAAGTAAAAATAATTCTATTCAAGACGACGACTCAAAACATATGAAGTTCAATTTTATATTTCTAGAATCACTTTAGTGTATGTTTGATTCAATTTTTGGAGGAGTCAAAATTGATTCTAGAAAAATCAATTTTGACATGTTTGACACGAGCTATAAATCTGAACCTCAAAATAAAACTAATTCTGGCCATATCTTGGATGTTCTCTAGTTGTAGTAGATTTAATTCTATCTCTAAAATTGATTCTAACTTGAAGCTACAATTTGAAGTTTTTGCCTCTAGAATTGTTTTTTAGCCTATAATCTATTGATCAACGCACGTTTACATCAATGTGTCCAAACATAAATTCATTCACATTCAACTCATTTTTAGTGAGAATCAATTTCATAAAAATCAATTCATCCAAAATCAATTTTTTGTCGCCACATAACCAAACACACACTTAGTCTCTCGCCAAGAGAATCCAAACATGCAATTAACTAAAAAAATCGCAGTTACTAATGATTATTTCAAAAACATATATATAACTTCAAAGTAAATGACCATATATGTATGTTTACCCCATGAAGGAATGGCGATGAGAGTTTTTGTTTGCATTTTCAGGTAGCTCACTGATTCGTTCCATTGAACTTCTACTTTTTCTTTGTGATTTTGGTCTAAAAGAAGCTACACTATCAGATTTTCTCCTTGATTTGTGCTCTACTTTCTCTATCTCTTGATCTTCCTCAGAACCTCCTCCTGATTTTCTTATAAAGGGGCGCTGTCCGGATTCACTGAGTGCACGGGGACGCTTCATGGCTTGTAGTAACTCAGATACAGAAGATGAAGCCTTCTCTTTTTGACGAGCTGAAAATTGCAATACACAAAATGTTAATTGTTTTGAGCCAAACACTGAAAATATCTTATTATTACATGGTAAGGTTGGAAAATTAGTTTGAAACTTGCATGAAAAGCAATGTTTAGTAGTTATTTGTTGACTTGTTAATTAGTCTTTTTAACCCTTTGATTGGCAGTTTTGGGACAATAACTAGTCTTATAACATTGGATATTGAGCAAAATATATTTATTATTAACTAGCCGAAAAAGGCAGGCACTCACATGTCCGTCTTTCCGTATTTTTTATTGCGCTAACACGTGTATATTATCAACGATATTTTTATCGAAATTTACGTGTAAATTACAACCAATATTTTATATAATCATGGATATTTGTGACTTTCAAATGTAACAAACTCAACAAACCATATTTATCTTTTCATACTGACAACAATAATATAACAAATATAATAAAAATTTCTTATCTTTTTTAATAACATCAACAATATAACATTATTATAGAAAAATATGTTTCAGAGTAGAATTGGAATAACAAAAAAGTCAGCTCAAAAGAGCCGAAACATGTTTTTTTTTTGAGTAAATTACACTTCCCTCCCCTTAAAGATGTTTGAATTACACTTTCCTCCCCTCTTATGTTAAAATATACTCTCCCCTCCTCTCTTATTCAAAACATATTAGAATACTTTTCACTCCCCTCCTTTAAGAGAAGCTTGAATTACATTCCCCTCTCCTCTTATGTTAAAATCTACACTTTACTCCCTCAATATATTTTTTTTCTATTTCTAATAATCTAGCAAAAAAATAATAATTTAACACACTTCAAAAAAAAATAGTATTGCGGGTCTATTTTAATATAATAAAAAATTGAATACATATTTTTCGTTATTTTTTATTCACAATTTCATTAACATGTAGTTGTAAACCCTATTGTAAAATATGAAATAATCCAAAGTAAAATTAAAATATGTGAAGAATTACTAAAGACAATAAAGCATGGTTATTTAAAAGCTAATTTTATACTAAAAATATATATAATCAATAGAAAAATATTTAAATTTAATTATCATTGATATTTAAATTATAAATAAATAAATTTATTTTTCTTAAATGGTGGTTCAAAATTAATATATATCATAAAAATATTTATTTATGTTAAAATAGATTAAAGTGCAGTGCATATTTAATTATTAAGGGAGAGGGTTGTAATTCCAGCATCTTATAAGGGAGGGGAGTATAAATTTAACTTTTCAAGGGAGGGGAGTGTATATTTTAACATAAGAGGGGAGGAGAGTGTAATTCATACATCTTTGAGGGAAGTGGAGTGTAAATTACTCTTTTTTTTTTTTTTTTATATATATAGTATAGATATATATTTCCTTTAGCCATACATTAATATTTTTATTAAAGGCTAGCATAAAAATAATCAGCTTATTTTGATAGTACAAAAACGAAAAAAAAAATATCTTTCGCATAAGTTTGTCTGAGGAGCTTTATTAAAAGAACAAATTAAGTGCATTTTTTAAAGAATTTTTGTGTTGTTCTTAACTTTAATTTTTTTAGACAGTGTTTTTTTTAAGAGAGACAGTGTCGTTCGTAACTTAAAATATTTAAAATTACCATGATTTTCCCCTTCCAAAAAAAGTATTCCATGATTTCTTTAAATTTATAATTTTCTTAATATTTATTCTAACTGCAAAAAATATACTTTAAATTAAGAACAGAAAACACGAAATGTACCTACGTTTTGTCTAGATGTGATTTTTTTACCAATGTTTCTCATCTTTTTCTACTTTTATATCGAATCATCTCTCTTTCTTTTAGCTTGAACGATCCATATATAAAGAGTTCCAATATTTATTTATTTATTTTTTTGACAAAAAATAGTCCCAATTTTTATTCATTGAATGATTGAATATATCATTATATTTTCATTTTTCTTTTCTTCTATTGAACAACTTTTAAAAAAACCTTATTTTCTTTTTAAATTTCAGTTTTTATATTAATTATTCGTGTATTTTAAATCAATTTATAATTTAATCTTTTTGATTTCTTATTCTGTATTTTTTTTATATAATAAAGTGCATTTTTTGTCATACTTTAATCAATTTATATCTTACATATTTTAAAATTTTATGTAACTTCTATATTATACAAAAAAATGATCATAGTGGGGCTTTTACTTACTTATCCTACTACTTTATTTTCTTTCTTTGTCTTCCTTTCATATTTTTTTTTCCTTTTAATTTGAACTTAAATCATTGGTTTTTACATGGTAAAATCGCAATGAAATTATTGAAATGGAAGAAATCCATCCAATACTACCATACCATCATATCGAATCAAGGATTCAGGCAACCCATTGGGACGTAAATTCTTCTCCTTGGACCCTTCCGTATGCTTGTTAACTTCCACCAACATTCTGCCACAAAACATTCACATTGGGTAAGCATCGCACTTATTAATTTACTTTCTTCTTTTCATTACACATCTAGGTCTACACTCAAAGGCTAGAATCTTTATCTACACTCTAAAGTGTGCAAAAAAGATGTTTTAGAAAAGGAGATCCATTTGGTCCAAAATATCAAAAGAACTTATATTCACTACCTCACATTAATTATCTTCTCTACTTTCTCTAATATTTTGGCACTATGCATGTCATGTAAGATTATTTTCATGATAGGAGTATTTAACTAAAAATTATGGACATGCATTCATGACATTGGCTAGCACTTATTTCATCATCCAAAAGCAAGAGTCACAAGTGTGAAAACAAAACTACAATTGACGTACCAGTCGAAAAAATAAAACTAGAATTGATGTAAACAGTTAAACATAGCCGTCTTTGGCACTTTGTAAATTTAAAGAAAACGATATATACAGTGTGTCAGTGTGGTCCTTATCACAGTGAGAAATGCATGCATCTTTCTCTCTGACCATGCCCCCACACTTTCTATCTTAATATTTGCAACAGACAACATACACCTCGTGTGACATGACTATACTATTAATTAAAATGTCAATTTTGGTCCCCCAAGATATTTAATTTAATTGTAATTGTAATAAAATATATAGATATTCATTTTTCCTATATAATATTCACGTTTAAAAATATGGTTAACTTAGTTGAGTGTATGGTTAATTCAATTCATAGTAAATTTTTTAGTTAATTCAACTACTTGATTACCTCTTAAATAAGCTACTTGATTATCTACGGTTCATAATTTTTAACATAATCTAAATTAATTATCCACTCAACTAAATTAGCCACATGTGATTAATTGTGTCGCAAGAAAACTGAATGTGCATAAAATACTTTTAATAGTTTAAATCAGATATCTAATCTAATAAATAATATCAAGAAAGAAATTAGTTACTAATTACCCAATTAACTTGAGCACATTGCCATCATCATCCTTGATGGGTGAAATAGTGAGAAGATTCCAGAAGGGAGTTCCATCCTTCTTGTAATTCAGTAACCTTCCACAATAACTTTTCCCAGCTTCTAATGCTTCCCTTATCTTTGCCACGTCTTCCGGATCAGTATCCGCACCTTGTAAAAACCGACTGGACCCCACCCAACCCGCAATCAAAAAGCAATTACATTTACGAGCAATGATACATGGACACATTTCTTTAAACACCTACGTGATATCTGGTTAATCACTTATAAAACTATGGTTAATTTAGTTTAGTAGATGATTAATCTACTCAACCTAATTAACTATATTTTATTTTGCATGTGATTAGCCATATATGGTGTGTGTTGAAAAATGGGTGTAATAGAAACATTTTGTTCCATAAATTAAGTAGGGACTAGATAGTAATATTTTAACAGATAAATAGTAAAGAATTTTTTTACCAGTTTCTTCCTATGACTTCTTTTGAAGTATAACCCGTCATGTTGAAGAAACCTGCACTTGCGTACATAATCGGGTAATCGGGTTTGGTAGCATCCGAAACCACGAAAGTTTGTTGAAAAGCAGATAAAGCATCTTTCAAATCCTCCGAAACTCTAGGAAACCCGCGTGGATCACCTCCGTCGGAAGAATCACCGGAAACTCTGCCGGAGTTATTAGAATTCCTTTTGCCGGAGAACTTTCCATTCTGTTCATCATCGCCGGAGTTTCTAACTCCCACTCCCTGTGGTTTTCCAGTCTCCGCGTCTGTTCTGAGCACCAAACCCCACTCGGCTGCTCTCTGTGCCGCGGCGCCGGTTTCTCCTTCCTTGATTGCCATCCATGAAGTGTTGGTGACTTCATCAGTGGAAATGAAATCTTTGTGTTGTTCTTCAGTTTCTGTCCATGTTTTCAGGTGTGACGGAGAACGTACCGGTGAGGTTGAGTTGCTTGTTGGATTGAATACTTCGAGGGATCCTCGAGGGTCCCTCGGAAATGATGGTCTTTGTGATGAAGATGATGGTGATTTCTTCAAACGTTCCATTTTAACTAGTAACTACCTTCCTGTAGTTTCCACAATGCTGTATATATAGAAATTAATTTAGTTAGTGTAATTGGTTTAATACATTGAACCAGTTGGACCAAAAATTTAAGTTATGTTACATCAAATCACATTATATATGATATTGCAAAAATTTCAGTGAAATTCAGCTGATGTGATCACAAGGCGTAGTCTACGGAGATTGGATTGTTGCCATCAACATTATACTGCATTCATGCGATCACAACATCTATTGTTGTTGGATCGATATCAAACAATTCAAATTTTAATACAAAGTTTCATTAATTTTAAAAAAAAAAAATACAAATATTAAAATACGAACCATCTGATTTTGATTCAACCATCATAGATTATGTGATATCTATGAAGTCTATGGTCCAAAATACATAACATACTAACAACCAACATTTTTCTATAAAAAAAAAGAGTTATAGAAGAACAAATAATAATATGAATATTGTGTGTGTGGGGTTTACTGTGTAATTAATTTCAACAATGCTATATTTTGTCTAATTTATGTTCCTTATCAACTGGGTTACTGAAATAAATTGAGGGCCTCACATTTTTGAGGTGGTTTTGTCAACTGATAATGAAGTATGATAAAATAATTAGAGTAACTTCAATTTATTTATTTATTATTATCCGAGAGTTGAGACATTGAGGAGACATCAATTTAAAAATCCATTGTTTTCTATTTATGGCTAATCCAAAAAGAATAAACACGTAAAAGAAGCAAAACATCTGTAATAGTTAAAAAAATCAAGAATGTTTCTTACTACTATTGGAAAGTGAAAGTGAATATGATTGACACAAAACAAGCATGAATGGAATTTAGAAAATTTATTATATTCAGCTAGCTAGCAGCATATACTCTATATATTGATATATAGGCAGAGTATATATAAACAAGAATATGCTAGAAATTAAAATACCTCAATATGAGTTGTGCTGATATATACTGCTGGATCAGGAAAACAGTAGGTATGAAGGGTTGTTTGTGCAACTTTGTGTAGTATATTCTATTTCTACTTATAGTTCTGATTTCTGAAGCAGCACGTTGATAATAATAAAATGATTAAAAAGTTGGTTTTTCTAGCTAGAAATGGCAAGAGAAAAAGTGGTACAAGAATCTAAATCATTGTAAAAAAAAAGGTTTGGGTTCCCATCCTTGTGCGCTGTTATTCACATGGTTCATGAATTTATTGTATTCCCTTATCATTAATCTCCAAAGTCGTGTATCTATATAATTGGGACATCAAGAGCTTAATTAGTGATTGCTAGTATATGCTTCTTTCCTAACCTAACCCCTTACCTTTCAAAGTTCAAACTTCAATGATGATTTGTGGTGTCAGGGAGAGAATATGGAAGTGGGTTGGAAAGCAAGAAAACCAACAAAATGAAAAAAATTGTGTAGGCCTACTTAACTTAATACTAATACATGATGACCACAAATTATCAACAATTTTAATTAATTCTATAATAAGTGTATAATTTTCCTATAAAGAAGAGTGGAAATGGAGATTTGACGTTTTCCTAATTGGACTATTAATGTGGCAGCTAATGCTAAAAGGAGTGGAAGTAAGTGGTTCCTTACTGAAATATCAACCATTCACATATCATTCACAATATGTTACAGAATAGCAGAAACAAAAAAAAGTTAGTTGAGTCAAAAGTATAATGATTTTGTCTAAAAAAAATAATGATGATTGTTTTCTAATATTTAAAATAAAACATCGTTAAATTTGTTGGTATATCAAGCATATGTAATTAAGAGTCTTATATTTGATAGCAAAATAGATGTTGAACAACATACAAGACAAAACTGCATATGTAATTAAGAGTCTTATATTTGATAGCATCAAGATTTATGCCGAGCTTGGTAACGTAAATTTGTGACCTAAGTAGGAGCATTAAGATGTTGGGAGGTACTTTGATGTGTGCCAAAAAGAAAAGGTCGTCAAAACTTATGTAAAGATGCAGTGTTCGAACTACTCGCACAACTGCTTAAAATCCAATGTGACAATCTCTGATATTATAGGCATCTCATCATGATCCAATAGTAAGGAGACTCACATCACGATCCAATGGATCGTATATATGTGAGGAGTAGAAACTCTTACATAGTCACAACCCATTAAAAATATTTGGACGCACACACACAAATGAAAAAATTAAAAGAGAAATAAATTAGTTATATAATTTTTTACTTTTATCTTTAAATTTTTCTTATTCAAGTGTGTGTCTAAACATATTTTATATATATTTGTGACCAACTTATACTTTCTCATGTGAGGAGATTCGCTTGTTCCTTTCATTGGATGTAGAATTAATATATTTCTTTTTCTTTTTGGTTAAAAAACACTTTTTTTAGAAAAAAACCCCTCTAAATAAAATACAGTTCTTTATTTAATTTTTAAAATCGTATAACCATAGAAAATTTATTTTTAATTGTAAGTGATTTCAAGGAAAATAAAATTGTCTTAGTTAGAACAATGTTCTAGAACTAAATGGCCTATTATGTGTTGATAAAGTAAGTTATTATTTTAGTCTTTGAAATTGTAGTCAAACAATTTGGATTTGAAACTTTAAGAAATATCAATAGGGGCTTGAAGAAGGTCGACAACCAATTCAGTCTATTTATCATATATTTTAGTCTTTAATGTTGAGTTGACACATCTAGAGCATATATATATATATGTTGTGTACGTTTTCTGTTGATTTTAAATACAATATTAATGTTCATATAGGTGGTTATACATTTAAAAACAATTTTACTTTAAACTATTCAGACAACATAAATTGGTAAGAATCAATTTTATTTAATTGCATCTAAATATAAATCAATTTATTTTAACTCATTTTTAATAAAATCAATTCTATCAAACTCAATTTTTATTGTTGCATAACCAAATACACTAAATTGAAGATAAAAATATACCTTTAATAGAAAAGAAAACGGAGACAAGGAATTTGAGTGGGGAACATGAGGAGCATAAGAACTACAGTATGAAAGAAAATTGAGATGAGATAGGGATGTAATTTGTGAGAGAATATAGCTAAAGAAGGATGCAATAGGCCCCATGTCCACGTGAAGTGCTTTTTGGACAGTCATCTTATCTTGTTGGAAACATTCAATTGACAGTAACTATGCAGGCGAGTCTACTCTAGTTGTAGCTATTTTTAATTAATCCATATAGTCCCTAGACTATGACTATACTATAGAGAGCTACATATCATATAGATCTAAGATCATAGTCATGGAAAAAATAATTTTGAAACTTCAAACTGTTTTGTCCGTGGCTTAAATAGCTTTCACCTTTTACTAACTAACTTATCCCTCATTTGCATGGAAATCATGATGGCACACTAGGGCTAATCCATCCATACAGTGTCATATTGTATACTTGTATCTAGCATTCAGTTCACTATCATCTTACCTCACCATGTACTTAGTTTTGCTAATTAGTCTAATGGAGACAATATTTTCACAAATTATTGTCCATATAATTACAAATGTGGTCCATATAATCCTTTAATCAATTTCATCCATATCTGTCAAAGAAAATATAGAGGGATTCCCACATAGTCTAAATGAAGGTGGGATCATCTAAGAAAATGTTTGTATTCGTTTTTTGTTATTATACTGTCAAAAATTAAAGAGTGAATTACAACTTTTATTAGCCTTAGTTAACTTGGTCTTTTTTTAAAAAAAATTCCACATTTCTTTTTCAATTGATAATAAAGTCAATCAATTTGATTTTTATTAAGACATTGTCGATTTTTTATAAGATTTTATAAATTTTCAATTTTGAAATCTACAATCTCCACAGAAGCAACAATATACAAGAATTGTTAACATTATTCTATAAGTAATATTTGCATTTAAAAAAGAACGTCAGTTGATGTCTCATATTGTACTAGTATAATATCGTTTTTTTTTTTTAGGGATAGTATAATATCTTTTAAATTGTTTAACTTTGTAAATAAATCTAATCCACCAATGTCCAAGTTTTCGTTATGTTTTATTGGACGTTTAAGATTAAGACAATGTTCTTTAAATTTGATGACCTTAATTTCTTAGTTCAAAATATAAATCCAAAAATATCGATAAACATTTTAATTTGTTCAAACCTATTTTAAAATGAAGTAATATTGTTATATATATATATATATACACACACACATATGTATTCTAAGCTACACTGCTTATGTGTCACTTCACCAATATCCCCTTTTTGTAACTAATTTCTCATACTTATGCAATACGGCTCTCTTTTGTTCTTGATTCCTTACTAACCATTCTTTACTATCTATCTTTCATTTCCCATCAGTTGCAAAAACACACCATTTACTTCACTTCATGCAAGTTGCACAATGAATGCATTATAATCCATTTTATTAATATTGAACGGTTACATTTTAAAATTATTCATATTCTTGATCAATCCTCTTACACACACAAGTTTACTATAAATCTCCTCATTTTTTTTCTAAGCTTATATATATGTTGCTTATATTATCCTTTTCATTTCTTCTTCCATTTCATTTTTTTTACAGTTTTGATTTCTCTTCAAGCTTCGTGTGTGTGTTTTTATATTTCTATAATTTTTCGTATTCTCTAATGGATATTTTTTCTTTGATTTCACATACACAGGTTTTGGGAAAAGGGAGAGTTTTGTTGAAAGGACACTTCATACATGAAATGGTGATTGTATTTTTTTCATTGAAATTAAAGTATTTTTTCATTATTATTTTTTATTTAACATTGTTACGAGATCAAGAGTTCACTAAACATGTGGAATGAAACATATTAAAAATGCATAAAAAATGAATATTTTTCTTTCATTTTTATTCCAAGACAGCATGTGTTTGTTCCTATAACTATTAGAGATTTTTCCTTCTCAACTAATTGCCAAAAGATGAAAGAGGATTTGGATGTAGAAAGTAAGAATCTTTATCCATAGGTGTTAGTTTAATTTGATCAAGTATCCATGTCTTTGTAATAAGATAAAGTACTCTTATTATGTTTTTAATTGAATAAAGGCCCAGGTAACCAATTGTAGAAGCACACATCTATTCAAAATTCTAATTGAATGTTCTTGATCTTCGTGAAATTGTAGAAACAAAATCATGTTTTGATGATTTGAACGCAACAACATAGAAATTTAACCCTTGACCGTGGAATTGGCCGATCTTCATACTTTCCATCAATTGAGTTCCAACAATTAATGGACTTGAGGTGCCACGTCAGCGTTGATCGAGTCAAAAATGGACTTGGGGGCCAAAACTGCCACAAGTGCAAAACTTAGGGGGCGGTTTTGTAGTTTTTTTTTCTTAGGGGGGCCAAAATCGCAACTTTGGGAAAGTTAGGGGGCTAAAACCGCTATTAAG
>Ga0315915_1000326_pt1 | contig 45396 bp, 25 predicted proteins | sample MpolbnodulesMG_FD_207738 | JGI IMG/M metagenome (GOLD analysis project Ga0315915, IMG submission 207738) | Medicago polymorpha root nodule microbial communities from Los Angeles, California, United States - branched nodules | ecosystem: Host-associated > Plants > Roots > Nodule | place: USA... | reverse complement strand
AGAGGAGAGAGATAGAAGAGAGAGAGAGAGAGAGAGAGAGAGAGAGAGAGAAGAGAGAGAGATGAATAGAGTAGAGAAATAAAAAAATCTTAAAAGAAAAACAATCCTAAGAAATCTCATGTTTTTATGAGAGACTTTTTCATATTAGGAAATCCATCAAAATCCAATTTATTAAACAATATTTAGAAATTTGAATGATTTTGAATACCACAAGACTTTTTTTAAGTGATGAAGAGTCTTGATTGAATACCACAAGACTTCTTTTAAATGACAAAGAGTCTTGATCGAATACCACAAGATTTTTTTTTAAATTGCAAAGAGTCTTGATTGAATACCACATGACTTTTTGATAATAAAAAAGTCTTTTAAAATCTCTTAAAATCTTAATCCAATACACCCTCCTTAATAAAAACTTACTATTTAAAGTGTTCCGAGGGCATTCGTTAACATTTCCTGTATAACATTTCCTTTAATGAGCAATTTTGGAGGGTTTATTTGAGCAATCGTCATTCCTATTGCCATAAAAATAAGGCTCGGTTCACTTTGAATAGGCCCAAGCCCTTACATGTAGGGCACACAACAAGCGACATCGATTGTTTCGTCCCAAAACTTCATTCATTCCTATCCCTATACACATAAAAAAATTCAGTAATCATCACATTCACGATTTCAATTTCCATTTCTCAAATTCTCAATATCGTGTGCACGCGCGCGTTGATTCATCAAATTTTCATTTTGCTCAATCGAAGAAGATTCTAGAACCTCCATGGATCTCGAAGTCGTTGGCCGTCACGCCATGCTGTTCGACGACGACGGCATGGCTGCGTTCGTGAACTCACCGGAAGCTCTTGTTGATTGGAATTCTCTCTCAATCGATCGTTACGACGTTCGTCATCTTCTCTCCGGTCCAATTCCTCCTCGTCTCAAACGCCGCACTCATCATCCGCCGCAATCTTCCGTTGAAGCTGACCTTGATCATCAACGTTATCTCGATCTTCCTTCATCTTCTTCTCCGATTCATGAAGAACAACCACAAGAAGGTAACCTATTAATTCATTCTTCTAGTGTTTCATTTCGTTATTTTTTAGTATTTCGTTTATTCGCTTTTGGATTCTGTTATGGTTGATTTTTTTGAATTTAGGTTTCGTTGTTTTGAGTTGAGATAGATAAGAAGCTTGATAGATGGATATTGTTTTAAGTTCATTCCAGGCGATAAACCGTAGATTTTTTTGTTAGAATTGAAGGTTAATTAGGCGTTGTTTGGATAAACAGTTATTTTGCAGCTTATAGTACAAGTACTTTTAATGATAAGCACTTATGTATAAACTACTTCTAGAGCAAAAGATGAAATGAAGATAGATTATTTTCATTTAAGTTTAGCTATCTCTTGGAGAACTTATGAAAATAAGGCGAAAACAACTTATGAACAATGTGATAAGCTGTTTTTGTAGGTTCCCGCAAACAGAAACTTATGCCAGTGGATAAGTTCAAATAAGCCAATCCAAACAGGACCTTAGTGGATTAAATGTAGATAGTCTAATTAATAAGAGGGTAGAGGAAGATCTAGGAAAATTTAGGGTGTGTTTGTTTCAAGGTATAAAAATTACTACACTCCTTGCAATGCTGTTCCCAGGAATATTCTTTCCAGGAATGACTTCCATTTTCTTGCTCATGCGTTTGGTTAAACTTTAGATTTCATGGGAATATTTTTAAAATTTTTTTAAAGTAAAACAAATTTTAAAAATAAAAATGCAAATAAATATGAGTGGTAGTGGGATCTTATAGTAAGTTGAGTTTTACTCTCATGGAAATGTTTGATTCCCACCCTATTAGCGTAGGAATAAAAAGTATAAATATCATGTGTGGTTAAAATTCCTGGGAACAAAAAAATTAAAAATTTCTGGGAACAAATTTTCAAAACTTGAAACAAACATGGGGATGTTCAGGGCCGTCTTAACAATTTTGAAGGCCCCGTGAATAAGGCATTAAGGTTTGGTTGTTATTGTTGTCCTGCTTTATGTGCTGTAGTTGGAATAGATAAATGTTCTGTTATTTGATGAAAGGAAGCATGCCCATATATGTCGATTAAATTTAGATTTTGGATTTGAGATTTATCCTCTTTATCATTATACTGATGACTTTTATATGTTTGGAACATATTGTTTTAATGAATCATCATGAGTGATTCTCTAATACTTGTTTTCAAAACAAACAAGTAGGCCTGATGTTCATGGTTCACAAGAAACTGAGCCAAACTATGAACTGCACTTGAACGAAACTGAAAATAACCAAAATTTTGATAAAGTTTATTGAATGGAACTGATGTGTTGAAGATGGTTTGGTAACCACACCCTTATAACAGTTCTGTTTGGTTACTGAATCGCTGCTGTATAACATGTTGCAACACATTAAAATGCAAGCTTCAGGGGTTCCCTGTGTGTGTTGAATAATTTAGTTGGGTTTTGGTACCTTTTCCATATGCAATTTCAGGTGCCACACACTCTTCTTTTTAACCGATTCCACCTTGCCAAGTTGCGGTTCAAATCCGAGTCGTACAGCGAGATCCCTGAGTTTCAATTGTAGGATAGAGAGAGCAATCACTTTCTCGCGTATTTCTCCATCGTCGATTCAGATCTCTAACGAGTTGTGACTCAGTGATTTAAGGTTCAGTTTCGTAGAGAGATTTTAGAGGGAAGTAAAGCTGGAAAAAATAAAGAAGCATCTTGCATTTGCAATTTCATTCAAGAGTACAAATTCTGGAAGAAAAAAATCAGTGCTTAAATTAAAGTTCAGCAGAGTCCTGAACCTCAAAATCAGTTTAGTTTGGCTCTAGTAAATTTAAAATATTTCAGTTCAGTTCATTGAACCTATTCTTTGGGTTCTGTTTGGTTTTTCATACAAACTGAACCATGACGAGGCCTACAAACGAGCATGAACAAGTCTTTTCAATTGGTTCTCATCATTTGGACTAATTGATATATCTTTCGGTGCAATTTTGGCTACTGGCTATTAAGTCGGATTTTTTTTTCTTTTCACGGTGATTTTTTGGACAACTTCCGCCTAAGACGGTGTTTAGTTTTTTTTTCTTTTTTTTTTTTGGACAACAACAATCTCTACATTTGCAGGATGCAATCTAATATGCTACGGTTCATGTGTCAGACTACAAGTAAGGATGTTTTCAACTGGCTTCCATTTTGTTTTAGTTTTTTTGGTGTTAGTGCTACTACTGTTGTAGGTGTATGATATTGTTGCAGTTAAGAATTATATGTGATTCTGATGAAATGTCACCTTTCCGTGTTTGTTTAGATAATGATTCAGGTGCAGTGAATTCATCAGGCTATCGTGCTGTTGCATTTTCATATGAAAATTCTAGCGTGTCCACTGAGACAAAGGACAATGATACTGACTCTGGTTTTCGTCCCAACTTTCCAGTACCAGAAAGCTTACTTCATAATCTGGTGAGTAACATCTTTCTTAAAATATAATCCGATCATGTGATTTTCATGTTTTAATTGACCCTCTCATTGTTTAACCAATGTGACTAGGTGATAATTGTCTAGGGTACATATGTTATTCTAAGGCTTATGATGTCTAAGTTTCAGATGCTTGGAGCTTAAAGAAGTTCTTGTGACTCAAGGTAGCCATTCACAGGCACCTTTTTTCCTTTTGATATCATGAAAAGGGGCCGTGCAGGTGGGATTAGGATGGTAGAAATTGTTGATTCTATACCTCTTGTGAGAAAATGGGATGAAACATTTCTACACAAAAGCTCTATTTCTTGATCTTTATGATTATTCAAGTATATATGAGGTTGTCCTGTGTTTGTTTAATAAGATCTTCATGTATTCATATATACCGCCTGGCAAGACCCTTTTTAAAATTAGTGTTATGGTAATTTGAATTAAAATTCACATTTATTGACAAAAAACCTTTTTGTTTTTCTTTTCCAGCCTCCAAACGAGAAGCTACATCAGATTATTTCAAGGACTGCAATGTTTGTCAGCAAACATGGAAGCCAATCAGAAATTATTCTGAGGGTGAAACAAGGAGATAATCCAACATTTGGGTTCCTGATGCCTGATCATCATCTTCATCCGTATTTTAGGTTTCTTGTTGATCATCAAGAACTTCTGAAAGATGACAAAAACGATGGAGGCTCATCTTTGGACAAGAATAGAAGTCAGGAGCTGGATCAAACAGGAGGTGCATTGTCTTTGCTTGGATCTGTTTATGGAAATGGAGAGGATGAGGATGGTACAACTGAAAATACTAGTGACCTTGAGAGAAACGCACATGTGGGAGCTGTTGATGCTGCTACTTCTGCATCATCAGGGGTAGAGCAAGCACAATCATCTTCAGATGCAGCCAAGAAGGATCGAAGCATTTCTAAAAACCAAATACCTTTGAAAGAAAAAGTTCCTGTTATAAAGCGGAATCAGTCTATCAGTATTGTTAAGACAGCAACTTCAGCTACAACAAAAACAGGAGTTGCCCCAGATTCGGGGTCTAATGGTGCAAATAAATCACAAACTTCTGTGCCCAGTACATCTAAGATTGAACTACCTGTTGTTGAACCTCCATCTGACTTAAAGATAGTTATTGATAAAATAGTTGAGTTCATCTTAAAAAATGGAAGGCAATTTGAGTCTGTTCTTGCTGAACAGGATCGTGCTCATGGAAGGTTCCCATTTCTTCTGCCTTCTAATCGATATCATACTTACTATCTGAAAGTTTTTCAAACTGCGGAAGAGGTGTGTTTCTCATAATCATTAAATTTTACCCTTGCAATTCATCTGTTTGTGTGGTTCAAATTATGCGAAGTGGGAAATTAGTTGCGTTTTTACTACGATGTAGAACATGATTCAAGGTCACTATGATTGATGCTTCGCACGCTACCCATTCCCTCTTATTATGTTGGTTATTCTCATATGTCATTATTTTATGTTCATATTATGTGTTAATTAATCTGTGGATGAAATGCATGCTTCTATAGATTTTCAATACCCATGTTTCCCGAAGCAACACTCTGTTCCACTCCTTTCATTCAATACTTCACAAATCACAGTAAATAAAATTTTGTCTGGCTACGTAGTACATAGTTTTCACAAATTATGAATATGAATATTCAAAGCAATAATGGTTATTTTTATTCATCTTTGCTTTAGAAGATGTTCCTTCTGGCTGAATCAAATACAATAATTATTTTATTTGGGTTCAAGATGTTTTTGTGCAATTAGTGCATCTTAAAAATTTCGTGTAATTTGATTAATTTCAAGGTTTGTTAAATTTGATTTTGATTTAATGATCTTTTCAATTGTTTACAGTCTAAGTTACAAGGCAAGGGCTGCCAGAAGCACACTCCAGCGGATCCGTCTATGAGTTCTGACCTACCAAATGACATGGACCGGAAAGAGAAATTCAAGATGACTATTGGCAATTTAAGGAAGGATGGTCAAGATCCAACTCCCAAAGACAGCCAATCTCAAACTACAGTTAGCATTCATGCGGCGGCAGCCGCAGCTATTCTTCAGGCAGCTACTAGGGGTATTAAAAGGCCTAATTTAGAAATTTTTAGTAGGGCATCAAGTGGTAATGGTCAAGGCCTTGGAAGTGATGGTGGGAATTTGTACAGCTCTCGGAGTTTGCCGTCATCTCAACTGCAGGGTCTTGTTCCACATCACAATCTGAATGCAGAGGCTGGTGCTTCTGTTCCAGTTGCCAAGGCTATTGCAGAAAAAGTGGCTATTGCAGCAGCAGGTGAGGCGGACTCCTCTGAAGCACATATGACTAAAGAGCAAAAGCTTAAAGCAGAGAGATTGAAACGAGCAAAGATGTTCGCGGCCATGATAAAAAGTGGAGCTGGGCCATTTAAAAGTGAACTGCCAAGAGCTTTATCTGTTGAGCCACCGAGCTCTGGACTTTCAGGTTCAGATGCTGAGATTAGAAATCTTGCTGGTAAAGAAAGGGAAGGAAGTTCTGTTCCATTCAATACTGATAACTCAGATAAAAGTCACAAGTCTGAGGAAAAGCTTTCTGATGATAATTCAGATAAAAGTCACAAGTCTGAAGAAAAACTTATTGTTGATAATAATGAAAGGCGATCAAAAAGGAAGTACCGTTCAAGATCCAATAAACATGAAGAGGAGGAAGAAGAGGACGAGGATGATGAAGAAGAAGATACAAGGGATCACAAACGATCCAGAAAAAAGCATCGATCACGTCGATCTTCACACAGAAGTCGGGACAGGGATGCAGACAGGGACAGAAACAGGCGGAAGCACAAGAGAAGAGATTCCTCCTCCAATGACAAGTATTCTCATAGGGAGAGTAGGCATGACAGCTCCTCTGAGGAGGGTGAGCATCGACACTTGAGGCATCAACATAAATATGAAAGCTCCGCTGATGAAAAACACCGCTCTTCTCGACGTCATCGTGGAGGGAGCAAGTTGTCAGACTATGAGCATAGACATTCGCGTAAACGTTATAGTTCCTCTGATGATGAGCATAGACATTCACGTAAACGTTATAGTTCATCTGATGATGAGCATAGACATCCGCGTAAACATTATAGTTCATCTGATGATGAGCATAGTCACCGGAGCAGAAAGACAAAGCATAAGAGCAGGTCTCATGCTGAAAGAGAGGCAGAGTTGGAGGAGGGGGAGATAGTGAAATCAGACAAGTCACAAGTAAGCGAGGTTGGGCGGGCTAGCAGGGAGGCTTCTGCTGAATTATTTAAGTCTACAACGGCACCCTCTCAGTCACCTGAAGTAACTAATGTTTCTGATGAGCTTAGAGCCAAAATTAGAGCCATGTTGATGGAAAATTTGTAAAAGCAAAATTAGGCTCCCAATGTATTTTTAATCCTCGTTAGATCATAGTTCTACTGTTCCATCAGGCATATATCATTTGGCTTTTATTATTTATTGGTCTGTAGTTATCTAGTCCTTTATTTGACCTTACCTAACACAGCAAATTGAAAAGATTCAGGCAGCTAGCTGATGAATTTTTGCGTATCAATCATTTTTTTTTACTTGTTACAAAATCTAATAAAAACTGAGTAGATTTTGTCAAAAAATAAATATATGAAGGTAAGAAATTATTTTCATTTGAATTTACCTTCTAACAGCTGCTGATTCTACGGGAAATTTGTTCCGTAGAATATAGTCTCTTATTTATTTATTTATTTATTTTTTCTATCTTATCCTTGTTAGCAAAAACGAAATGTGGTAATTTTTTTTAATAGAAGGAAACACGATAAAGATGATTGTTTGAACCCGTCTCTTTTTTTCATCTTGTAGAGTTACTTCAGAGAAAAAGATAAGAAAACTGGGTTCCATTTTGAACCCATCTCCACCAATGAGTTTTGGAGTAATGGTTAAAATTTCATTCCATTTTTCTTTTTTAACGAATTTCATTACATCCTTCAATATAATTATAAGTATAAGTAAATATGTAACAAATTATTATAATGATAATTTTAAGTAAATATGTAACAAATTATTCGAAAATGTGATTTGAGTCTGATTTTCAAATGACTTTGGAGTTTATTCAAGAGGGTGTGCCACCTAGTCATCTCTATACGTCTCTAGTACATCATTTTCCATTTTTTATTTTAGAGGAGTGAAAGTCTGTCCTTGTTTACAAGTTAAGTGTTTTATGCTTGTCCTTCTTTGTTTAGTAACATTTATTCAGCAGATGAGAATCCAATTCCCAAGAACAATTTCTTGTCATTTGGAGTCTTCTTTTCCCACTGATCAAAAATATATGTAATGAATAAATAGATAAAGTGTAGCTTATGGAGCACAATTGTTTGGTAGTGGTACTATGATGGCCCTCCTTGACCTCTATCATATGGAACACATTGCTACCAGTAGCTCTGCACGTTTTAATCAAAAAGTTTATTTTTTATTTTTTTTAATGGATTATCTTTTGGACAGGAAAGTATAATTTCACTAATTGATAACCAATTATAATTTGAGTCCTTCAAACTCCAACATTGATCACACTTTTACGTCAAACTCCAACCCTACCATGGTCCACACTTTTAATTATTTGAAATTTCGGATGAGAGTTCAACTCAACTAGTAGGGACTTTGTATTATGTAAGAGTCATAATTTGAACCTTGAATTCCGCACTTATTACGGTGAAATTCTAACCAATAGACTATTTGTTAAAAAAATATAAAAATTTAAATGAGAAAAAAATGATTAAATGTACCATGACTATTTTTTTCCCTTCTTTCTAAATGTCACACGTCTCATAATAGTCTAGAGTGAATTACAATTTGTTGCTAGATTAATATTTAATTATTCGTCTGGATTTAAACTCAGGACCTTCAACTCATTTACTCTTAACTCAAACAAGTTAAGTTACCCAGACCTCATATATTTGTAGTATGAATTTCAAAATCTGGATAAGTGCAAGAACATAAAAAAGAATTTGGAGAGCTTGCTTTGGGTAATGTTTTATAGGCCTCTCAGATTGCTCAAAAGTTCATCAGATTTATCAAATTGTAATTCACGATCGAGAATTACGACCCAATCTTTATTTTTTTTGTTCATAATGTAACTTTTGATCGACATATTTCAAAGATTTAACGATCAAAAAGACTTATAGAGCAAAATGGTTGCTCAATAATCCCCTCAAATTTGATCAACCGATCGAGTCGTAACTTTTGATCAACTTTTTTTGTGTGTAAACTCCGATCGATCCGTAACTCTCTATTGACTTCTTGAGGGGCTTAGTGAGCATTGATGTGGTTGATGATATAGCCCACTCAAAATATCCTACAAAAATAGGCCCAAAACTTGTTTGCCTCTTTAAGTAAAACAAAGGTTTAGTTTCAATCAACTAAGCCGGCTTCTCTTACAACATCTCTATATACACATTACACAGTCAGTTTCATCTTTGTTTTCAAGCCGTTGCTTTTGCCTTTGTCTTCAAAATTCCACCTTCGCGGTCTACACACTGCACGCGCCACCGCGCGATCCACCACCTCGCCGCCGCATCTTCCACATTCATTTTCTCCGAGGTACCGTTTTCTATATTCCCTTTTACGAAATACCTTTGTTACAAATTCGAAAAGACACACGTGTGAGCTTTATGAAGGTCTTTCATGTGTTAACAAAATAGCTCTTCATCTTGTTGTTTCACAAGTTGTTATAATACTGTGAAGTTTATGAGTGTGAATATTTAATCCGGTTAAGCTTATGCATGTGCCTTATGTTTTTGTGCTGTATTTTTGGTTTTTTTTTTTTTTTTAGTTTGAGTAAATTTCTAGTTGTTACAATCTAGTGGTTTTCTGAGAGGACATTTTATGTGTAATCTTCGATTTGAACTCAGGTCATCGCACTTTCCCTCGTGTGTGTTTATTTGAGTATGTGTTGGCCACCATAGGCTGGGAGTTCTTGGGGAAGGAAATTGTATGTCACAGGTTGCATTGTTTTGGGGTTTAGGGTTTAGTGGGCTGTTACTGTTATGTTGAAAATCTGTAATTTTCTTTCTTGTTTTGAGAGAGTATACCTCATGCTTCAGATTTATGCTAACATCAACTCTTTTGCCATTGCAAAAAACAAAACTTGTTCGGTGATAGATTGAAAGGTGTTGGTCCTATGGATTGGGTCTATGGGATCAATAATTTTTTTGGTGGTACACTATATTTCTCTCAAAAAATTTGAATTCTCATTTCATCAAATATCTTTGTTTTGTTGATCAAACTCACCTTTGCTTTTTGTCTTTTTGTTTTCTATTTTTCTCTCTGTCACTTTCCTCTCTTATTATCTTCACTAACTTGTTGGGTTTTGACTCTAGTTTCTGCTGCCGTCTCTTTTGTCTTTTGGTATAGGAAAAAAATGATTCCACTCGAAGTTGTTTATTTTACTTTAACTTTTTTTTTAAAGTATATAATGTTACTTTCATGCTTTTGCTTTTGAATATTAAAATCAATGTTTTTGGTACACTTCTATGTAATTTGTTTATGAAGGACTTTGTAATCCATAGTAAACGTGACTTTGTGTTCTGTTTTTGTAGCTAATTGTTTACAACAAAAATCACAATGACTGCTGCTTCTATGTTATTCTCATGCTCTATGCATGTGGGAGTTTCTAATCCAAAGATGGCTACGAAATCATCTGCATGTTGTTTGTTAAATCGGTCATCAGGTCATTCAAAGTCAATTTCATCATGTGGGCAGTTTGGAGTTTCTGGAAAATCAAAACTTTTGTGCCGGGCAAGTGCTCTTCAAGTTGAAAGTGCACCTTCTTTTTCTGTTGGGCAAAAGTTTCAATTTGATGATGTGATTGAAGCTCAGCAATTTGATAGAGAAACTCTCAATGCTATATTTGAAGTTGCAAGGAGTATGGAGAATATTAGGAACAATTCATCTGGGAGCCAAATGCTTAAGGGTTATCTCATGGCTACTTTGTTTTATGAGCCTTCCACTAGAACTAGGCTTTCATTTGAGTCTGCTATGAAAAGACTAGGTGGTGATGTTCTCACAACCGAAAATGCTAGGGAGTTTTCCTCTGCAGCTAAAGGAGAGACGCTCGAAGGTGCAACCCTTTTATTTGACAAAAACAAAGTTCATTTGTGGATTCATTTCATTTTATTCCGTATAAATTGAATTTTCATGTGACTTTACTTATTGCAGATACCATAAGAACGGTTGAAGGCTACACCGATATAATTGTATTGCGGCACTTTGAAAGTGGCGCAGCAAGAAGAGCTGCAACAACTGCTAGTATTCCAGTAATCAATGCAGGGGATGGCCCAGGACAGCATCCCACTCAGGTATGAGCGAATTTGTCGTGATATAGATTAGTGCTGCAAAATTCAATGCTTCACCAAGCAAGTCAATCAGATAAGAGTCTAGGATGATATGTTTTTCCAACTAGTCATGTATCTATTACCAAAGATATTGGATAATGAATTATTAGACTGCAGAGAGCTTGCATCACTTCATCTTCATTTGTGACATTGCTTTACAAGCTACCTTTTGTTACAATCTTCTTTCTAGTGTGGTATATTACTCAGAAAATTCAAGGCAGAATCCCTTATTTTGCTGATGCAGTCAGAAGGGTTTTAAAACAGAAGCTAATACCTAAAAGTACCTTCAAATATACTTTAATTTTTTATGCATTGCTTTCTGTGTTGATGCCTGCTCAAACTATCAACTGGCAAATTGCCAGGGCTCACTGTAATTATCATTATTATTTTGTCGCTAGGGCTCGCTGTAATTATTGTTATTATTTTGTCTCATGTTTATCATGTATATATTTTGTCTCATATTATGTATATATCAGGTTCTAGCTATCTACTACATATTGATATATAGATGCAAACTTTCAGAATATTTTAGACTAAACTTTTAAGATAAAATCTCCTATAACCTTTTGTGTATGTGTAAATCATTTAAGTTCTGTCCTCGTGAGCTTAGCTCAGTTGGTTGGGACAATACATAAAATATGCAAGGTCCGGGGTTCAAGCCCCGGCCACTACCAAAAAAAAAAATCATTTAAGTTCTGTCTATTTAATAAAGGCCACATTAAACCTTATAATTTTATCTTTAGAAGCTCTCTTGATTGATTTTTATGGTGATCTCTCTTGATCTTTTATTCTAATTGACAAGATGGTGATTTCAAATTTGTTTACTTCTCTTCTAGAGCAAGAGAATTAAAAACTGTGCGAATTTCGTTTTCAGTTTTTTGTGCATGCTACTGAATTTATAATGATTTGAATGGTAAATGAATGTGAAATGGACGGTCATACATTTTCTACCAAGTACTTTATTATCATTTCTACCTTTTAAAAAGTAAATGGATGGTACTATAATGTTAAAATTCTTGCCTTTTCAAATTTCTCAGGCACTGTTAGACATTTATACCATTGAAAGAGAGATCGGAAAACTGGACGGAATTAAAGTTGGTCTTGTCGGAGACCTTGCTAATGGGAGAACGGTTCGCTCCCTTGCATACTTACTTGCCAAGTACCGTGACGTGAAAATATATTTGGTCTCTCCTAATGTGGTCAAAATGAAGGTAATTGCTATAAATACTATTATGATCTTATGAACATGATATAAAATGTCAAAGGACATAACATGACATGATGAGCTATGAAATTTTCTTTTATAGGATGACATAAAAGAGTATCTGACATCACAAGGAGTGGAGTGGGAAGAAAGTTCTGATTTGATGGAAGTGGCTTCAAAGTGTGATGTAGTTTATCAAACTCGCATTCAGAAGGAAAGATTTGGAGACAAAATTAACCTTTATGAAGAGGCAAGAGGCAAGTATATTGTGAATCAAGATGTTCTGAAGGTGATGCAAAATCATGCTGTTGTAATGCACCCTCTTCCAAGACTCGACGAAGTAAGCACTCGCGACCATGTCATGTGATGCTATCTACTTTCATACTCATTATGAACATAAGCATTGTAAAGATGAACTACAAACTAAATTGGTTGCTTTTATTTGATGTAGATCGAAGTGGAAGTCGATAATGATCCAAGAGCGGCTTACTTTAGGCAGGCGAAAAATGGTCTGTATATTCGGATGGCTCTACTAAAGGTTTTGCTGCTTGGTTGGTAAAAGATGCATTCACTTTCCAAGTGATCATGATAAATTGTTTCGGTTGTTATCTTAGTTTTACTTTTTTGTTTTTTTTGTATCTTGTGTTGGCATGAGAGTCTCACATATACAGTGAGAAAGATGAGGAAAAATAATTTTTAGACATTAGTATTAACTTTTGATATGCAAATTTTGTTTACTTACCAAAGTGCATGACCAAAGTACATAAGTTGGCTCATTTTATTTATTTGTTTCTTACCTTATTAACCAGTGATGTATTGCTACATTGTGCGTTGTTAAGATTTATGAACGCTAAACCATGTTAACGTGATCATCACAATATTTCATGAAATTGCTTATCTAAAATGATCAATCTACTATTTTTCAAAGAACCGGTGTTTTATTAGCTCTGCTCTGAACAAAGCTAGAGACTAAATATTGAAAAATTTGTAAGAATCACCAAACTTGATACTTGGTATATTTATAGGGAATAAATGTATATCTCAAATATTATTTTAATGTTCCATTTCTATTCTCTTTAACATCCATCAATTATGATGAAATTGTCCAAATAACATTATAAAACGGACAAACTGCCATTTTGGTCTTCTGAAGAACTTGTCACGTTGGATCCGGACTCAAACAAAAACAAAATTAAATTCTTGATTGTTCCTTTTGTTAACCACTTTAGTCTTTGATGTTAACCAGTGATGTTAAGTCCGGGGGAAAACGATGACATAGACCACCAAGGACATAGACTGTTGATGTGTTCTCAAGGACCAATTTGACATAAAACCTAAAGTCATCGCCTCAAAGCTGTGAGTGTCTGGCCTCGTTAGAATGCTGCCACTTCTCCCGTGTTAACATATTCTCAATCCTTAAAGTTTCTATGATAATTCTTAGGTGAATAGCTTTGCAAATTGGTTATGTCATAAGCTCAGACACTAAAACGGCTACAGTACATGAGTACAATTTCCCTTGTGCATAAACCATTCTACCAGATTCAAGACTACAAAACCATGGTAAAGAAGAGGTTGTTCCCCAAGTGAAATAAAATCCACTTCCTTCAATATGAAAACTTTTAGATGTTAGATTTTTTACTGCATAAGGTGATATCATGTCATCACTAGCAACAGTAACATCCATGCAAGATGGATTGTTAAGCCAATGTAAGGGAAGAATCTTGGTAACTCAACAGAGTAAACCAGAAGATGAGGAAGCTGGTGAGAAACCCAGGAGGAATTAAAGCAAAGGAAATTCAGTACCTTGTCATTTTGTTAGGATCAATGTGATTTAAAGGAATCAGTGACATTGTTGGTGTTTTTGTAGATGTAGCTTTTTCTGGTCTTGTATTTGAAGAACAAGAACCAGTGGCAACAAGGTAAAATTGAAGGTAGCAGGTGGAGGACGGAAAAGGGTTTCTCTTGCAAACAGAAAGCGCATGAAAGAAAGAAGGTGCAGGAAGGAAAAGCTATGACACAATCAAATAGTCTTTGAGGTAGCTTACTCCATGTCATTTTGCTCATCCGTAGAGTACTAATAGGTTCTAGACCGTGGTCCGTTCCACAAAAACGTCTGCGACAAAATGCTATAGATACTGTTCAATACCGTTTTTCTTCGCTTTAACATACTGAACAGAAATCACATAAACAACCGCTACAAACATCATTACGCCGGAATAAAACGTCATTACGGCAGGGAACAAGTATAACTTAATGTAAGTTTAACTGTATTCCTTCAAAACAAAAAATAAACCTTAACTACATAGCTAATAAGTGGGGAAGTTAGGATCAACATTTTGAGCCCAAGACTCCAAACCCCCAACAATATCCTTAGCAGAAGTAAAACCCATTTTGTGAAGGTATTGAACAGCCCTTTGAGAATCATTTCCCCTTCTGCATACTACATATAATTGTGCATTTGATTCAGAAACCGTGCCTTTTTCCTCTTCTTCATCTTTCTTCAAAATTGACGATATTTCCGACAACCTAGACTCTAAAGTTGAGAATGGAATGTTCAAGGAATTTGGAAGTGACACAATCTTGAAATGGTGAGCTGGTCTAACATCAACAAGCACATGTGGTTCCTTGTTGAGAGTTATTTCTTTGTACTCCATGCTGCTGATTCTTGATTCACTAGGAAGTAGATTTAACTTCAAAGGAGGCTGCATTTGCATCAAATTGGAATGCATTAATGATATGGAAAAATATTATGAGTTTAATGGAGATGCAGAATCGCAAAAATTAGTTTTACAATGATATCCAATGAAAACTCATCATATTGTCACATAAGCCCATTTTGTAAGTGTATTTTAAAAATATCTACAAAATATTGAATTTTTTCATTAGACCACAGTGTAAAACTAATTTATGCGATAGTGCATGCCTCCTTTTCTCAAATATTATTCCTACTTTTCAAAATTAGTAAGTTTTGGGATCAAGTACAGCGATTAAATTCCATTAGCAAAGGTTAGACAATAATACACTTGGGCAATAGAAAACAAGTATAACAACCAAAATAAAACTTTAGTCACTGATGAGTTGGATTGGCACCCTGTGTTGGATGGTAGATTTTAACTTTCCTAAATACAAAAACTAACTTCTAATATTTGTTTCGGGCAATTAGTAAAGTGTATAATTGTTTTAAGTTAGAAGAAATCATACCACACGCAAGGGAGTCTGAGTGAACTTCTCATAATCAAACTCCCGGAAGTACTGCTTATTAAATGTTGCATTTTCTCCACAAGCTTCACAATGTATAGACCTTCCTCTGATTTTCACCTGTGCAATAAGATTATATGATCGTTAGCTAATATATTATATATAAGAACTTGCTATAGACAATCTTAATACACAATCTTAATTTTTTTTTCTTCTCATAATGCATCCTGCAAAAATAGGCATCCATTTATATCATTAGAGTTCTACATCTTAATTCCATCTTGTTGGGCAATGCGTAAAATAATGACCATAAGCAAGGTTGTGAAGTTATTAACATACAACACGGATCCGTGCAGACAATGCATCAAAAAGAAGCATCCTTCCAGAGAGTGGTTCACCAACTGCAGCAGCAATCTTAATTGCCTCGAGAGCTTGGAGACAACCAATGATACCAGGAACTGAAATGAACAGACCAAATATCAGAAATTCAGAACAAATCGCAACAGCAGGGGAAAAATGGTCCGAATGAGATGCAATGTAATTTGAATCATGAATGATAAATATTTAAAATGCTAAAAACCCTGCATTTAGTAATCAGAGCTTGGCTAATAGAGACATGTACAAGAATTAAACAATTAGACACATTTTTATGTTATTACCAAAGAAGACAGCATACCTACTCCTAGTACTCCATTGTCGGCGCAACTTTGGCATGCTGATCTAGGTGGTGGAGTTGGAAAGAGGCATCGATAGCAAGGACCACCGTTGTGATTGTAGATAGTGAGCTGCATCATACATTTTCCATGAGTATACCTCAAAATAATGTGATATAATCAAAGACATAAAGGGATGCGACAAAATAATTAGACATATACCTGCCCTTCCAATCCCACAGCGGCACCTGATACGAGGGGCTGCATGTATACATATACAGCGAGAGCAATTAATTAAAGAAGTTGCAACAGAAGTACCTTAACTTTTCCTATAAATCATGTTGTCTGCATATGCGACAAAATAAGCTAAAAATATGGTTGGGGAAACATTAATGGAGTGAAAATAAGAAAAAAAAGATTCAAATGTATTTGGTCCAAATTTCACTTTTTGGATCTTTTTATTTATATTTAATTCCGGTGTATGAGAGAGATAAAAAATTGCAAATTTACAATGAATTCAAAATCTTCATTTGCCACTTAGTGGGAAAATTGCACAAGGATTTTAGAGGCAATAACTCATATAGCAACACATTTTGAATACTATTGAAATTAATAAAGCCATTTCGCCCACAATCAATAGCATGCATCCAACCTAGCTCAGAAATCTAATATTATTTGTTGAAATCAACCTTCATCTGTGTCATAATATATGTGAAAGTTTCAATATTTTATGTTTCAACACACACATAACTTCCTTTTTTCCGAATTAATCGAGTCGAGATATCATGTGCATCAACGAATCAAATGACTTACAGAGTGCATTCATTCATGAACCTAAAAAAATATAGTAACAAAGGAAAAGCCTTGTTTGACATCAATTCAGACAGTCGCAATTTGTTCTTATATCAAAATAGTAAGATTTACCTTTCCTAGTACCACACAGCAGTCACTGATTAGATACCGGGTGGGAGCATTATCTGTTGCATCCACTATTATATCGTATCTAGCAAATTCACATGATAAAAAAATAAATCACATGGGTTCAGCGGTAACATTCAAAAGGGAAACAAAAAAAGTAAGGATCGAAGAAAACGAGCCTTAAGAAAAAAGAAAGACCGATCTTATTAAAGAAAGGAAACATACTTGCTGAAAATTTCCAAAGCATTGGAAGTTCGCAGAGCTTCTTCGTGTTCCACGACTTCAACAGATGAGTTGACCCTAAATATTCACAAAAACTTAGATCCAACAATAATGATACAAATTTGTTACGAACATTTGATCCAAAACCGACACGAATTGTAGGTGAGATAAAAGAGAGCAACATACGCGCGACAAGCAGCAGCAGCGGATTTCACTTTTGGCTGACCAATATATGCTTCGGTGTGTATAATCTGAAACACGCATGAATGAGTTGAAGTGAATAAGATCAAAGTTACAAACAGGAAATCAAAAGTAAACAAAAAGATACATGTTAACTACAACTTGTACCCGCAGAAGTGTAAAAACGGCCACACAACACACATGAACAATAAACAAGCTACATCGTACATGTCGCACTAGCCATGCCACAAGTTTAGCAAATAATACTATACCTGTCTATGCATATTACTGAGCTCAACCTTGTCATGATCAACAATACCCAATTTACCTGTGCAATTTTTTAAAATGTAAGCTTTAACAATATTATAGAAAAAGGCAGCAATCATTAGAAAAAGTGTCAAATTTTACCAACACCAGAAGCTGCAAAATATAACAATGCAGGAGCACCCAGTCCTCCGGCTCCCACAACTAAAATTGATGACTTCAACAGATTTGCCTGCCCTGCACACCATGGAAGTAAACAAAATGTAATTAAAAACAATTTTCAAAGATTGTGAATTGTTAAGACTTAAAGGTTTATAATTTCTATAAAGCAATTGCAAACCAACACCAATTACTATATTCTAAGGGTCTGTTTGGATCGGTTTATTTGAATTTATCTCCTGCATAAACACTTGTGAGGCTGTTTGGAAGAGATTATAGAAACAAATTATGACATGTACATAAGCTATTTTTTTCAACCTATTTTCATAAGCTCTTAAGGATAGCTAATGGAAACAACTTACAACTTATATTAAAACAGTTCAATTTTATTTAATAATTTACTACAGAAATATCTGATAGGTAAGTACTTATATGATAACTGTTTATGATATAAACACTTAATCAAGTGGTTTTCCCAAACTGACCTAAGTCTTGCTAATGAGTGCTCTTAAGTCTTTGCTACTAATGACTTCAGGGACTTATTTTAATTTATCCACTGGCAAAAGCACTTGTGAGATTGTTTGAGAGAGCTTATAGAAACAGTTTACGATATGTACGTAAATTGTTTTCAGCTTATATTCATAAGCTTCCCAGGATAGCAGATAAAAACAACTTATAGCTTATATGAAAACAAATTGACTTTATTTAGGGCCTATTTTGATCGACTAATTTGAGCCTATTTTCGAAGAACTTATGGAAACAACTTAGGACATGCTCATAAGTTGTTTTCAACTTATTTTCATATGCTCTCCAGGATAACTTATGAAGTGAGTGTTTGGTTTTACTTCTAGAGGGGCCAAAATTGATTCTAGAGGCGTAGAATCAATTATGACATCTTTGGTTGCTCTTGGATAGAATTGATTTTGCCTCCTGAATTGATTCTATTTGAAGCTAGAAATTAGAGCTTTTGATTCTAGAATTCATTTCAACACTCAAATTTATTGCTCAACTCACATTTACATAAATGCATCCAAACATAAATCACTTCACCTTCAACTCACTTTTAGCTAGAATCAATTCATTCAAAATCAATTTTTTGTCGACGCAAAACCAAACATACACGAAAAAAAACTTACAGTTTATTTGCAAATAATTTAACTTTATTTCATATCTTGTTATAGAAATAATTTATGCATAAGCGCTTATCATGATAAGTGTTTATGCCAATAAGCTTCAAATTAAATAGTTTATCAAAATAGGGCCTTAATCCTTTGTTACAGAAATAGCTTATACTGTTATACATAAGCATTTAAATAGCTTAATTAAACAATTTATCCAAACATGGCCTAATTTGCATGAGGAATGGAATGAATGAATGTGTAATACCTTGAACACCAAAGGAAGGAAGAACAAGGTGACGACTGTATCTATGGATCATGTGAGGTTCCAATCCATTTGTAGGGTATGGTGAAGAAGACCCATTAGAGGATGCAGAAGAAGCGTGTTTTGGGAGATTAATATCTTTCAATTGAGATTCTAACAAAGATATTTTTTGTTCGATTTTGGTTTTTTGGTTCTTCAATGATTCAAGTTCTTGAAGAATCTCTGAAGCCGAAGAAGAAGACATTTGATTCAGTTTCAGTGTTGACTTTGTTTCTGCGTTAACGCACCAAACACAATCAGGGATGTTTGTGCGGCCAAAGGGTTTTCTATTTATTAAAGTCTTGTTTATTTTGTAAAAACATTTTCACATTTCATTTTATAATATTTGTGTTAATTTTAATTGCTAATAAAGAAATAATAGATTCTTGAAGTCAACAATTGTGTATATTTTTTGAAAAATGTCAAACAAGTTGTTTTTATTATTTTCATAAATGTATCGTTCCTAACTAACATTTAATATATTCTCTCAATCACAATAATTCATTTCAGGAGTCACGCGCGTATATATTCAAACTTAAGCACCAATTGTTTTGATAGAGATCTTCAGCCTTGATGTCGACTTTCAAGAACTAAGTTATGTTAAAATAAGATACTTCTTGCATTTAGTTATTATTTTTTATCATACAATGTCATTTAGCTAGAACTATCAAAGGTGGTTAATCAACAAATACATTAAAACATTATGACTCTGAAATATTGTACAATCTAGCAAAAACTCCTACAAGTGCAGCAGTATTGTAGGTACAAGCCTCCAACTGTTCAAAATTTCTTCTTTCATCTCTAAATTGGTCCTTATTATCAGGTCCACCAACAAGGGCACCAATGAGAATGTTAGGATTAGGCTTAGGACTTTCATACCAATTATCATAGCCTTGAGTGCACCCAATAAAACCCATGTTCCGTTTGTATGATTCAGTGGATGCACCCCTATGGTGCACCCTTTTTGGGAAATTAGAACCATAACCAACCAAATAGCTCATACCCATTGGATTAGAACCCAAGATGTAATCAACTTGTGATTTTGCAAAGGCTAAGAGTTCATTGGGACCCACCTCACCTTTTTGGCAATGCAATTTTTGATTTGTAGCTAAAAGGTGATCAGAGTAAATGGTGAGAAGAAATACAGCATTTGCAACATATTGCATATTGTTCCATTGGCGGATGTATAGTAACCCTCCTGGGGTGCGATCCACGTTATCTTTACTTGCATTGTTAAGATTAAGACATGCACAAAAATAATGTTCTGCTTTTGAACAATATTGTTTGAGTATCACTTCATGTTTCTTGTGTTTTTCTTCCATAAGAAGCTGTTAAAAGAAGATGTTAGGATATATGTATGAAAAAATAAATAATTATAAAGAAAATATGCATAATCAATTTTCATTTGTCTAAGCATCAACCACATGAATTTCATGGTTATCACTATTTGAGAGCTTATCTTATATTTTTATATTTAGCGCATGTTTAGATTTACGATAAGATGAGTCTGACAACTGTGATTTTGTCAAATCCTCTATAATTTCAGATATGTATATGGTTTGTTTGAAAAACTAAAATGTCACAACGCCATCAAATATGATATTTTAAAACTTTATAATATTGAACAATGATCCTTTGAGAGATTATAACCAAGTGAGAAAAGGATGGAAGAAAAGTATTATTTCTTTTAATTAGGAAGTGTGAGAAAGAATAATTTACCATTGAAGCAATGGCTTGAACACCTGAATATTTAACATCCCAGCTAAATTCTGTCATAGCCCAAGTGGTCCCACCAAAATCATTAGCATTCTCCAAAACATACTTCAAATATTCATCCTTTTCAGTAGCCTTATATAACCAAATTGCTGCCCATAGCAACTCATCCATGTACCCACTAACTGAAGTATAGTACCCCTTAGCCACTTCAACACTCTCATCATACTTGCCCTTGAACTTGTCACCAAACTCAAACAACTACAACAATTATCACAACCATTTTGTTAGCTATAATAATCTATCATAGCCAATTATATGAATCTAATTAAAATTTAATTTCAATTAAATCAAGTCAAATAACCAAACTATGTTATGGAATGTAAATAAATATATTTAATTACTAACTAAATAACATGTATACCTGTTGTGCATGTTGCAAAAGTAGTTGAGAGTAATGTGGATTTGTTTTCTTAAACAAAATAGACGCAGCTGCCAAAGCTGCGGCCGTCTCGCCGGCAACTTCAGAGCCGGGGTTGTTTTCATCCACTTTATATGCTCTTCGTGGCGTTGTCATGTCCTCGGGTCGCTGCCAACAATAGTGATCAGTCTCTCCATCCCCCACCTGAAAAATGCCACTAACATAAGCTACACAAATTAACTACAATTTTATCCAAATAATTTTAATATGCTATACGGTCAAGCCGCAAGTGACACTATATCATGGTGAGTAAGCTTTGGAACTGCATGGCATTTGAATACTTCATACTGTTTTTAGAATGAGTTTGGAAAGACTATTTATCCCAATCGCAATCGGGGCACATGGATTAAAAATGCCATTAACATGAGCTACACAGATTAATTATAATTTTATCATAAGTTTTATGTTAATATGTTGGAGCCACAGTGACATTATGTGCCAATCGCGGCGGGTGAGTTTTTGAAACTCATATCGACATTTGAATACCTCATGTAGTACTATTTTTCCAACTGGCTTAGAGGGACTATTTTTATCTCAATTGCAACAACGGCTCGTGGATTAATATTCTCTTAAAATTTGAAATTAAATAAAGAATCACTATAATTGAATGAAGTGAGCTGAAATACCTCTACCCATAGAACATTTGGTTGTGTGTGAGCTTTGATGAAATAGTCAGTCCCCCACTTGATAGCCTCCATTGCATGGAGATACTCTCCGGCCGCGGCGATTTTTTCGCCGTACTCTATAGCAGCCCAAGAAAGGAGTGTCACGGTGAATGCCATCGGTAGCCCAAATTTCACGTTGTCCCCTGCATCATAGTAGCCTCCCACCAAGTCCACCTATATGTTCCCAACAAAAAAAAATGTTTAAATTGATACCGATTTGAACATAAGCATAGCAAAATATTGAATAAATATCCAATTTAATCTTTGAAATTGTAGGATTATATCTACCTAATTTCTTACATCAACAACGTTTTAAAATTATCATTGAAATTATAAAATATTAATCAGATTTATACATGAATTGATATCTACGCAGACTATAATGACATTAAGTTGATAATGCCACAAAAACATTTGAAATTAAATCAACCTTAAGGATTTATTTGATAACAAATTCAGAAAGAGAGAAAGAAATGAACAAATTAACATGCTACAACTCTAATGATCATTTTAGAATATTAATAATGTTGGATACCAAGTTGATACGATCCTAAAATTGCATAAAAAAAAAATTGTTGACTAAATCTCAAAAAAATTGCATATATTTTCCTAAAATTGGGTGTATATGCAACAAAAATATAATAGCCATAGTAGGTAGTAAAATATATATGTAATGTACCCCTTGTTCTAGGCCATCAGTGAGACCAGAATGGTGACGCCAATTAACCCTTTGATTGTGGGGTAAGTGACCTGAACGTTGTGCCTCAAAGTAGAGAAGGGTTTGTGACAAGGCTTGGCCATAGTTGAAGGATTTACAAAAAGGAAGAAAGATTGTAACAAGAGAAAGTAAAACAAGGCATAGTGTCAAAGACCATGTATTCTTTTCAACTTTGCTTGTCTTCATTTCTCCCTAACTTGCTAAGAGTCTCTCTCTATCTCTTTGCTTCTCTAGCTATATATGAGTGTTTATCATGTAATGTAATTTAATTGTTGATTTCGATTGTTCGATCGAAATGTTTAACATTTTGATTTATAGAGTTTTGTCAAAATAAAAACATTGATTTCTAGAAGGTTATGGTAGAAACTAGGCAGATTTGTTGGATATGTTTTTGGGATCGTGTTCATATTGGTTCATTTTAGAAGGGCATATGGTCTGATTAATTGTTTGGTTACAAATTCAAAAAGCATATTAGGATGTAAAAAAAATTCTTGAGAGGAGGATGTAAAATTTGTTTGCTGTATAATCGAGTTCCCTTCGATCCCATATAGTATAAAAAATGTTTTGACTTTTGTATTTTTTTCTATTTGCTTTGAATAGTTATCATAAAAGCATTTATGAAGTTCAAGCTTTTTGACTTGTTTAAAAAAATAAACTTTTCAATTTATTGGAAATTTAATTATTAAATGATATTATTGTACACAAAAAAAAATTATTAAATTAAATGATACACAAATGTTAATTTTTTTTACAACGATATACAAATGTTAATAAAAATTGTTTTCCTTTCATTGATTACTTAACCAATAATCCTTCCTGTGTCACTATTATAAACAATTTTTCTTCCAGATTTATTGAATAATTGATGCATTTGGTTTATAATATAGTCCAAATACATTAGTTATTCAATAAATCTTATAATAAAAATCAGAGAAATAAATGTTTTTCATATATTCACCATAATGATAAGCATCCATAAAAAAAAAAGCTTATATATAAACATAAACTCTCTTTCAAATTATTATAGGCATTTGTTCCATGTAACCGACCTCACTTAGTGGGATAAGGTTTGGATGTTGTTACTGTAACACTGTTAATTTGATTGGTTGTGTGTGCAAAATTATTTCTGTGTGTGCAAAATTATTTTTCACTTATAGGCATTTCTCTTTTTTCTATAATATCCTTAATAATTTAAATTATCCTTAATAAGTTTATTTAGAACAAATTGTTATTGTTCTAAATGTTTTCATTAGTTGTATGTGTAAAAAAAATTTATACCATCAACCCACCATCACTGAACTCTTATACATATATGCACAACAAACGATTTAACAATATTCCTTACTTCAAAAAAACGATATTCCTAGATTCTTCCTAGATTAAATAGACAATTTAACTACGCTATAAGCTTTTTTGATGTATTTAAAATTTACAACAAGAACTTAATTATGTACAGTGTGAGTGTGAGTATGTTGTAAAAAAAAGTATGTTTGTGGTATATATTTCGTATACTATTAAATATTATATCACGCTTTATTAAATTTATACCTGATATTAAATATATCCAAAACTTTCTCGGTTCTTTTTTACTTATCGCATTGACAGAAATACTTGTTTATATTTATTTATCGTTTTTAAAGTTCAATGCAATATCAACTATTGTTTTGTGAATAGTATTATTAGTAATTTATTATAAAGAGATAAATAAATAAATGACATTGTAAATTGTTAAGGATTTTATAGAAAATAGAGAATAGCGGTGTCAAAAGAAATAACAGTTGTTGATTGTCTTGATATAAGTGAAAAATCAAAATACGACAAGTAAAAGGAAACAGAGTGGGTATATACTTTTGACTCATTTCATTATTATAAGGTTATATTGTCACTTTATATTACCTCTGGTCCTTATTATAAAAAGAAAAATGAAAAATCATCAAAGTCAATTTAACTTTTAATTTTTGTCATTTTTTGAATATATTTACAAATATATTTTTACAGGAAATTGCGAAATATTAAATATATCTAATAATATTTAATTTTCTCAAAAAAAATCTAATAATATTTAACGACAAACATTTTACATGAAGGTAGAATAGTTTTTTAAGCGATAAATATACTTTACAAATTGTGAATTTTTTTGATAAACAAGATCAAATTAATCAATAAGGTTTTTCTTATAATAACCACCAGAGATAGTAAAAAGTTATGCTGTCACTGAAAAAAAATTGTAAGAATACATTTGATCTGCATAAATATGCACGATTAGACAGAGAAAACTAATTGTTACTGTTTGATATAAAATCCTACCACTAGATAAAAATTAATAAGAGGGACAATAGAAACTTTTCGGATTAATTAATCATTCAATCTTTTAAGTTAATTTTTTGTCTTTAGATGGTTTCATAATTATAAAACATTTTAATTTGGTCTCTTATTTTCGCTTTGTCAATCAATTTTGTCACGTTCGATCAATTTTAAATTCAAAAGTCTGTAATAAACAAATATTAAAGATAATCCACTATATATCTTATTATTTTTTAATTTTAATCATTTGATTTTTTTTTAAAGATGATCATTGTTTCACGTAAATCTATGGTATCTTACATAGAACCATCAACAACAATTTTTTCTCTTTCTTAATCTTATTATTTCCTCTTCTTCAACATCAATCTTCATAAAATAAAATAAAATAAAATAAAAAATAAAACATTTGCTAAAAAACAATTGCGGCCGTAAACCCCTAAAACCAATAAATTCATAGAAAAGTGTCTCCCGCCTAACTTGCCAATTGTGTTCGCCTAATTGCTAATGTGATGATAGTGTGCTAAAAAACAATTGTGGACGTAAACTTCTCACAACCAATCAATCTCCGTCCCAAATTATAAATTGCTTTGAAAGAAAATCAATGAAACAATAATGTTTTTTCTATTATACCTTTAATTATTCTTTTTTTTCAATTCTTCAATTTATTTTTCACATATCATTTATTAAGGATGATTTTGTAAAACAACTAATATCTTTTTCTCATACAATATTAATTATATTTTTAATACATATGAAATAACCAAAATGACTTATAATTCAAAACAGAGTAAGTAAATTTACTAAACTTCTCATTTCAATGTCTTTTCCACACCTCTTCATATAACATGCATATACGTATTCTCTCAATTTACTATTTTTTTTCTTTTCTTTATACCTCTTCTTTCCTTCTCCTTTTGTTTGGTTACACTTCTCTATTTGTCTTTTTTGTTATCCTTTAAATATTTTTTTAGGAGTGCTAGGAGTACTAGTATCTTTTTAGCACTTTCTCTAGCATTCATTTATTTATTTGGTGAAATCCATATGAATTCAATCACTTTTATGTGAAACATATTTTTAAAGTGTATAATTCTCATCAATTTCACCCAATAAAAGAATGGGCAAAAATGTGCTAAAAAGAAAGTGTTTCAAGCACTATTTTATTTTTTTTATTTATGAAAGCAAAATAATTTGTCAACACGGTTTTGGCGGCTAAGGTCCCGCCTAATCTGCAAACATAGTTTGCCTAATTTCTATAAGGTTGCCAATATATAGTGTGCTATAAAACAATTGTGCTGCTAAACTTCAAGTTCAGCTTTGCTTCATTTTTTGTTCATTCATGAGAAATAAGCATAAATGATTGATTATTAGGAATCATGAGTGGAGTTGACTTATTAGAATGGACCCCACTAATCTACCATTGTATCTCTCATATGTGGACAATAAATTTATCGAAGTAAATAGAAACAAAGTCATACTCCTAAACTTCTCACAGTTAAGGCCAATACCCCATATTTCCATATGTAATTGCATTCTCTGTAGGACACTGACTTAGTTCCTCAAAACAATTAAGGCAATTTATTAAACTTCTCAGTTCCCCAACCAATGCAATAGATAAACATTGAATATCTTCAAGAGTGATATGAACACTCTTTAACAAATAGCTATCATTAACCAAAAGAATGGTCTATAAAAAATTGGTATACGTCAATACTTAGACAAAGAAATCAATTTTAATATTACAATATTCGCAAGCTTAATATATTATACACACAGCTAAACAAAGAAATACTAGTATGTTACCCATCAATTCGGTAGCTTACAAAGAATGTGGAAACGTGCCCCACAACAATTAGAAACATTACCTATTGGCTATTGCATTCTCCCTCCTTTTTGGCTCTGTGCATCTAAAAGATGTTCCCTCACCTCACAACTGTATCGTGATGATTTATATCTAAATTGACATTTCTTTGCCAAATATGGATTCAAACTCCTAAAAGGTCTTGGGGGCTTACATGGCGCCACATTTTTAATAACACCTATAGTGATTGCCAAACAAAATACATAAACCAAAAAGTTTACAGCTCATAGAACCCCATCTACATGTAAATAGGATACATATCTCATATGTATGCCTCTTCACTTAGTTGCTTTGGCAATTTTGTTTCCACAGCAGGACGAAGACGAATCCAAATAAATCGTGAAGAAATACTTCCATGATTGGTACATTAGGCCACAAAGAATATGAAGATCATCAGAAAAAATATCAAAATGGCAAAAATTTTGATCATAAGCCACCTATTTGATGATATTCGGTTGAGATGCCTCAATAAAGAACTATGAGCTCCTTCAACATTTGCCAATGACTCATCCATGTTGTCATCAATCCTGCCCGAGTAAATTACAATTTACGTCTTTAATTCTAATTGCTAGAACATGTGAACAGATATAGCTTCACATAAAATAATATATTTTGATACTATTTTATATAACATGCACCAAGGTCTTCATTAAGAGGAGAAAAAAGTAGTGCACCGCAACAATATGAATCTTTAATTATCAAATAAGAAAAAAGTGAAAAACCTGATAGCTAGCTCTCCTTGATGGGCAACCATTGTAGCCAAATGTGTGAAGATTCCACTAAGTTCGGTAATAGTAGATTCCACATTGTGCAGAGCACTTGCCCGACTTTGAGCATAGTCTTCGTGTCGAGGAACAACCTGTTGTACCAGAGACATCTCCATTTGCTGGGATGGAGTGTTTTCCACAGCTAACCTTCGTCTGTATCAGCAATGACAGCAAATTTACCACATGTGGGCATATGGCCGTTTAAGTTAGAAAATATACACATCCTAAGCATAACTAAAATTTCTAAGAAATTCATACATAAAATGCAACAGATATCAAGAACCTAATGATAAATTTTTGTAAGAGCACTCGTAAGCTTGTTTAGGCATTAGCCAAATAATTGACATATGACAAGCTTCAAATTGAAGAACCGCATTGAACAACTATCTTGTGTGATATTCTAGTAACTGCCCACTCAAATAATATAATCAGAAAGTATGTAAATATCAAGATGTTTGAAGCTTAATTTGAAGAAAAATGAAGGGCGTAGTGGCAAGGAATTTAGTACATAATTAACATAACTGGTGTCAAAATAAGATATTAAAAACTGGTATTAAGCTCCAAAACAAAAATACAAGAGACAGTCCTAATATTTAGGCGCCTTATAGACCTAAGTTTACTTTGCTAATAAACTTACTAATGAAATCATTGATAAGATGATCCAAAGGATTTAAGAGACAGTAAATGAAATACACTATCTAGTTGGTAATTAAATTTCATGAAAATAGCAATCATTGAAAATAACTGACACTGGACAAAACCGTACCATTACCGATGGACAAATTGACAATTCAAAGAGTTCAAAAATACTGAAGGGCAGAGGACAGTGGGACTATATTCCCCTCATTTGAGTAGGATTCTGAACTAGGTTTCAACGCATTAGAGTTGGGTTCATTGGCCATGGTGGCCTTTTGGCTTCATTGCAAACTTGCAACATGTGTTTATTCATGTTTTCGAGAGGGTGACTTCATTTGTGCTCAGAGCTATGGGGTTAATACTCAATACAACATCGCTCATCTTTTTTGCAGATGGGTTTGTGTCAGGATATCAAAAAGCAATTTGAGGAGTCAAAGTGCTATAACTCCAAGGCTAAAGTCTACCACTCTATCTTGTTGTATCGTTCACCTGTTAAATTTGAGTTTTTGAAAAAACACTAAACAATTAACCATTTATTCTCATCCAATTGCCATCAAGCTCGCAAGTCTATAAAGTTAGCCAATGTTATACAAAAATGATTTTGTAAGCGAGTTAACTATATTTTCATATCTAAAATCAGAAACTAGTTGATTCTGAGTTAACTTGAAAGTTTGAAGACCATGGGGAGGAGGGTTGGCTTGGCTGGATCATCATTCGGAACCAGATGTTACTTTGTGTGAATGAGGAGGTTAGTGATGGGGATTCAAATGAGGGAAAGAGGAGAGGCTTTTTTGGCATGATCGATTAGGGTAGAGGATTTTCTGTATGAAAGAAGTGCAACTCTAACTTTTCAGAGCATCCTCTGTTTTTTCATTATGTTTGTTGCCCTGCCATTTTGTGAATAGGTCTCTAAGATGACTCTCTGCTTGTAAGAACTTCACTCCTCTGTTCCTTCAGAAAGTTCAGTGCTGATTTCTCTTTTTCTTAGAACAGATCATTTAAGTTCACATACAACAAGAGATTTATTATCCATGAGAACCAAATGAAAGCCACTTGTTTTGATATTTTACATAAAATGCTAGCTTAAATGCTATATGGAAATGTAAAGGGGACAATTTGATCTAATAGCTTTAAAAGAAAATGTAAACAAACCTTAGCTGATTGCCAGCTGGAATTCCATTTGATGGTAATCTGCATAAAACAATAATCTTTCAGGAATTAGACTTCAAAGGCTTATCATTTCCAACATAAATAACATAAGACGCAAAAATCCATTACATTTATTATTTATAAACACATACAAATTACAATGAAAGGATCTTCAGAACTAAATTTTTAAAGAGACGGTTATGAATTAATAAGTTACAAAATTACAAAGCCAAACTACATTATAATTTTGAAGTATTAAATTTATCTGTCGGATAGAATCTATAATTAGCTATGTCATAGTTAATTCTGGGTTCCTACTTATGCGGCATAACAGACACATGTACAATTCCAAAACCTGTGATTGTCGCATACCAACGACGTCAGATATTTGTTAGCAGTAGAAAAGAATTTGAGGAAATAGAAAAATAAGTAGTTAAGACCAAGAGACTTTAACAATGTTTTGCAATGATTCACTGATATTTAATGAAGCAGCTAACAAGAAGTAAATATCTGAAAGGGGATTCAAACGATACTGAGGGTGATTCCCTTCAAACAGTTTACAGTTCTAAAGTTTGGGTTTAAATAATTTAGTTCAACGTTCATACCAAGTTTCAAAAGAGTAAACATAGATCTTTTATACAGAGTATAGGCCTACCCTTGCATTATTTGTGAGTCATTTGTCAAGTCTAACATTTAAATTTTTAAATATGACAAACAAGAATCACCTATCAACACATAAAATATATATGCTCTGCTTCTCTTAGATGACTATCACCAAGACTATTACTTGTTTAGTTAAGCACAGTATCAAAGTTGAAAATAAAGTATTTTTCTTTCTGGTACAAGAATTAAACCTCTACTATGTCATTGGGCGAGTGTAGGGAAAGAAATGAAGTATTGATGCCCGCGACTCAGAAAATGAATTATATATCATGTCAGGGGTAAAATGAAACAATAAAGTTTAGCTAGGTAAGACATTAAGACCAACGCACAATCACATACATATGGTCAGATTGAACAATTGACCATCCTATGATATGACAAGAGTATTGAAGAACAAGAGTTTTAAATTTTAAAATTCAGATGCACCAAGTAGAACTAGAAAGTGACAACCACTTTCAAATGTTTGCAAAGGCATAAAAGCAAAGTCAACCTTTAACATGATATTAAAATTACTTACCCTGATGTTTGTTGCAAACTCTCAGTTTCAAAAGCATTTGTTGAACTAGACCAAGGTGGTGGCTCAGTAGTTGGCTTTGGCTGATGCTGTAAAGGGTTCTTGGAAAATATTTGCTTCCTATTCTCATGAGCCTTGATATTCTAGGTACATGACATACATTCACAATATAAATTACATGGCAGGAAAAAAATTGTGTGACATGTGATATGCATAATCAATTGATTGATAAACATACAAATATAGATTTAATTCATATACACGGTTGATGTAAATATTTTTAATCGTCAGATGATTAAAATCATTTGACATCCGTATAGAGAGAGAGTGGGGGTAGCACCTATAGTAGAAAAGTTGGTAGAAAATAGGCTTAGATGGTTTGGGCATGTAGAGATGAGACCCGTAGATGCCGTGGTAAGAAGAGTAGATCAAATGGAGGAGAGTCCAGTTAAAAGAGGTAGAGGTAGACCTAGGAAAACTATTAGAGAAACCATTAGAAAGGATTTAGAGGTCAATGAGTTGGATCCAAATTTGGTTTATGATAGAACACTATGGCGTCATTTGATCCATGTAGCTGACCCCACTTAGTGGGATAAGGCTTGGTTGTTGTTGTTGTTGTTGACATCCGTATAGTCAATCAAGGATTGCAGAAAATAGTCGTTTGTTCAAATTCTGCTATGCTATAGTGCTATAACTCCTATAGCCACTATTTAACAACACTTTGTACTAAACCGCAGATCGGAGAACAATAGCAATTTGTTAAAACCCCCTTATGCTATAGCGCCACTATATCAGCTATTTGACAACACTGTTTGACATATATAAAATCATTTGACATAAATAAATTGGGTGACATGTGATATGCATAAACAATTGATTCATTGATAAACATACAAATATAGATTTAATTCATATACACGGTCAATGTAAATATTTTTTAATCGACAGATGATTAAAATCATTTGACATCAGTATAGTCAACCCAGGATCGTAGAAAATAGCGATTTGTTCAAATTCTGCTATGCTATAGTGCTATAGAGCTTGATAGGACCCATAAAGAGAATATTCCAATGGATAGTGAGAGGTGAGTTGGCAAGTTGGTTAGAGAGGAAAACACACATGGCAGAGGGAGGGGTGAGGTGTGTGATCAATTCTTCTGTAATATTTCCCTTTTCAATCAATAATACTCCATACTAATTTTCTTTTCTCTCTTAAATCGGGTTCCTATTAGCGCTGATATAGCCACTATTTGACAACAATTTGCACTAAACCGTCTATCAGAGAACAATATCAATTTGTTAAAACTTGCCTATGTTATAGGGTCACTATATCCGCTATTTGACAATACTGTTTGACATATATAAATTGTGTGACATGTGATACGCATAAACAATTGATTGATCGGGAAACATACAAATAAAGATTTTTTACACTCAATCTTAATCGTCATATGATTATAATCATTTGACATATACAATTATACATATCCTATATTACTTTAGTGTGATCTATGAATCACTAACACAGACATTTGGACACAACAAACACATATACCGGACACTTCTACAACAATCACCTGTGTCAATGTTGACAGTGTCACTGTTGACACACCTTCTATCAGAAATATCGGTGCTACAGAGTTTGTGATTAACATATTTACCTCTGTCCTAGTAGTCAAAACATCTTGAAGATGCTTTGTGGCACCCATGAGCCTGTTCTTCAAGTCATCACAAACAGCATTGGAATGCACAACTCTATCCTCCGAGTAATTCTCATCAGCCAAATCAATCTTTTGAATGTTTTGTAAATCCAAAACTGCCGAATTCAACGTCGTTATATCAGTCTTAATCAATGCAGTCAGCTCTTGAATTTCCATTATCGGATCATTAAACATCGATGATTTCTTCGCCACTACAATAACCAATAACAAATAATCCAAAAATAAAAAAATCAATTAATATGATTAAAAAATGAATATGATCTTTGAAGTGGTTACATTCAATTAGTTTAGTTTCTCAAATTATTAGTTCTATCGAGAGTGTCAGTGTCGTGTTCGGTGTTTGTGTAGATGATAATGATGAAATTGCTTACACTTGGCGAGCCTGGCGATTTTCTGAGAGGTTTCATGGATTCCTAATCCGATTTGTGATGCTTTTCGGTTGAATTCGGATCTTGAATAGGAACTTTGAGAGGTAGATGGTTGTTGATTCGGCGGTGCAGTGGCTCCGCCTCCACCGCCGCCGATTTTCTTGAGAGTCTCCGTCAGTGATCGGAACTCCGACGTGCGATCGCGGTAAGTTGAAGCCATTGTCGGAGAGAGATCTCACTGATACACGCAATGTATCAGTTTCATTGAGAGAATGAACAATGAAATGGACCGAATTAGAGAAGTTAGATTGGACCGGGTGGTTAGACCGGGTCGGTTTGGGGAAATGGATACCAAATGAGTTGAACCAAACCGAGTACGAGAAATTCTTAGGTGAACACCTCATTAAAATAGTAAAAAGAATTAATATCAGAATTTTTTCTCATTATTTTTAATATTTCTCTCTCCTTTTTCCATTTTCTTTAACCGACAAGAACCACCCACTACCATTTATGTTTTTATTTCCTTAATTAAAATCACACTTTTTTTAAAGTTACTAACATGTGTCATATTTTTATTGGTTGTGTGTAAGAATGATGTGTTGGGTGAGAGTTCATGCAAGAATAACTCACCGAATACTGTGTCTCGTGACTTGTGAGCGATATGTTACTAACTTAGGGGCAAGAAGGACATTTACTGACGGTGCGGAGCAAAATAACTTTTACATCAAAATATACTATCAAATTGGTTCTTATCTCAATAAACGATTATCTAATTAGTATCTGATTTTATTAATATTTCAAATTAAATATGTCCCTTTCAAAAGTTTTCTAAATTAGGTTTCTTTGTTTATGTTTTTGGCAAATGACAAGATACCTAATTGAAAAAACTTTTGACAAAGACTGGTTTGAAATATTAATAAAGTCGGAGACTAATTTGAGAATGGTTGGCGAAGACATTAACCGATTTGATGGGTTACTCCTTTTACATCATTTTGGCGAAAGATGTCAAGTCTATGGAAGGTTGAACTCTTTATCGCATATATTTATTTTAATGGCAAAGATGAATGTATAAATAAAAGGGGAAAGAGACACAAAGATAAGTCTCAAATTCAAGTTTTAAGTAAGGTAACAAAACAATATAGCAGAGCACAAGTTATAATGAGAAAAACTTATCAACATACAAAAGAAAGAAAGGTGAAACCGGCTTTATAGTTGTATTCTAATATTTTCAAATTAAAATAAAAGATTTGGATTTTAGAAATAAAGAAAAAAAGAAGAAAAAAAAAACCTTTCAACATACTGATTTTTACCCTTTTTTCTTACACGTTTTTTAACCAACTAAATGCATCTAATTTTGTTTATTCTAAAGAGAATCTAGCGACCGTTGAATGTTTAGAAGTTAAAAATCTCATATTCGATTTCAGACCCTACATATCATTAAGAGTTGTACTTACGGAGCAATACCTCTAAAATTTTAACAACACTGTTATATTATCACTCTAAATTTAATTCCGGCAGACCTATAATTTCAGAGCTGTTCATAAATTTGAATTTATCAACATCATCATCTATAATCATTAAAAATTATCAATATCTACACCAACCATTCTTCTAACTAGTAACACATATATTTTTTTAGAAAAATTAAGGTAGCAAATAACATATTTTTTTGGTAGTAATAATGATTTTTTAAAAACGTTTTAATTCACTTAATATTATTCCAAAAATATACGAGAATTTCTACACTAGACTAAGGGCCGTTTGAATTAGCTTATTTTAGAGCTTATATAAAACAGCTTATGCAAATAAATAAGTTTTTATGTATTATTTATAAGTTTTTAAGGTTGTTTATGAAAAAACAGTTTATAAAGATACGATTTTCGCTAGTGAGAACTTATAAATTAAAATAAAAGCTTATTTATTTACATAAGCTATTTTTCATAAGCTCAAAATAAGCTCAAACCAAACGGGACGTAAGTGAACAATGGTCCCCCATTATTGGATTGCCAGATAACTTAAACATCATGATCAAGCTTTACGCCACTGAAGCAATAAATTGAAATTCCATCGGTTAATATTTTAAAATGGCAAAAACTCACGTGTTTTCTTTTAATGATAAATGTTAGTATGGTCGAACCCGTTAGCTTATTTGGGTATTGACTGACCGTCTGTCTTTGTATTTGCTTTGATTGAATCTGTGTTTCTTGAACATCCTCTTTAGTACGTCTTGTGTTAGAGAGGCGTCTTTATTCATGTGAATATATATTCCATCTTTGATTCTTAAAAAAAAAACGATAAATGTTAGTAGTTATTTTGTTAGATTAATATGTTATTCAGGATCTCTAAATATTTTTTTTTATATTTTAAAATAGTTGAACTACCCAACAACAAGTGTTTCTTTTCTTTTTTTGGTCAGGTAGCCTCGTGGCTAGAATTCACCTTATAATGTGAATAAGTGGGGTGTCCGGGATTCGAACTCCGGCTCTTACATATAACAATGCATTGTCCTACCAACTAAGTTATGCTTACGAAACACAACAGGTGTTTGTTAAATGTAATTATATCATACATTCATACTTCAAAACCTCGGGCCATTTCAATATTTTTTTTTTCATGATCTAAAAGGCAAAGCCCCCAAACACGTCCATTTTATCCCTCTATAAAATATTTTTTATAAACAAAATATTAGTAACCAGTTGTTAGTACTCATAAGTCTTATCTTCTTCCTGGTTTGATCGAACTCAAGACATTTGACTTCATCAATACCCACAACTCTCAGTTTAAACTATCCAACCTTCAACATCTAGCCTTAAATTATATATAATTTTTTCATAAAAGTTATTTTTCCATTTTTTATATAAAAAAAAGATATGTAACGCCTCAATTAAATTTTTGCAAAATTATGTAAAGTGAATGACTGAGACATTGGAAATTTATAATTTAGATATTTATGAATAAGGGTGTATTCTATCATCATCATCTCATCTCATCACTCGGAGTCGGACTCTATTTAATTTCTACTAAAAAAGAAACTTCAGCTGTCAACCACACCTATGACCCAATTCATCGTTCCTCATCACCGTTGAGATCGGCCATATATATATATGTGTGTGTGTGTGTGTGTTTGATTAGTTTTATCATGTTTATGCCTTCAAACTTTTGAAAATATATCGTTTTCTATGCCTTTAAAATATTGAATAAGGTTAGTTATAAAAAGTTGTTAGAAAACAAGAGAATATGAAAAAACAAAATATGATATACAAAGTTCAAAGAAATATTTTAGTATGACGTATGCTTTATACGTGAAATACAAATTGGTGAGAATATGATTTTTTTTTTTAATTGTATTTTCAAGTAAACTGATCACCCGAACCGATTCAAACCGAGCCAAACCAATTTGGTTCGGCTCCTTTTTTGAAAATGAGTGAAAACCGAAGCGATGAAGATTTCATCGGTTCGAACATTTTTTTGACTAAAAACCGATCCAAACCGCACCGTTACACCTTAGTTTATGAAAAGAAACTTTCTTTAAAATTTCACTTTAATAACTTTGAATGATAAACACATTTACAACTTGGAATAAGCATAAAACAAAATAAATTATATTCTAGACATTTTACGTGATCTGGCTTCGATTTAAAGGCATTGAAGGCCTAGTAAGTAATCTGAATACTCCTTAGGCTTCCGACGTACAATGCCACCTGTAAACATCACCTCAGCAGAGTAAATACAAAATTCAGTAACATATAATAAATAAAACAATTTAAGATGTTTTCAGTCATGCTGGTGTGCTAAACACGGAGAATTCCCTCTATAAATTATCATAGTTAAAGGTCCTTATTCATATTAAACATATAAACAACATGAACTTTTAAGTTTCTATCCATCAATTATTAAAGGTAGTTCATTTGTTTAGAAGCGGATGCCCGTTCCAATATGATTTTATAATTAAGTACAAGAATGTGAAATTTGGTCCTCTTTTTAAAATTGTGTTGACAAATCAAAGCTCATGTAAAAAAGTTTGCAAGGTTATCATTACTTTCTCGATCTCAATTTAATTGGTGATCCGCCGTGATATGGGATCTATGATTTATGAGGTCTGAGCCGTCAGACTTCTACCAGTAACTTCCTTCTTCTTTGAACGAGGGTGCGGTCGTCTACAAACACTCTGACAATAAGATAAGAATGCCTTCAATAAGAAATATATTTAGGATAAAAAGTGTAGGTCATAAGTTAGCCTTTATAGTGAGGTTTAGGGTTTATGAGTCTTTTACCCTTGTCCAGACAAATGTTCATCAAGGACACTTGGAGTAGATTAGGAAAAGATGCCCTTGGATCTGGTATGAACATCTCATTTTAGCTCATATGGCATTGATCCACGAGTGTGTCAGTGTCTTAAGGTGACACGATTCATCGAGGGAGTGAGTATTGGTTTGGATCAAAACAGTTTCTCTCTAAGTCGTTAGTCGACAAAGTCATGAAATAGTAACTTGTATACGGTCTGTGTAAGTCTATTGTGTTGAAAGCGGATGACCGAAGGATCACAACCTGCAAAACAATAAAATAAAGGCTTAATTGCAGTTTTAGCCCCCTAACTTTTCCAAAGTTGCGATTTTGGCCCCCTAAAAAGAAAAAAAACTACAAAACAGCCCCCTAAGTTTTGCAACTGTAGCAGTTTTGGCCCCCCAAGGCAAAAAAATAAATAAATAAATAACATGTGGCACCTCACTTAAGGTGCCACGTCAACGTAGACTAAGTCAATATCAGCCTTGGGGGCCAAAACTGCCACAGATGCAAAACTTAGGGGGATGTTCTGTATTTTTTTTCTTAGGGGGCCAAAATCGCAACTTTGAGAAAGTTAGGGGGCTAAAACTGCAATTAAGCCTAAAATAAAACGTAAAACCTAAAGCGTGACTATGTCACTGGACTAAGGAATTATCCGCAGAATGTGCAACTCCTCCAGAATACAACAGGTTATTCTCGACGGTAATCGTACCGAGACAATTAAGACACGAGAAATCAAAAACTCAGATGACTCAGACACTTATTTTTATAAGACTGAAAAGAAGTAAAAATTAAAACAGTATTTAGAAGAATGGTTTGTAACTCTGGAATGCATCGGAACGGTGTAGCAAGCTATGAAACTCATCCTAGACTAATAAGATTTAACATATCAAATTGGTTTAGCAAGCTATGGAACCCAATACACTTGATGTATGCGAGAGACCTCACAATCACATTACACCCCCATAATTCTCGTGTAGTCGCCGTGTTGCACATTTAGGCCGTGCGTGTGTCTGGTTTTCATGAGTATTCTAGAGACCCGCCACAGTCTCATGCAAGCGGCCCCACTTGACACTCATATAGGTGATTCCATCTAGTGTATGCTACAACCATACCCCACCCTAAAGGCTTATGGTAATCATTAAAAGCATTTAAAACTTAACCATCAAATGTCGTTTTTGAGTGACATAGTCTTATTTCCTTTTTTTCTTCCCGGGGTTTTTGTCAACGAATTTGTTAAATTCACAAATATTGATTAAGACGTCTCTTGATCAATTAATCTCGTATTTCGTCAAGTTTATATCATAGACTTGGTTTGCACACAAGTTTGCTTAGATAAAAACTAAGCAAGACATTTTTATTTATTTTTTTGAAAACAACTAAGCAAGACATATTCATAAAAAAATAAATCATTTTATTTTCTTGGTTCATATTCAATTGTCATCATTGTATTATTTTAATACAATGATTCTTTCATATTAAGTAGTGACATCTTAATTTCTTTCAAAAGAATATGATGTAACATATTAAGATAAGTTTTTTTTTTTTAGCAAATATTAAGATAAGTTTATCAATTAAAAGAATACATGTATGTAAACATGTAACGTCAAATTAAAAGTTATAGGCATATTCTATGATATTCCCCCACGTAAAAAGAAACAAAAATTTCATCCAAGTTGCAGCAGTCTATGTATCATCATAAACTAAACTCAGAGAATTCTATAACAGTAGTGGGCATAACTTAGGTCTATACATTTCACTCAATTCATTTCATGTCAGCAGTCCGAAACCTTTCCCACTTCAGCTAGCATATATGCATATATACGCTTATATGGTTGAAATGAATGCAAAACAAACTGAGAGTTTCCAAGCAGCTTTGAATATTCATATAACTCTGTCCTCTGTCCAAGCATCCATTAGATAAGTTTGAGTTATTTCGGAGACACGTAAAAAAGAAAATATCAAATCATATTGAGCATGATAAGTTTGAGTTATTTCGGAGATATGTACAAAAGAAAATATCAAATCATACTGAGCATGTTCTTTTAGAAAGCAATAATTGCTCAGGTGGCTTAATATACCATACAGATAGATCATTTACGAAGCTTACAAATCACTAGATTGAGGCAGTTGAAGCATATAGCAGAAGGTAAGGGTGTTTTAAAACTAGTGTGAGTTAACCAATGTTGGGTATTTCACTTGCGTGACTTAAGTCACGCCGTGTTAGTTAACTAACGCATAATTTTACACTTGCATTAGTTAACTAGTGCAAGGGTATTTTGGTCAGTTTGGTTGGGTGGGAGCGAAACTTGCTGGGGAAGAGCAGAAATCCAAGAATAAAAGGCAGTGCACACTACATGAAGAACTCACGTTTTGGCACAGGAGAATAGCCATCACACCGAGAGATCTTTAGATCACGTTTCGGGGAGAAGAAGAAAAGGAGCAGGCACGAATTACGAGAAGGAGATTTTGGAAAAGAAAGCTCATGAACAACTCTTAAAGAATTCAGGAACAACATGGTCATGGTTAATTTTATTTTCATACTCTTTATTTGTATATGTCTAGCTAATTTCCTTTGATTAAGCATGAGATGATTCTGTGTATCTATTGTGAATGATAATCTAGTTTTTATTAAATTTAGATGTTCTTACTGCTTTTTTATATCTTGATCAAATATAAATATGATTTCGTGAGAATGAATGACTACTGACCATAGCTTTCAACTTAGACCTAATTGAATTATATTTTAAATAAACATGGTTAGTCTCGGAATGGATAATCGTTTATTTGTGATATTAAGTTAACGTTCTTAAAACCTTTAGGGGTTGTAATATGAGAAGACGGTCATAGTCAAGGGATTGATTATGACTATTTTGTTAACCATCGTGAAACTAGATAATCATTTGTAAGAAATAGGTGCAATCTACCAATTAGGAGAAACAGAGGATTCGAAAGACCTGATCTCATCTCTCCATATATTTTCCAAAACTATCTTTATTTTCTGTTTATTTAATTTTATGCAATCAAATCTACTGTCTCTGGCACTAAAATAATTTACACATCCTAGATAGTAACATTATTGCTAAATTGAGATTAACACAGTCTCTGTGGATACAAACTTATAAATTTTATTATTTCAATGGTTTTAGTACACTTGCTAAAATTCTATCAAGCATGATCATATTTGTTTTCATACCTCTGTTGTTTACGCGCATTGTTTTGGATCAGATTTGCTCTCGATTCCAAAGCTTTGGCTCATGTAGCTCCGCATTCCTTTATGTTTCAGCTGTTGCTTGTAATCATTCCATGAATTGGGAAACTTTTCAACCAGAGCACCAACGGCAAACACGTCTGGAAGTATGATGTTCTCTGCCTCCAATTCTTCAAGGAGTTGGTGATACTCATTGATCTGCACTTTGATTTCCTTGTCCTCTTTCATTTGTCACCGCAGATAGTTTCCAACAACAAACTTCTGTTTGGTAGCATCATCAACAGTGTACTTGACATTCATGTTGTCCCAAATTTCTTTGGCAACCCTGTAGGAACAGTAAACATCGAAAAGTACATCAGATATTGTAGAAAGAATTGTATGGCGACAAACCTTGTTAGCATTGTTCCATTTTTTGATTTGTTTGGCATCCAATTTGGCTTCATCTGGTTTGACATTAGTAAGAGCGGAAGAGACACCGTGGACGTCTAACAAAGTGAAGACACGCTCATTCCAACGACGAAAATTCTATCCATCAAGCACTTCAATTCTGGAAACGTCTGGGAACTGTCTTGCATAGGTGACCACTGCCGAAGGATTGGTAGCAACAACAAGGGTAGAGTCTGCAACATTCTTGTTATTGTCATTGTTAGAATCCTCTCCGGTCATAATTCCTTAGATTGTTGAAAGCGGATGACTGAAGGATCACAACCTGCAAAACCTCCAGAATGCGCAACTCCTCCAGAATACAACAGGTTATTCTCGGCGGTAATCGTACCGAGGCTATCAAGACACGAGAAATAAAAAATTCAGATGAATCACACACTTATTTTTATAAGACTGAAAAGAAGTAAAAATCAGTATTCTCGGCGGTAATCTTTTCCACGTAATGAAGATTTTGTACTTATAGAAGCACGTTTATTTTTTGTTCCACTCAAATGTAAGTGGATGCTATTAACTAGGAAAGTGGAGATTGTCTAAACCGTTGCTAAAATGGTGGCAAGACTCTTAGTAATATTTCATTAGCAAGTAAATAGGTAAACAAATTTAATTTTAAATTTGAAAAATGGTAGTCAATGTGTAACTTGCCTTGAGATAAAGTAGGAATAAAAATTCACACTAAAACCACGTTTTATTTTTCCTTTGATAGCTAATCATAATCATAATCATAATAATATTAATTATAATAATAACTTTTGAAATAACCCCAAATATACAACATATTGTTTGTGCAAACGGACACCTCTTATAGTGGACCTATTAGTAGTCAACCCAATATGTAAGTGGTCCATGCTTATCAATCTGGATTTATTGTTGAATGTAACTGGTTTGTCGTGCAAGTTCTGACTTCATTTTGTATGGACTTGTGGACGTGCGTCGCATTTATAGAGACATACTTCACAAGCCTTGCGAAGTTGGAGAGGCTTTGTAGCCTTCGTTTGTACTATGTTCCATGATGACATTGACGACTCTAGTCTATGTAACGTTGGTGATGATTGTTTTCTGAGCATGAGTTTTCACTGAACCAATGGACACATGTTGGATTTTTCCTGATTTCAATAGTCACAACCCATTAATGTTTGAGAGGGGAGTTTTTTCGTTGCATTGGTCAAATCAGAGGTTGCGGATCATCAAAACAACATGGTTTTTTCGTTTAGGTTTTCCAATATGATTTATGATATTAAGGTTATTTTATTTTACTATTTTCTGAAACCTACTCTCGGTTCTCTTCATCTTCTCACCATTCTCTGTTTTTGTTGCCATTGCGCTCTGAGATTTGATCTTTTGGCTAATTCATTTCAAACTTTTGAAAGAAAGCTTCTCAAGAATTCTCTCTGTTTTCACCATCATTTTCCCAAATCTTGTAGGTAATCCATTCCTTGATCGATTACTGTATTTTGTGCTTTATTTCCAGTTTGCTTGTTTGAACTTGTTGTCTTTGGGTTAATGGACGGTTGAATGATCAACCATGTTTAATGCTATATTAAAAAATTGTTTAGAGTGTTTTCAAGAACTACAAAGTAGATAGTTAGTGTTACTTTAATTTATCCTTTAAAAAATATAAATGGAAAAGGTAATTTTCCACTATTTTGTCAAAAAAAAAAAAGAAGAACGTTTCAATGTTTTTCACAGCTGAATCGTAGAAATTCTCTAAAAAAAAACAAATTATGTCTATATTGTATAATAAAGTATGTACTATATAGAATGGAGATGGAGTCCCATGTTATTAAAAAAGAAAAAAGAAATTTCCGTGTATACCCTATTTTTGTGTTGTGATATAGAGTGTTGTGATATGAAGAAAGAAATATAGATAAAGAAAAACTATTTTTTTTGTTATAAGAAGTTTATGTGAGTTGGACTACAGAGATATCCTGGATTATGGCAGACCGATCAATGTCGTGCGCGATAAAAAATAACAAGAACAAGGAAGTTAACATTAGTCATCTCTCAGAAGATTTCTGATTTAACAATTACCAATAACAAGAACAGAATCTACGAATTCAAAAATATAAATTGGGGTTTTTATTTGCTTCACGGAACAATTTGCAAATTAAGAGAGATTCGGTTAATAAAAAGCAATCAATCCACTGGTTTTAAGCATACTACGTTTATTCTTTCTATCTATTAGCCTATATTTTATCTTGTTCATATTCGACATGTGAAAGAAGGTTCCAAGCTGCAAAATCCTCTAAGTCCATACTTGAAGCTGTTGAGTTCGACGGAAATTGAGAACTTTCGACAAAAAGATGTAAATCGACAGACAGTTGGTTTGCGGAGAAACAAGTTAAATGTCCAGACACGTGGAAAGCATGTAGTTCTTGTCGAAGAGATTTAGTTATTAATAGTTTAGTTTTGCAGTTATTTTCTCTATGTATATATAACAGCTTTATCATAGGAAAAACAAATCACAAATCATTTAGTATAATTTCCTTAAACTCAAAGTACCCAAAGGGAAACGAGTGTCAGAATGTATGTAATGATCTTGTGAACCATCTTTATTTCAAAGCAATACAATTTACTTTTCTTTAAGTTTCTTTACTTTCTGCATTTTTAAGTTTTACTTGCATTTCTTCGCCGAGTTCTATCGAAAGACAGTTATCTTCATACAAAAAGCAGTTTTATTCATCTTGTTCATAAAGAAAATTATGAATATGATGAACATTCAAACATTTTCTGGAAAAAGATTGCACAACATATCCTAGGATTTCTATTTTAATCCTGCAAGTAATTAATTAAAACTAGTCTTATTGTTTACCTAAAACACCGGTAAACATCATCATGGGTTCTTAATAAACATTCATTCACATGTCTAAGGCCTAATTAATTATAAAACTAATTAAACAAGCGATAATTATTTTTATACAAATTTCATTCAATTAAGCATTATAATGTGTTCAACTAGCCATGACAGTGAACAAGCGTCACAAAGAACACAATTAATATCATAACATAATTCAATCAATCTTATATGCTAAGCGCCATAACCTATATCAATTTCTATTCAAACTGATTTAAACAAGCGATAAAGCAACTCGAATAATCTCAATGGTGCAAAACCGAAACAAATTGAGTAAGCATCAACATAATCGAATTTGTATCATTAGAATCGAAATTGAGTAAGCATCAAATCTAATTAAAGAGACATGAAATTGATACAGGAAGCAATTGACATGTAAACAAAATTAGTATTAAATCCAAACCTCAAGAATTCATAAACGAAGCACCCTTACACCAATGGATCAATTTAGGGTGTAGGCTTCCATCACAATAAGTTTGCACAAAAGTTTAATAAACCCGCTGATAGAATAATAAGAAAGTTTTTGGTTGTTTTTAGCTTTATTTATATGTATAGACATTAACCTAAATTTGTAAAATGAGCTACACCAATAGTTGGGCCAAAAGTCGGCTAATCAACCCATTTAAGGTAAAAACAATTAACCCAAATTCGTGGTCACACAAATGCTTCAGAGAATGACATTTTTGATCCGGAGGACGTCCAAACAGGGATTCATTCTCAACATGAAAGTTGTAGCTCTTTTCCTTAGATTTTCAACGCTTATTTGTATGCCTCGTTTGGATAACCGCAACCAAAGTTATGGCCTGTATGGTGAACAACGATCAAAACACATTAAAAACGGAAATTAATCCAAAATTATATTAACGCTCAAATTAGACTCAAAATAAAAAAAAATGCTAAAATTATAATGTTGAGCATAAAAAGCTCTCAAAATATCAAAATGCAATGCTATAAAATATGTGCAAAAATGCAATGGTCACATACCAGAAAGCTCAAAGAACGCTTACATATACACCAAAGAGGTCATCACATCGACACTAAAAATGCATTGATCACATAGCATAAAGCTTAAAGAACGCATACATATACACCAAAGAGGTCATCACATCCACAATGAGATTTGAACTCATAACCTCGTTGTTGCAGTTGAGTCAACTCATTACCGACTAAACCAATTTTCATATTACAAATAAAATAAGATATTAAATGAATATAAAAAAAATGTTAATATATCATGGTTGAACAAAGCCTACACTAAGTACTAACCGATGCAAGCTTAGACTTTCTTCAACAAAGCCTAATACTTGAATATATTCCACGGACGGGTGCTATAAATTTTTTCAAGAAAACGTATAAGTCATGAGGTTTATATTTTGTGTCTTGAAAATCATAGGTTTTAAATTATAATTTTATAGAGGAGTATTTAGAAAATTTTGTTTTCCTTAAAGTGTTAAGTTAATGTGAAAAACTATTGGCGACTCAAAGTCTTTCCTTAAAGTGTTTTAATGTAAAAATTATTAATTGAGTTTAACAACTTTGTATTGGATTAGTTTAGGAGAAACCAAACACCAAGTGGATTTTAAGGGGGTTGCCAATGCTGCGCACGCTAGTGTCACACCCTCTAACACACTTCAATAATAAGTTGCCAAAGTCACCCTCCTATTACCTGGTAACCGGTTGTCCCTGTTTGTTTGTTTACTCATGTTGAGAAATTTTTTTATTTTTTTTTCTAAGAAATTATCTACAACAATTCTTAAAGAAAAAATCACAAGTTGTTGTATTCTCCATGGCTTGCTCAATTCGATTCATCTCTCACGGCACTAATAGCAACCATTATCTCTCTCCCAAAATTATATGACTGATATGGAGATATGAGTTCCACACTTCTGGTTTTTGTTTTGGGTTCAATTTTTCTTTTTCCATTTGGGTTCCATTTTTCTAAATGAGGTTTATAGTGTATACTAAAGCAGAGCATCAATTCATGACAATAGTGATCTCTTTT
>Ga0315915_1000324_pt1 | contig 45456 bp, 20 predicted proteins | sample MpolbnodulesMG_FD_207738 | JGI IMG/M metagenome (GOLD analysis project Ga0315915, IMG submission 207738) | Medicago polymorpha root nodule microbial communities from Los Angeles, California, United States - branched nodules | ecosystem: Host-associated > Plants > Roots > Nodule | place: USA... | reverse complement strand
GGTGTAGGTCACGAAGCACAAACAACATCGATAACATCCAAAGACATAAAGTCATGATGTCAATTTATTTATTTAATTATAATTATTATTATTTGATCTTTATTAATATACAAGATTCATACGATTCAAAAACAATAACCAAAACAAAAACCGACTCATGATTTTTTAAGTAGATGTATCTATAAGGTACTGATTCCAATTGATGGAATTTTTAACAGTATAACCTTTGATCATCGATACTAAAATCAAAACTTATTTTCATAAAAAAAAATTAAGAGATACATACCTCAGTTGGTAAGCTCGTGCTGATAACGTGTTATGAAACTAAAGAAATAGGAACAAGAATAAAATAAAGAGAAGTAAAGAAGGAGAAAGAAAGAGAAGAGAGATGATTCTATTATTCTCTTGTAGTGTATAATTAGGTTACATATGAGCTATATTTATAGAGAAATATAATGACTTGGAGAGCAAGCACAATATGGCCCAATAAACTAATAGTATAACTCAATTGCTATATGCACATCCACTTATAATATTCATAAAAAAATCGATTATCTATCTATTATTATATTCATTTATTAAATTAGACCCTCAAACTACTTTGTTGACAACTCATCATCTTACATGCCATGCAATCTGATTTTGTTCACATCGTATAAATTCGTATGTGGCACCCTTCAAAACGCAGCAACCCAACACCCTTCCTTATTCTCTCACCATCCACTTTCTTTGTTGTTACGTGCTTCATTCACATTACATTCGCAAGTATTCAATTTAGTTGCTTAAAAAATATTTGGCAACTCCTATGAGCATGAATTCAATTGTCTCCTCTCTACCTTTCGACAGTTACACACTATGTCTCGCCATTTCACTATACATTTCATTAATACTACCGTTGAACTTTAACTTTTCCTCATTCCTCCTTCCAACAAAACTCCTAAGCCTTAAGAAGTGCATCACACTACAATCAGCACCATTGCACAATATTCAGTATAGGAAATGTACCTCTTTATAGCGGTAGAGTCATCTCCTTCTTGCATCAAACATTAACATCAATCCTCACTAAAGAACGTATGCAATCAGTCTCATGTAGATTTTAAAGGTTACCTCCAGTTTATAAGGATGATACCCATGATGATACTAGATCTTGCATTCACAACTACCAGAGTAAATTAGGATTGGCATCTACTTATATTATTGTTATTTGAGAAAGTACATTTTATGTCTGTTGTGAGACACATTAGCTGATTAAGGCGGCTTCTAGCATCCTTCGAGGGAATTTTAGCGAGTTAAGAATGTATATGTCCACTAAAAATATATTAGAATAATCAAACATCACTTTTGGGTGTGAACTAGGTATCTCTGCATACAACTCAGAGACTAATCTCTTGAGGCATGTTGAACCGCAACGGATGACAAGATTCTCCCTCAAGAGATATAAGTACAAGGAAAAAAAAAACATTCACATAATAATAGAATCAAAGATAAAGAAATTTGCTCCCACGCAACGCGCGGGTTCTATTCTAGTAATACTATATTTTAAAAGAGTACAACGTCGCAGCAGTAAAATAAGCATAAAACAGGACAACAAGTTTAAAGTACAATAAAAATACACAGAGGTGTTGGTGAAAAATTCTTTTACTGATATATCAAACATATGCTTTTTTTTTCTTTCATGAAACCGTATAATATAACACTATGAAAATGCACACATTGTTAATATTGGAAATCGGTGAACTATTCTATTGATGAAAAGGACACCTACAGAAAGAGTTAATTCAAGTTCAAGAAAAGTTGTAGTATTACTTGAAGCTTTGAATTAACAGACATTACCAGCAATTACTAATGGAAATAACCAACCAACAATCATCCTACAGGGCAGACCTTATACAGTACAGCCTTGATAAACTAAGTGTGATTAAGAGTCATCATGGTTGATAATCACCTCTAGTTCAGTGTTAATAAAGTCATACAACATCATGATAATATCATATCTAAATATCCGATTTCAGCTTTATCACATGTTTTCAACCAGAAAATGGTTTAGGAGATACAACAAGCATCTATTTATTTATTTGAGATGATATACAAACAAAAGAAACAATTTATGAATAAACAGACCCTGACATGTTTAAATGAAGTTCGATGACTTCATTAATATTTCCCAATGGAAACTCGCTTGATGTGACCAATCATGGGCCAGAACTCCCCAGATCGTGGCCGACATTTTCGACACAATTCAGGAGAACGATATACACAAAATTCTTTAAGTGCAGTGAGACGATGCATGTCCCTTGGAAGACTCAAAAGTTGGGGACACAAATCAATATAGAGGCTCTTGAGATGAGTCATTGATGTTAGACATTCAGGAAGCATCTTGAGATTTGCGAACTTTCGAATTTTCAAGGTCTCTAAAGTGTCTACTGTGTCTTCAATCCATCTAGGTAGTTTCAGAAGCTTTGGAAAACGCTTAAGATGCAGATGTTTCATCCTCAATCTCTGGATTGGGCCTTCATTGTTCAACGACAAGTTACAATCTTCAACTAACAGACTTTGCAATTTTGGGAAAATATGAAGAGGTAAAGAATTCAAGCTCTTACAGGATTGAATATACAATGCTTCAAGGGAAGTGAGTTGTGCTTGTTTCCCGCTGAACATAAGCTCCATTTTGTCACAATGATATAAACCCAAAGTTTGAAGACGACTCAAGCTTGCAAATTCATCCAGTGACAGAACAGATTGTTTTGTGGTTATATACAGTTGTCGAAGGCTTGTCAGCTTCTCGAATCCTTCAGGCAATTTTTCAAGTTCCATGCATCCAGTGAGAGACAAAACTTGCAAACTTTGGAGTTTGCAAATAGAACGGGGAAGTCTTTTGATTCGGTGGTTATCTCGAATATAGAGAACACACAGGTGCTTCAATTTGGCAACTGAGTTTGGCAGAGTCTCAAACGAAGAATTACTTAAATCTAAATACAGTAAGTACTTGTATCTTAATACCCATGTATTCAAAAGATTTTCACTTTGAAGACCCACTCCTTGAACAGGATATAATATAGTTCTCACTCTTTTGGACTCGGGAAACAAAGATTGGTCAGGTGAAACATTTTCTAAAAATGATAAATGCCTTGCTTGCTCTGGTATATTTTGAGTATTGGAGTTTACCATTACCAAGTCCTCTCTTGCAAAATATATTGCAAGATCATGTATCAAATCATGAACTTTGAACTTGTAACAGTAGCCGTAGTCTTTGAAATCCTCAAGAAATGATCGTGAATTTAGCTCATCCATACATTTTCTTACAATCCTCTCTATCTTTTCACTTCCATTTTGGGGTTGAATAAACCCAAGGGCTCCCAATAGATTAATAATTTCATCACTATTGAACACAAAACCTTTGGGATAAAGGGAAAAGAAAGAAAAACATTGCTTCAAATGTGATGGCATTTGAACATAACTTAATTGTAGCGCTGGTAGGACATCATCTTCATTCATTCGTAAATTCCATAGCCCATGGTCTCTTACGAATTCCCACCTGTGCAAATCAAAGTTTGAAAACAAGGAACTTCCTAATGTTCTCACGGCTAGTGGAACCCCAGCGCATTTTTTCACAATTTCTTTTCCAATCTCGACTAGATTTGGATACTTTTTTCCCTCTCCTTCCTTGAAAGCCCATTTGACAAACAGAGATAAACATGCCTCTGGAGAAAGACCTTTTAAAACATAGGAGCGACCTGTGGCCATCATCGAAGCAATTGTGTTATTCCGTGTTGTCGCCATGATTTTGCTTCCTTCTGTGCCAACATTTAATAAATCTTTTAAAGCATTCCATTTTACACGATCCTCATTCCATATATCGTCTAACACAAGTAAAAACTTTTTGCCAGAAAGGTTACTTCTCAGATGACTTTGTAGCTGATCCACATCATAGTGGTTTATGTTCTCTACAGTTGAAGTAGAAGCGGCAGAAGCTGAGTTGATGACTTTAATAAGGATCTTCTTGAGGTCAAAATCATCAGAGACACACACCCACATTTTTAACCGGAAAAGTTTATCCATCATCTGATCATTGAACACCAATTTTGCAAGTGTGGTCTTTCCCAGGCCTCCAATACCCACAATGGGAACAACACACAGGCTTCTATTGCCGCCACCATCACCCTGAGGATGTGGTTGCATCAAAAGCTTGATAATTGCTTCCATGTCATTCTCCCTCCCTATTACATCCAAAGCGTCAATATAGGAATGAGTCATTTCTCTCCTTTGCACAGGAAGTCCGGGCTCAACACTGATTTTCACAAGTCCAAACCCGGTTCTTTCATCTGCAGCCTTATTCAGTCTGCCCCTAATATATTTAATTTGACGTGCCATCCTAAAACGGAAAGCAGGTGGACTAGAGGAAGAAATATAGTGGCGTACCTTCTTCCTAGTGCTGCCAGAATCTTCAACAGATTGCTTTAGGTTGACTTGCAAACGAAATTCATCCAAAACATCTTCAGCATCAGAGCATATTTTTTGAATCTGTCTCAACCATTCACGCAGCCCATGTTGTCTGTCCTTCTTGTACTCGGCATCCAACAATACACCCCTGACAATTGACAAAGTGTCTTTGATCCCTTGGAGATCATCATACACATCATAGGCACGAGAAGCTTGTTCAAAAGCATAAGAAGCAAGCTTCCCTAAGAGTGAATCTGCAATATTAAATAAAAATGTTTCGGCCATGTCAAGGTTAACCAGAAAATATGAGAAATGGAGTTGGGATGTAAGTTTGTTGATGTGGAGGTAATTTTACCCTCAGCTCCATACTTGGTTATATATATAGTCTGCCTACTTATTTTGGTCTTGGGGGGACGATTGCAATAATACTAGTTGTTTTTCGTTTATTTGCAACTTAACAAAGACAAGTTGTTATTGTTAGAAGAAATTAAGAACCAAATGAGCAGTTTCCGTTAAAAGAAGTAGAAGCTCACATCAGGAAAATAAGCATTAAACTATCAGCACAACAAGTTTGAAGTTCGAGAAGGTTGGTGGCATTTGACTTTTTTTTGCTCTGCTTGCTTTCCTGTACTTGTTATGGTAGCTTCGTTTGGAAGAGCACACCCGTGACAAAGATGAATGTGATGTGAGGATGTAAGCTAACCTGTTATTCTAAAATCAAGGTCCTGTCTGGATAAGCTTATTTTAGTTTATGTACATGGCATAAGAATTTATTTTTTTTAATCGACTATTCTCTATGCTTAACTGCATAGACTATAGACTGACTAGTCCCCAAACCGAGTAGAACCGCAATGAGTAGCAAAGTTTTCTCTCAAACATGTGTTCTTAAGAGTCTAAGGATATATGTAAAGGAACTCAAAAGTACAAATATTTAACATTGTTATATGTAGTTCCTTAACATATATTCTTAAGGGTCTAAGGATGTATGTTAAGGAACTCAAAAGTAAAAATTTTGCATTTAAAATAACACAATTTATATATTCTTAAAGAACTTAAATGTATGACTTTTGAGACACAATTATTATACTCCTTCTATGGCATGAAAGACACATGGATGCTTAATGGTACAAGGTACTCCCTTCGGTCACATTTATAAGCAAAACACAATTTTTTAGGTTCGTTGAATAACTAATGTATATGACTTATATATAGGTCAAATACATTTGTATTCTATAAAGCTGTTTTTTGCTTATAAATGTGATCGTAAAGAGTAAATTTTGTAACATATGCCCTTCAGGGTTTACAAAACACTGGAACTCACCACACTCTTTAATAGGACTATGTCTCGTTAATGGAACCTTGTACTTTAAACTAGAAATGGAAAAGATTTTGATTTATTTATGTGGGTTTGGAAAAAGGAGGCGGAGAGGAAGAGATTGGAGAAAAAAGGCCAATTTCAAATCGTTATAATTGAATGTACTTCTATGACATGAAAGACGCATGTAATGTATGTTTAATGGTACAACCTCCGATCCCACTCAACAGAAAAATTAGTGTTTGTTGTCCTTCAATAAGAAAAAGATGCTCATTTAATGATCCCATTTAAATGTACTCCTTCTATGGCATGAAAGACGCATGGATGCTCAATGGTACGAGGTATTCTTCTATGGTTACAAACATAAACGAATAGTGTTTAGGCATAGACACATAAAGAGATTTTTTCTAATAATAAAAGAAAATATTAATACTTTAAGAAAAAGCATTTTAATGTATGTGTATGTGTCTAAGCCACTATTCATTTATGTTTGTGACCATAATAGAATATCTCTTGAATCATACTACCCTCTTCATTTCTTATATCTTCTACTTCTATTTTACTGTTGAGAATCTTCTCCAGAGGGTCATTGCAACCTTATATTGCAACAAAAGTACGCACCCAAAGCAGTTCAAATAAAGTTGCCAATCGATATCAAAGAGGTATAGTTAAATGAAATGGACAACAAAGGTGCCCCAATGATTTTCATCACCTTTACGGGAAAACATCATGTTTTCATTAAGGTCTAGCAAGTTTTGTGATTTTATCTATGAATATGGTACCTCTCCAGTCTCCCCTAAATATTTGAATGAGGAGGCTTTCATTTCAAAATAGTTATAGTTATTAAGCGACGCTTTCATTTCAAACAAAAAGTATACAAAAGTTCAATAAATCCAATACAACAATTTTAACTTTCAATGACATCTAGGTTGTTTAATATCACCGGTACTGTTTTGTTTCAAGGGCTGCAAAGGTTCTTCAGATCCTCTTCCTTCGCATACCAGTTTGGTATTATCTTTGAAACATGGGGATAGAGATCCTTGTATGAGTTCCTAATGGTTCCTTCTGCAACTCCTGTAGCAACTGATATATCTGCAACAGAGAAATGGGTTATGTACAAGTATGCAATAACTTCAGCAATTAGCTGCCATAAAAGAGAGCTGAGAACATAACTTAAATATACATATAGAGGATGAGTTTTTCAATGACATCAGTGGTTCTCATAAAAAAAATTCTAAATTTATAGATATATATACAAATTGTAACATCGGTATTCGGTATATGTCTAATATTTTGTATGGCAATTGATCACATAATTCAGTGGAGCAGCAGCTAAATGTCCTTTTGCAAATGACAGATCCACAGTTCCAATCCTATTGAAGCGTTTTTTACATTTCTTTGTACATCTTAAAAAATTTGTTTCAAAATAACAAATGTTTTTTGCTTAAACAAAGTTCCTTGTTTTCAAAACAATTATTGCCGCTGAACCGGGTGCAATATATAAGACCCAGTAAAAAATTCATCCACACTCCCACCACCACTTTTAGAATATTATTTGAAGTCAAATTTAAGAGCAAATAAAATTCATGTCATCAATGCTACGGAATTGGAGAAGCAGTTTTCACAAGCAAATAAAACAATCAATCTGTTTGTATTTCATGTTTTCCAAGAACTGTCACAGACCCTCCCTCAAAAAAAGTAAAAAAAGAACTGTCACTGACCTTTGAGAGGTTTTTTATCATCTGAAAGCTGAGTAATGATGTATATAACTGCTGCAGCAATTGATATGGGACTTCTCCTGGCAGATTAAATGTTATTAGTATCAACATAGTATTATAATATACATCTCAAATTATGAGAATGTAAAGAATCCATAAAAATTAAAGGTGCTGTGAAATAGACTGAAAGTTTATGATAAATAATTGAACCTAAATATGAGAATGTAAAAAATCCATAAAAATTAAGGTGCTGTGAAATAGACTGAAAGTTTATGATACATAATTGAACCTAAATAGGTGAACCATCATTACATATGGTTTCACACCAGACACCACCAAATTTAACAGTAGATATAATATTTTTAAAATAAGTTGTTCTAACTCATAGGCTGACTGATTGAATAGCTCAGTTGAAATATTTCAAAAATTACAAAGTTGTCCTTTTCTCTCAAAACTCAACCTCAACCTCCTGCAGTCCTACGTAGATGTACTCAGGTCATTGATGGCATCAGTGCCATCCGATCAACAACTAAACTAAACCATTCACTCTCACTTCTAAAGGATTCCACCCGGCCTTTATTCTACTAGAGTTGTCTGTGCGGTATAATTTTTCATTTTGGTAGCATCTTACCATGCTTGTAACAATCTTAAGTTTTGTTTCCAAAAAATAAAAAACAATCTTAAGCCTTACAATCTTAAAAGCCTGCACCCCATCCTAGGTAGGATCTTGATCTTGACAACAATGTATTAGGGTTTAATCTATAACCTAAACTAAAGCTAATACTGTTGGATGGTGATTTCATTTTATCGGAGAAACCCTACCCAGCCCAGAGTTCTAACTTTTGCCACTTAAGTTTTCTCTTAGAAGCTGCACTATATGACAAGCCAGTGAATATCTATTCATTATATAAAGTCTAAAGAAAAAAGTCAAGCAAAAATTTACCTTATATCAAATTCTTCTGATTTCTGAACAGATTCCTGAGCAGCTTTAACAGCTTGATGATTCATGCCAAGATTAGAACAAAATCGTCTCTAAAATTTGAGGTGAAAAATATGTTAGTAATAATACAAAGATAAGATTTATGTGATGAGTTACATCACTACACATTGATTGAAGTAGAAAGCTGCGCTGCACAAGTACACAGCAATAAAGAAAACTCACCATAAAGTCCCCAGCATGAATTGTTCCCATTTCAACAGATTGACCGCCATTCTCCAAACCCAGTTGTTTCACTATGTATTCTTTTGCGCGGCCAATTTCCTTCTTGGTGGCTCCATTGGCAATCGAGCAAATTTCTATTTGAAATTCACCAGGGTTCAGGGAAGCTCATGTATACAGGGAAAAATGTATAAAGCATCTACATGTTAAAAGAATCATAGGATGTACCCTTTACGGTGCGTGGCTTGTCTTCTTGTCGACAAGCAATGTAGAGGCAAGCAGCCAATAATGCGTCCTGATTTCTTCCCCTGCTAGACTTCTGATCTTCAACCCGCTTATATATCTCATTAGCTCGGTCCTACAAATCGATAGCATAAGAAACATAAGAAAAATAAAAAACACTAACTTTACAGGGAAATCAAAGTTTAAGATTAAAAAACTACAACATTTTCAAGGTGCAATTGATACAATATAAATAATCTAAATATAGTTACAGCATGCTTCACACATCAGAGGATATCAAAAAACATTATCTAGCCCTTCTTCTCTGTCAGATAGCATTCAGTATCACTCATCATCACTCACAATTAAAAACTTCTGGAGCAGTTTCACTTTCACCCAACTTATAACAAAGTGAACTTCCTGTGAAAATTTTAAACCGCTCATAAATTTTCAAAACAGGGTTTGAATGTTTGACTCCCAGAACTTCTACACCATTCTCAACAAATTTCCCCAAAAAGGGTTCAAAAATGTCAGAATCCAACAATGCAAATTGCAAACCACATCAAAAGAAGCATTACAATCTCGCTCTCTTTTTTGGAATAATACACATTACAAACTCTCATCAAACTACAAGCATTATCTAGGAAGCCCCACTACTCCAAAAAATGCCAAAGTATCGGTGCCATGACACGTATCCGACACCGATACGTGTCTGATAAGTTCCAGGGAAGTATCTGAGAATTAAAGTTAATTTAAAAAAAAAATGGCCGATACGTTTGTGATACAGCTGGGTGCATCTGATACACGCGGGATATGCAAAATGGCAGGGGTTTTTTATTTTGCTTCACCTACTTTTCCTTTACGCAAGGAACACAGCGCTGTTTCCTTTTCATCAAAAAAACAAAACACGCCTTTTGTTTAAAAGCTAGGGTTTTCTCTTCTTCATCCTTTCCACATAACCCTCTCCTCCGTCAACACCGCTCTCTTTCTCACCTCTGGTAATTATACTTACTCTTCTTCTTTTTTCCAGTTCTCATGTTAGAGACCGATTTAATGCTACAGCTACTTATCTTAATAAGTGGATCTTACAATAACTTACAATAAGAGACCAAGAGAGTGTATAACTTAACATATGCCACAGCCACAACCACAACAATTGATGCTTACATGCCACAATAGTGTTTGACACCAACACATGTGATTACATTAAATTATGTCATTTTTCTCAAATTATTATCATTGTCGACGTGTCAGTGTCAGTCTGTAATTCACAGATAAGCAGAGGTTCATGAAACTTCCATTATATCGATTAAACGAATGTGAACGACAAAATAAATAACAATCCAAAATAGAAGACGAAATACAATACCTTAATGGTCGGAACCAGTCCCAACCTGAAAAAATTTCATCAGCGATCCATGTCAGCAAAATTCACATTTGCCTCAATCATTAGTCAAAACAACTAAAACTAATCTCATACGATAATAATAAACATAAAATACATCAAATTGCGAGAGTTCAATTCAACCATAATAATTCAAAAATTTACGTTAATCAATTCAATACAATCGCACAAAAACCCTAACTAACCTCTCAGCCATAGTACCAATAGTTTTGAACGCAAGGATCAATCCACGATCGGGATTAGAACCGCGATTCTGCCAACGACCAAGAGAAGACGAGAGAAAATCACCGGAAGCACCGTTAGGCTTAGCAATGACGGTGGAGAGACCACCATCGGTAAGGAGAGGGTTACTGGGACCACCGACACGAACGGGATCGTTATCACCGGATTCGTTAGCGAAGGTTCGCCACTCGGAGGTTTCATCGATGGAGTGAGATTCCAAGACGAGACCACACTCCGAACAGACTGCATCGCCGGCGGAGTGGTCGAACACCACCTCCGTCGCTCGCTTGCAGTCGCTGCAAAACGCATCGGACATGGTTCCGAGTTTTTCTCTCTCTCTAGGGTTTCAAGAAGAAATGATTTTTTTTGTCTTAATTTTTTTTTTTCAGTTGTTATCGATCGATTAGAAAGTGAGATTTTCCATTGATGTGTTAATCGTTTTTTTTTCGGTAATTTTGTGAGAGCGTTTGAAATGAAACGGAAGATAAATTAATGGAGGATTTGATTGAGGATGTGTGTTTGGTGGTATTTATAGGCGGCGTTGTAAGAAATTACCTAAAATAGAAAATAAAATTATAATTGAAAAAATAGTGGGTTTCGTTTGTAAGATTGGTGGGATTGGGAAGATCATGCCCCTTTCGTGTTGATTCCCAATTTACTTCATTTATCTATCTTTTATGTGAAAGATCAATACATTTATTAGTAGGATTCACATATTAAAATTGATTTTGTTAATGTATTATTTGTGTTTATATTTCTGATAAATAGATAGTAAATTAAAGTTGATAAATAGAGTAAATTCAGACTCTTTGGGTTTTACATTCTGATTCTTTTTTGTTTTGGACTTTGGGTATGCTTGGATTAGCGAATTTGAATTTATACATTGAGAGAGTTATTTGTAAAACTATCTAGTAGAATTTATGAAAACAGATTTTGATGTGTATGTTCGTAAGTTGTTTCCAGATTATTTTAAACAATTATTTAGAATGGCTTGTGAAAATGGTTTAAAGGTTATTATTATTTGCAAAATTTAAAAATTGTCAAATAAGCCAAATTTGGCGTGAACATCAACATGTTGGTATGGGAATTAACAATCGAAAATTATGAATCAACCAAAAGAGAAAGAGATTCGACAAAGAAAGATCATTAGAAAGCAAGATTCAAAGATATGTCGGACAACGCACTTTCACTATATATGTGGGTAGTGGAGAATGTGATCATCTTAAATGTGGTTTGTCGTTAAGGCACCGACTCGACAAAAAGTTGACCAACAAAGACAAAGAACAATTGTATGTGTCGATTTCAACAATATGTGAAAAACAAGTGTGTACTTTGTTGAAATTAGTTTAACAAGACAACTATCAAAACATGGCATAACATTGAAGAGGAAGTTACTTAGTTTCATTCGTTTATAAATAATAGTTCTCATATAAGAAACTCAAGCTTTCGGGAACATTAAGTATATTGTACACGATCTTTAAAATTCTTTTATTATTGAAGCAATTTACTTCTCATCAACATTTCAATTCAAACATGGTATTTTACATACCTTTAAACATGGTAAGTGGGTAACAAACAACTACAAATTCTTTAAAATTAACGCCTTTAACCGAACAACATCTCAGTTGAGCTTTTTTTCGACTGATTGGATGGCTTCGACTCCTTGTTTTGTACTCCATCGACCCATTATTATTAACAAAATTTTACTTTTTAAATTAATTGAATAATTAACGCATGCACGGATGCAAGTAAAGTACATTGGGGTCAGCTGACCCCACACCTAGCTTTCCTTTTCAACTGATAATAGAGTATATTTCTATGTTGAACCCACTTTAACTATTATCTTGCTCACACAAAATGACATAACTCAGGTAATACACTACAAACATATTATACTTCTATAAACTAATATTATATTGTATGTGCTAAAATAGTTATATTACGAATTTCCTTTATACATTGGAAAATGGATCACTACTCGTTAGGCTTTAAGCCTTTAACTTAACCATTGGTTTTTAATTAAAGGAAAAAAGAAAATGCCACAAAAAAGATATAAAGAAAATTGGTACTCATGATCTAGTGGAAGACGAAAAGTTTAAAGACTTTGCAGTTGTTTGTTACCCACTTACAATACCAAGTCACAATCTAAATCTCAAGGCGTAAACTATAAAAAGTTTCAAACTTGCATCATTTTTAAGTTGATGTATTTTATCAAGTGATTGACAGTCAACCTCAAGAGCTTAACAACAGAGTTACCGTGGTGAATATTAAATTGATTATTTGTGTAGCAAGTTTAAATCCAAGAGATTCATTTTGTGCATTTGACAAGGAGAAGCCGATTAATTTGACTCGGTTTTATCCATTGGACAATGAATTTGAAAATTATATCATGGATGTTCGTTTTGTGAACAGTGTTCTAATTTGGATGGGATTAGTGATGTTTCAAGAATGTTCGTGGAAACTAGAAAACATATTGCTTATCCAATGGTATACTTACTTTTGAAGTTAGCATGACTTTTGCACGCTTGCAAACGTTGAAAGAAGTTTCTCTTCTATGAATTTTGTGAAGAATCAGATGTGCAACCGTATGGAAGATAAGTTTTTGAATCATTGTCTGATAACATACATATAGAGTGATATATTTGATAGTGTTGAAAATGAAAAAAATCCTAAACACTATCAAAATATGAAGTTATGAAGAGGGCGATTATAATTCTTCGATATTAAAGTATCTTTAGTTTTTAGATATGCAATGGTATAATTATTGTAATCTGTAATGTTTTGCTTAGTGATAATGACTTCATTATTTTATTTGTTATAAATTTATAGATTTACTTTGATCCCATTTATTGAAATTTTTAGATTCGTAGGTGAATTGATGCATCTAATATGTATTTTAAAATTAATATAAGAACTCTAGTTTGCTTACAATAAGATACACGTGTTTCTAGCGATCCAATATTAGTTGGATAATGTAATAAAAACGTAAAGAAAAAAAATGAGTGATGACAAAACAAGATGTGAGAAGATATACATTATACTCCATCTTGTTTTCATGCTAGCATGATTTTTGGAGAGCACCCAAGGTGCAATCCTTTTCCTTAAGCCTACTCCTGACAGCGTGATAGAGACTAATCTTTCTCTTGGTGCAGACTTGTAGCAGTCTCTTGTATTCTAAAAAACATATGATAAAAACGCATTAATCAACCGATAAAAAATGAGCATAGTAAAGAGGAATGATATTTGAACAACCGTTTTTTTATAACTTTTGTGATTATTTTCTCTCCCATACACATATTATGTTTTTATTTTCTCTCTATTGCTTTAGTTTTTGTTTCAATACCTCATTTTCTTTGTAGAATTTTAATTGTCTCAAAAGTTATCATTTAAATGATTGTTCAGATAGCAAAATAAGTTAGTTTCACAATCTATGACGTAACGAATTAAAGATTGAATCCAATTAGAAGATATAACAATTTTTAGAAACCATGCCTCACGTTAGATTAGTTTCACATAACGAACATGTGAGAGAAAAAAACATAATCAATTAAATATCTTGAAAGTAATCATTTTTTTTTATTATTATTATTATTATTTTGGTACAAATTATTATCATTATTACTACTACTATCACGTATCTTCAAAATTATAAAGAAATGAGTTATTGTTTCTTGAAAAAGTGGTTTAAAGTTGATAGATATTATAAAAACAGTCGCCAAATAGACTGAATTAGTGTCTATTTCTTGAAAAAGTGGTTTAAAGTTTTTTCCATTGAAAATTGAATTTTCAATTATGTTTGGTTTCGCTTTTTAAAATTGCTTCTAGTTGGAGTAATTCTGGTTGAAGTTATAATTCCCAACTTTTGGGTTAATTAGAATCAATTCTTCAATAAATTTTATATTTTGATTATTACAACATATTATTTTTCTTTATTGCCCTTTATCAATTCTCTTTCTTTTTTGCTTTGTAATTAATTTGATGAACCAAATTTAATGTGAAAACTTAACGAGCCAAATTAGCCCCCGAAAAATGTTTATGATCATGAGTTACCAAGTTTTAAACTTTCCTTTACGGTGTTACCGTTCAGATTTATTGTATTTTTTTTCTTTTGCCTTTCTTTTACGTTATATTTTATCATTTTTGACAACTAACTCTAGTATTATTTAACTTAAATATATTTTATCAAAAAATATAAAATATATGAACAAATATTTTGTAAAAAAAAATTGGTTTAATGATCATATTTATTATTTTTTAAATAATATATATAGATTCTTTTTATTTAAATTAAATAATATATCTACATTTAGTATTGATGTACATATGTATTTAACTATGTCCATTTTAGTAATTATACATTCAAAAGCGATTTTGATCAAAATTATCCAAACAACATTCAATTTATTTAATCAATTATACATTATTGTATCTAAACATAGATCAATTTCTCAAAATCATTTCTCTCGTGATCAATTAACACACACTTTCTCTTAGTGTTGTAGTAGGATTACCTTCATCACCTTCCCTCTGTCCCTTAAGTGCTGACAGCAGCATTCATGATATTTATGTTGAAATGAATTAAAGTATAGTACCTATTTAATTATCAAAGGATGTAATTGTAATTCAAACATCTTTAAATGTATAATTTACTCTAGATTTTTTTCTCAAAGGATGGAGGTATATATTTTAATATAAAAAATAGGAGAGTTTTATTCAAATTTCTGAAGAGGGAACCCATAAAAATAAAGTTTATGAAGAGAGAAATATAACTTACTATAAACTATATAAGATAGCTTATTATACTTGCCAGACATACTTATAGTTTCCTTTTTTTTTTGAAATAACAAACAATTATATTAAAAGGAAGGGGGGTTAGAATTTTATTTATTTAGTTTTTGGTGGAAAAAATGTCCAAAACGTCATAGATGGGTTGCGCTACAGATGAGAAGTTAAAAATTTATATATTATCGTTGAAAGCGATAAAAATTAGAAAACGTGAAATATAATCTTAGTAAGCTCTAGCTATGGCAACAAAACTCATACATGTGGTTACCCGTCCAAACCAAACTTAATTTGGCGGGTTTTCCCCTTTTTGATTAGGTTTGGGTATGAGGTTGGGTTTTCCGCGATTTCAAAACACGGGTATGGGACGGGTAACAGGTATATAGGTACCCACACCGAACTCATATTCAAACCCGTCCCGGATGCAGGAAATTACTTTATGTTGACATGTCATATTATTTTGTTTGATAATTGTCGTGTTATAAAAACTACCATTGATATTTAAACAAGCAACTAAATCAATCGGTCTAATAAATGTTAAAGTGAGAATATTGCTGGATAATGCATTACAACATTTCTCTAAGGTTTGCAAAAAACCTTCTAATTTTTATTAAAAAAATATATTAAATGCGGGGACGGGGGACCCGAACCCGTCGGGTACGGGGATGAGGTTCAATTTTTCATCCCCGTTGGATATGGGTAGGGTAACATGTAAGTATATGAAAATTGGATATGGGGAATGTAAAACCCGTCCCCACCCCACCCCATTGCCATGCCTAGTAAACTCGGTAAACATGTATAAATGTTGTTTGTTTTGTGTGAGGGTATTAGTAAAATGTTGGATAGGCTAAGTCAAAGAGAGATTAGTAAGCTAATACTTCATTCATCCCATAACGAGTAATCTAGTTTGATGGGTATTATCTATCCAACATTTTACCAGTATCCTTGTCGTCTTGATAAATATTTTTAAAATATCAATTTTTTATAGTTTTATTTGTAATAGATAATTAAATATATCAAACGTTAAAATTACACATTGACATCTGTGAAACCATCAACTGGATCTAAGTGTTTTCATTGGTTGAATCGATTTTGACCAAACCTATTATCTTATCTCATTAAACTTAATCGTCATGGGTTGGATAAAAAACCTATATTTTTCATGTCAAACCAGACCGGCCTAACTTGATAACGAGAGAGTTGGGTCAACGGATTATTAAACATCTTTTTTAATAAAAAAATCCCCAAAAAATATAACATTATATTTCATTAAAATTCTAACGTTTAGACTAAATTTTAGTATTTAAAACATGAGAAATGCTAAAAAGCGCCTTTGAGACATTAATTAAGAAAATAAAAGTAGAAAAATTGCACTAGAAAATAATGAAAAGTGATAAATTTGACTTTTTAAAAATTAAAAAATTGTCCAATTTAATGCAACTTTACTATTTTTAGTTTCCTTAATAAGTACCCTAAGCACATTTGTTAGCATAACTCTTAAAATATTAACACTTAAATCTATTTAAAACATTTCAAAATTAACATATATAAGTGTTTTTTTAGTAAAACATACTTATACAAGCGTTAAACTATATTATATAAAAGGAAAATGCTAAATAGTGCCCTTGGGGCAATAGTTAAGATGATAAAAATAGAAATATTGCATTGGAAAATGGTGAAAAGTGAAGAATTTAATTTTTTAAAAGTCAAAACATTGTTGAATTCAATGTAAATATATTAATTAATCATTGTTCTAAGGGCATCGGTTAGTAAGACCCTATAAAAAATTACAAATTTATTTACACAAGCTGAATTCGAGTGTTCAGAAGTTTGAAATCATAAACTTATCATTAGCCAAGCAACTTTTCATTTCCTCTCAAAAAAAAAAAAAAGCAACTTTTCATTTAAATGGGTTAGTATAGAGTTGGATCCAAATCTAAACGAGTTCACGTAGGAGGATGGTGACCAGGTTAAACGGGTCGGATTCGTGAAAGTGGATCATTGATTGGAGAGTAAAGTAAACCTTACGTGGTCATTTCAGTCCTTAGTGGTCAAGTGTTTTTTTTTTCTCTTCTTAACTCGCGGTAACAGCAGTATGAATAATCACCATCCTTGGTAAAAATGATCGTAACTACATAGCTGGCCGAGAGAGCAAAAGTTTTCATCTTTTTTCTCATGTTGAGGAGGACAACGTTCCAGAGAGATCTCTATAACTAATTGATAATTACTCCACAAGGGTAATATTATCTAACACTTATTCATGTTCATGGTTTTTCAATTTTTTTTCTTCACTATTTTGATTTGTTTTGTGCCTTTGAAATTTGGAGCAAATAGGTAGCAATTCATGGATTCTGTCCTTGGTAATTTGCCATCTTATAACCCTCACAATTTCAGTCAGATTCGACCTTCGGATCCTTCTAGTTCTTCTGTAAGTTATCGTTATTTTCATTTAATTCTATCACAATATAGTTATTTGATAATCTTGGTAGAGCTTATTCAACCATGCAAATTTATATTGTATTATTCTGATTGTGTATGATCCTGTGTTTTAAGAGTCCCACGTTAAATGAGATAAGGTCTGAACATGGTCGTGTGCAATCCTCACCTTATTTGGTGGTCTTGTAAGCTTTATTTAATTAGGGCCAATTCAAAATTTTAATATGGTATCACATCCTATTGAAAAATCCGTTGGGTTACCTGCTATCAGGTCACCGCTATCGAACCACTTGTGTCACACTTCAAGTTGTCAACCAAAAAGGCCGGGTTATAGTGGGTGTTAAGAGTTAGCATTAAGTTATAGTATATGAGCTTGGAGCTGATGTACCTTTACTAAGGGTGTGTTTGGTTCTATGGTGACAAAAATTGACTTTGACTAAATTGATTTTATAAAATTGACTTTGGTTGGAAGTGAATTGAAGGTAAAATGAGTTATATTTGGATACATTCATTAAAAAAATAGATTTTTATCAATTTATGTTTTGGATCATAATTGCTTTTGCATGGATTTATTTGTCAAAAAATTTGGCAATTTATTTTATCTTACCGCGGTAACTAGAAATATTAGCTTTTAGGTAGATTGATTTTGGGGATGGATTGAATTCTAAAGCTATAAGTCAAACATAACAATTTATTGTCAAATCTAGTGAAATTTGATTCTGGGAGGTACAAACATGGAACCCAACATAAGCTAAAATGTACTATGTGCCTAACCAAGCAATACATACACACAGAGACCTGTCATACAACTTATCTTATCCCGGTAATACTTTTTTCCCACTCCCTTGTGCTTTCCTTACTCTCTTTACCTAATTGGCAGAGAATTTCTTCAATTTTTAAGTTTATACTTTGCAAGTTTGCAGAGATTGAGATGAAAAACTTCTATCTGCAACAACAACAACAACAACCAAGCCTTATCCCACTAAGTGGGGTCGGCTACATTGATCAAATGACGCCATAGTGTTCTATCATAAAGCAAATTTGGATCCAACTCATTGACCTCTAAATCTTTTCTAATGGTTTCTCTAATAGTTTTCCTAGGTCTTCATCTACCTCTTTTAACTTGACTTTCCTCCATTTGATCTATTCTTCTTACCACGGCATCTATGGGTCTTCTCTCTACATGCCCAAACCATCTAAGCCTATTTTCTACCAACTTTTCTACTATAGGTGCTACCCCCACTTTCTCTCTAATGGTGTCATTCCTAATCCTATCATATCTAGTCTTACCACTCATCCAGCCCAACATCCTCATCTCTGCTACACTTACTTGATTCTCGTGTTGACTCTTAACCGCCCAACACTCCGTACCATACAACAACGCCGGTCTGACTGCTGTCCGATAGAACTTTCCTTTCAACTTAAGTGGTACTTTCTTATCGCACAAAACACCTGAGGCTCTTCTCCATTTCAACCACCCAGCTTGAATACGATGGCTTACATCTGCTTCTATTTCTCCATCATTTTGTACTAAGGACCCAAGATATTTAAACTGTGTAACTTGGGGAATGATATGATCTCCAACTTTCACCTCCAAGGTAGACCTACTTCTCCTTCCGTTGAAGTTACATTCCATATACTCCGTCTTGCTTCTACTTGCAAACTTTAGGAATTTAAGTTTGTTTTGTTTTATCACATGGAGGAGTATCTCGTGACATGTTGATTGTTTTTCCAAGTTACTTGGATGACCATAGCTCATAATAGAATAACGATGTGGTGGTGCAATTTGTGGTCAGCACTATTGTTATATGCAGCATTGTCTTTTAGAAGATATCCTTTTCATTGGAATAACTTAACTGTTTGTCAAATTAAGCGTAAAGGAATTGAAAGTTTAAAACTTTTCAAACACGGCATGATATTCTTTTTTTTCTTCCTTAGTTACTTCTCATTTATTCTAAAATTGATACTGTAACATTTGGCTTTCTTTTCCAAATTGTAGCTTAGATAAATCTTCGGTAATAGAAGAGTTTTACTTTTTTTTTCTTTCTAATTTGTTGAAAAACCTAATATTATACTTATTTGCCTTTTCTATCAAAAAGAAAATATCTCGCTGGCTTTCAGCCACACACACACACACACATATCAGTTTCCAATGATACCCTGCCATAAAATTAGTTGTTTTCAGATTTTATAATCTAATGATTATTGTTGTTATTGTCTTTTCTATTGATTTGTGTAACATATTACTAGCAAATGACATTATTATCCGTATAATGAACCGTTAGCTGTTGCAAATTGTGGTCTTTGGATTCATTATATACCTCTGCTGAATTATTGATGGGGAAGATGCTCCTCTAGTCAACTGTATTTGTCTAGGAAACTTAAATAAAAAAGTTTTGATCTTGAAGTGCAACATTATGAATGGATCACATTTTTTCCTTGCCTTCTTTCTCACCAAGTGACAAGCATACCAATTTCAGGATTGTGATGTGACGTGTGTGTGTTGTTTCTGATTTGTTTGTAAAGTGAAATTCACTACTTTATAATAAGTGTTTTCGGGTTCAACCGTTTTTTCTTATTCAACTTGTTACTCTTTCTGTTCCGAAACATATTTTGGATCGCCTAATCATATATTTTCATTTGCTTTGTTGAAACGAAATTTCTATTTTCATGCAGAAAATGACAATAACTACTTACCATCCTACTCACGACAGGACCCTTCCACCTCCTGATCAAGGTGACAAGAGCTTTCTTCTACTTCTGTTGTAATGTTCTGCTATTAGTTGATTGATAATCTATTTGAGAAATTGTATCTTTCCTCTAGATTATTCTTTTTCCCTATATCACTATTTGGAGGAAAAGAATTGAAAACAGAAAATGTTTCCACAAACCAAACGTACCATATTAACTGTGGTTGCAGTTTTTCTTCTTTATGAAGCTGTATGCTGCATATTTTATGACAGCCTTATTCTTTTGATTTATTTGGAATTTTGTGATTGAGGGTTTGCTAACCTGTGGAAAATTCTTTTGACAGTGATAAACACTGAAGCAAAAAACATTCTCCTAAGACATATTTATCAGAACGCTCGAGAAAAGGTTAGTTTTGAAAGTTTTTTTTGGCACATGATACTCATCCATCACCATATGGGACCTAACTGAACTGCTGCATATATCCATTTTTCATTGCAGTTGAAACCAAAAAGAGCTGCAGCTGGTAACCTTTTACCAGAACATGGATGCAAGCAACCTAGGGTTTCCACCTGACAGTGTTCATTGACCAACTAGTGCATGCAATTGTCAGCTGCTTTCTCAAATGATATATACTCTTATTTTATTACCAAGAGTTTGGTGCTTGTTTGAAGTCGTAAACTATTATTAGTCCACTACAGACTTGGAGTGTGTAAATTTGACAACTCCTCCACCAATCAATATATACAACAACTGAAATTATCATGCTTTTATTGTGTATATTTTTGGGCCATGTTTTTTTTAGAGGCTTTTTGTGCCATACTTCTTCTGCTGCACAACACAGTTGACAGCAGCTTGTCCACACAAGATAGGAAAAGATACATGTTTTAATTCAAGATTCCCAAAAAAATCTTTATCTCTGTTTTTTAGATTATGTAATGTGTTGTGTGGTGTTTTTCTTGTTAAAAATATGATAGATGCAAAGGTATGGGTTTGTTATGAGAAATATTTTCAATTTTTATTTTATTGATTTGTTTTTAATTGTACAGTTGTTACATGGTTTCCTATTTCTAAATGTTTGCTCATGAAATAGTGAAAATATTTGTCAAGTTTTTGTGTACATATTTGAAAATTAAGTGACGTTTTTGTAATTGAAAAGAAAAGATAAAAGTTTGTGTCTATATTCATGTTTTGAATATACAACAAACGTTCTTCTTGGTAGATGAACAACAAACGTTTTTATTAGAATAATAGATTTTGATCTCATTTTGTCTTCTAACTTCAGTATTTGCTTGTATGTATTTTTAGACAGATTTAAGAATGATTCCCAACAAATTATTGAAAGAACTTATATGAAAGACATAAATTGTGTTTCAATAGTCCTAAACTAAGAATGAACATTCTTATGAATAGCATGTTCATTACATTTATAGACAAAGGACACTTCGGTATTTTATCTAATATTTATGTAGAAGCTGATGGCCAATTGAAAAAAATTCTCATCTCTAACTTCACAAGAGAATGATGTGCTAAAGCATAGGAAGTTATTAACATACTTCACTATCTTAGAGCGTGCCCAAAGTTCATATATGCTCTTTACTATTTTGAAGACTTCCCTTAACAAAAAATACAAGAGGGTTCAAATTTTGTAGCTAAGAGACCTCATTTGAATTATTACCGAGTTTTCATCAAGCATAAGCCAACATACAAAGTGTAAGGTAGCAAGTTACTAGAGGTAAAAGTGTTGATTAGAGAACATTCTCTAAGAACTATAGTTAAAATTCACATAATTGTGATGATTGGGTAAGTCCATATTGGATGAACTAAGATATTTAGTGGTCTAAAAAGATTTCACTTGTAAGCATGTTCTTTGAGAGAGTGATTCTCTTGATGTTGTCAGAGCTTTGAACCATGTCAATGTGCATAGCTTCCAAAACCATGCTCCGACGTTGCACTTGATTTCACATTTGATGAAGAGAAATTAGATCGGTCAGGTCCGTCATATTTTAGAGAAGCAAAAATCTATGTGATGATTTTTTCGCCAAATATGATATGTCCAATCGTTCAAAATAAACGATTTAAGATTTCATGACTCCCTTAAAGATTTATGTTACTCAAAGACAACTTGTATTTTAACTTAATTGTTTTGTTGCAGTTCTTTCTTTATTTTTTCTCTAGCACCAAAAGAAATTAGTTTTTATTTTACTTTTACAAGCAATAAATGCAAGGACTAAAAATACTATTTTTTTATAAAAAAAATTAATATTACTAGAAACTAAAATTGAACCTTTCAAAAAAAAAAACTAAAGTTGAATAAAACTATTGTAGAAAATAAATTTAAAAAATATTTAACATCGAATATATTATTTTTGGACAAAATCTTAAAAGATTTTTTCATGTAATATTTTTTTGTTGAAATCGAATATCATACCCCATAGATCAACTAATTGAAGATCAATCACACCGTCCATTAGAGGCCCGGCTAAACCCTTATTTATAAACCCTACTGTTCGTTCCTCTCAACTCTCATTCATACTCTTGATCTCTTCCTTGCGACTAGTTTCAGCACCGCAGCTTTCTCCTTCACAAGGTAACACCCTTCTTTTTCTTTTTTATTCCTAGTTTATTCGTGTAATTTAGGTTTATATGTGTGATTACATAATAATAAGATAATAATTTGATGTTTCGTCTCGAACATATGTGCATGTTTAATCGCAATTCTGAAAACATATGGTGTGATAATCGTTATTTTGTTTATGAATCGGTGGTTTTATTAGCTTGTTATGAATTCTTTGTGGGTTTTGTATTTTCATACTTGATGCATGCATGTAATAGACATGAACTTGTGTTTATAGGGTTAAATTAAGTTTTCTTTACATTTTCGTTTGAAGTATACTTATTTTAATTTATTGTTGTAATTACTCTTTGAATTATGTATTTAATTTTTTGTTAGTGTGTTGTTTAGTTTAGTATTTTCAAATATTCCTTGTTGTTTTTGTTACTTGTAGTTGGATTCATACACAAGTTGCCCTTATAGCTCAGTGGTAGAGCGTCAGTCTTGTAAACTGAAGGTCCGTAGTTCGATCCTGCGTGAGGGCAATTCATATAATTTTTTATTTTGGTTTCCAACCCGCTTAAGTATTGTTTTCTTTGTTGAATTGGCAGATCTTTTTGTGCTTTTAAGGACAAAAAATGGGCAAGGAAAAGGTTCACATTAACATCGTTGTCATTGGCCATGTCGACTCTGGGAAGTCAACTACCACTGGTCACTTGATTTACAAGCTTGGAGGTATTGACAAGCGTGTCATTGAGAGGTTTGAGAAGGAAGCTGCTGAGATGAACAAGCGTTCATTCAAGTATGCTTGGGTGCTTGACAAGCTCAAGGCTGAACGTGAAAGAGGTATTACCATCGACATTGCTTTGTGGAAATTTGAGACAACAAAGTACTACTGCACTGTCATCGATGCCCCCGGACACAGGGATTTCATTAAGAACATGATCACTGGGACATCCCAAGCTGATTGTGCTGTTCTTATCATTGATTCCACTACCGGTGGTTTTGAAGCTGGTATTTCCAAGGACGGTCAGACCCGTGAACATGCTCTCCTTGCTTTCACACTTGGTGTGAAGCAAATGATCTGTTGCTGCAACAAGGTACATATTTGATATTTTCCGTCCCCTTTGAAGACGATACATTTGTGTTTATTTTTTAAATTGGTTTATGCAAGTATTAATTATTTTTTGATACCTTGAACAGATGGATGCCACCACACCCAAGTACTCCAAGGGTAGGTATGATGAAATTGTGAAGGAAGTTTCATCCTATTTGAAGAAGGTTGGCTATAACCCGGAAAAAATTCCATTTGTTCCGATCTCTGGTTTTGAGGGAGATAACATGATCGAGCGCTCTACAAATCTTGATTGGTACAAGGGTCCAACCCTTCTTGAGGCCCTTGATCAAATTAACGAGCCTAAAAGGCCATCAGACAAGCCCTTGCGACTACCACTTCAGGATGTCTACAAGATTGGAGGAATTGGAACTGTGCCTGTGGGACGTATTGAAACTGGTGTCTTGAAACCTTCAACGGTGGTGACTTTTGCCCCAAGTGGACTGACAACTGAAGTCAAGTCTGTGGAGATGCACCATGAAGCTCTCACGGAGGCCCTTCCCGGTGACAATGTGGGATTTAATGTTAAGAATGTTGCTGTTAAGGATCTCAAGCGTGGTTATGTTGCCTCAAACTCCAAGGATGACCCAGCCAAGGAGGCCGCTAACTTTACATCTCAAGTGATCATCATGAATCACCCTGGCCAGATTGGAAATGGCTATGCCCCTGTTCTTGACTGCCACACCTCTCACATTGCTGTCAAATTTGCTGAGCTTGTTACCAAGATTGACAGGCGTTCTGGAAAGGAGATTGAGAAGGAGCCCAAATTCCTGAAGAATGGTGATGCTGGTATTATTAAGATGATTCCCACCAAGCCCATGGTGGTTGAGACTTTCTCTGAATATCCTCCACTTGGCCGTTTCGCTGTCAGGGACATGCGTCAAACTGTGGCTGTTGGTGTCATCAAGGCTGTGGAGAAGAAGGATCCCGGAATCAAGCCGACTAAGTCAGCATTGAAGAAGAAGTGAACCGTGCAGGAAGTTCTATCTAGGGAAGTCTATCGTCTTGATTATAATAAATGGTCTGTTCTTCGCAGTACTACTGTTTCTTGTTTAGTTAACTTGCTTTTCAGATTAAGTGTCAAGTCTGCACCGTCATCTCTCAGATTTTGTTCCCAGAACTGGGTTCTAGATCGACGGTGGCAGGGCTTTTTCTTTTTGTGTTTATGTTTTAATTTGTGTTCTGTGAGAACTATTGCTTTTGTAAGCAGCCAGACTGCTGATTTGGTTTAGTAATATCAAACCCTATTTCTGTTTTTTTGTCGGTGCTTGGATTAGATTATTTGTTATACCTGTTCTCTGATTATTATTCTTAAGTTTGTTTTGTTGTTTGAAATATATCAATAATTTCTTTTTATATTTTAATTATGTATATATCTTCCTGGATCAAAAAGTTTACCTTATTTTTATTTAAAATATTTATGTCCAAACAAACTTTTAATTCATTTTCTACTGTCTTTTACTGGACTTTATTGTGTCTACTTGGTAGACGTTGTTGTCATGTCAGTTGATTTATTGAGTTTCTATAATATCTTGATCAAATTTGAAGTGTTTCCACTATATTATGAGCTCTATACAACAACAAAATATAGACATGCTGCTGTGTTAAAAACAAAAGCGATTGCTGGAGTCTGAAGCGGTTAAGATTTCTGCAATATTTGCCACCTGGAGATGTCTTCTGTTTTTATTTGGGCGTCGAATTAAAATCTGCAGTATGGTGGTTGGTTAGGATATTGGCAAAATAGTATATCAAGGTTTATTGTTGGTATTGGATGGATCTCTTTTCTAGTTTGCCTTGGTGCATTTGAATGTTGAGGTCCTTTGTGTTGGTTCAGATTTAGCTGGGGTGAGTATTTGCATTTACTGCATAATTTTGCTGGCTTTATAATGCTCCTAAGGCATGCTTATGCAGGTTTTTTTGTTGTTGTATTGTGTTTATTTGTATGTGTGATGTATTGTTTTGTTGTATCTTCTCATTTAATGATAGTATTTTGTTCCAATAAAAATAGTTGAGGTATTTCACAAGGCCTGAAAAATGTATCTGTTGTCTCTAGCGGAAATGATCAAAGAATTGTCTACGTCAACCAACATCCAACCTTACCATTTAGTACTCTCCCAATTTGTTTAGAGAAACCCAATTGAAGAAAGTGTAAACGTTGAAAAGAAAAAAATTTAGTCATAATTTTAACATTGCCATCCATTACCTAGTGCCATGGTCTCAACTTTCTACATCACTTGTTTATAACTGTTGTTTTAACAAACCTGCGACAGTATTATGTGGGAACGACACAAAATGACTTCACACGTGGGTGATTAGAGTGTAAAATCAGTAATTACGGAAAGATTTTGACAACATTTTACCGTTTGAGTTGATGAAACCAAATAAAGCTGAAGTATCTTTAGCATCTTTTCATCCGATGTTGTTGTTGTTTCGTATTTGTATTTGAATGAATTTGTGCTTAATAAGCCCTTATCAAAAATTGGTTTTTGTCTCTAGAAGAGGTTCAAGAGCTATGACTAATGAGAATTTGCTAGTGAAAATGACAAAGAAAATTGGATTTAATTTGGAAGTTTTATGAAATGGAATAAGAACAGAATTGGCAAAGATTTATAGAGTACTAAATGAATGTGATGTTATGTTTGGTGTTCATGGAGCTGCACTGACACATTTTATGTTCATGAAACCAAGTTTTGTGTTCATCAAATTGTTCCTCTTGGAATACATTGGGTATAAAATTCATCCTAAAGAAAGCTCTTTATATAATAGAATAGATATGATAATAAAGATCCTATAAAGAAAGCTCTTTATAAAATTCATCCTAAAGAAAGCTTTTCAACACCAACCACTGAATATTTCCATTGCATGGTTTCATTTATTTCTTTTTTATGTTCATTAATCTTAAAAGTAAAAAATTTATACAGGATGACGAGTTGATTTTTCTGTGACTATTTGCACATCGTTTGTGCGCATAGGTGACAAGATGATAGTTGAAGAAGATATTTAAATTGAAGATACGGAGGGACTGACATGACACAACCGTAATAGATAGATATTTTTATTATGTTAAGATCGTCAACATGGTGGTCGATAGTGACGAATTCAGAAATTTCGATATATGAAGGCAACGCCATATGCTATAAAATATTTATATAAAAAAACATATCGATGCACTCGTGATAAAATAATTTTATAGTATCGCTAAGCAAAAAGTTGGAGATTAAAAAAAAACTATACTTTACATCAAGAAACTCAAGACATATAATCATGTATGGATTATATTTCTCCATGAGTATTCATATTTTTAAATGATCGTATGATCTTTTTTTTTGGATACAATTTATTTTTAACAGTATCAAATATATCTTTGTCTGAGTACATGATTAAACAATCATTTAATAATTTACTTTGTCAAAAAAAGAAAAAAAAATCATTTAATAATTTATCTCTCGGATGGTTGTGTTTCCTGTAGGTTTGGTTTTCCATTGGAAAAAAGAGTGTCTTCCTTTGATATGGATGGTTTGGTGTGGATTATTTGGAAGGGCATAATCTAATTGTTTTTGATAATCAAGAAAATCTTAAAGGTCATGTTGATTTTGATGAAGCTTCTGGTTTTACATTGAATTAAAACTAAAGCTACTGGCTTTTGCAATTTCTCCATGCGTATTCAAATTTCTCGATAGGGTGATTTCTATGAATTATATTTTGAGTAAATTATACTTCCCTTCCCTCAAAATGTTTGAATTACACTTCTCTCCCCTCTTATGTTAAAATATACACTGCCCTCTCCTCTTATTCAAAATTTATTAGAAAATATTTCACTCATCTCCCCTAAGAGAAGCTTGAATTACATTCTCATTCTCTCTTATGTTAAAATCTACACTTTACTCCCTCAATAATTTTTTTTATTTCTAATAATGTAGCAAAAAAATAATAATCTAACACACTTCGAAAAAAATAGTATTGCAGGTGTATTTTAATATAATCAAAATTTGAATACATATTTTTCACTATTTTTTATTAACAATTTACATAATTTTTAACCCTATTATAAAATATGAAACAACCCGAAATAAAATTAAAATATGTGAAAAATTACTAAAGACAATAATGTATGGTTATTTAAAAGTTATCTCAACGTACTCTAGATTATAGAATTAATGATAAAATATTTAAATTTAATTATCATTAACATTTAAATTATAAAAAAATGAATTTATTTATGTTAAAATAGATTAGTGTAGTGCATAGTTAATTATGATAAATAAATCTAACACACTAAGCCACTGCAATAGTACTGAAATATAAATCATGCGCCATATATTTATTACTTGTTTATTAGGTAATATTTTTTCTAGAGACCCATACCTTGGGGAGGCCCAGCTCTATTGAGTTGTTTGCACCCCCCAAGGACCGGATCTGAAGGGAGGGAAGTGTATATTTTAATATAAGAAGGGAGAGGAGTGTAATTTAAACTTCTTTTAAGGGAGAAGAGTGTAATTTACTTTTATATTTTTCATGAATTTCGTATCGTCTACTTCTCCACACTTAAAAGTATATGAGTTCAACGAGGAAAAAAAAAAGTGTTTCCTTTTCATAAAAGTTTCTTAATGTATAATAAGTAACTTCAAAATTGAACAAATTTATTTATAACTAAATTAAAGTGACTTTATTATTTTTAATGCAAATAAATAAATGGAATTATATCCTTGTCTCCTCCGCGTGTCAATTGCCTTTAGACCATACAACCTTTCTTCCGTTGTTTAAGGAAATCGTGATCCTCTTGTTAACGAATTCATTCATGTCTCGCTCTATCTTTTTCAATGATTTTTTTTTTTTAATACTGGAAAAGATGTTTTTGTTCTATATTGATTTTTTTTTGTTGGAAAGATTGTTCTATATTGATGTTGATATCACTTTTTCATCGATACAATAAAGAATATATGACAAAAAACTTGCAACGGGTATAAGACAAAACGTAACCCTTAAAATAGCGATATAGTTAGCTTTTATTGTTAGATTAAATGCATGAAAAATGATATTTCTTCCAAGTTCCAAATCAACCTCACTTGTCAATATATTATGCATCATGAATCTGGGTTGTTTTGGCTAGGATCTTGTGTTTTGATTCCGTATCGTTGCTCGTTGGTCCGAATCTGTTGGTTTGGTGGTTCAAGCTGGTTATGTTTGGATTCCGTTCGTGTATCCTGGGAGGTTTCGAGCAAGTTCCGTCGTTGGGGTCCTCGTATCTCCGATTTTTTGTTGGCTGGTCTTTGTGTTTTGTTTTCATTTTGTAAGTTGTTGGATCTTCTCTGTTGGCCATTGTTTGTTTTGTGAAGTCTCCTGCTGTTTGTTCTGTGATTGTGTTTTCCTGTTCAGAGATTGGGGAGCTTAGATTCTGGCGTAGGGGTGGTTCGGTTTCATTAATCCGAAAGGGTCTGTTTCGGTTACAATAACCCGAAAGGGTATGGTCTTGTTAACCCGAAAGGGTCTGGTTACTGACGTATTTGACTCATCCCTTGATCTGAGTTCTTACGTGTGTATGCTCGAAAGAGCTTGTATGCTTGCTGGTGTATTCAGGGAGCGGTTGGCACTTGGATTTTGTTACCGTGTTGGCGGTCAATCCATTCGCCATTTTTATACCTTAACTGTTCTTTTGCAATGTTCACTTTTCATATTTTTTGTAACTTGGTTTCGCGCTCCTATGTGGGTTCACTGGGTTGCACCCGTGATAAGTGAATTTGTGTTAGGATAGATTAGGGTTGGTCCACCTGGTTTGCTTTGTCATGATGTATTCCCATTTGTGTTTTACCTGGGTCAGGTCGAATGTCCCCCCAGTCTCTGTATCTCTTTTTTATTTAATGTATTTTGTATTTTGCCTATATATATATATATATATATATATATATATATATATAATTTAGTGGAGAATATATTTATATAGTGGTGGACTCAAAGGTAACAGCTTATGCTTTCAATTCTTCTCACTTTGATGTTATAGAGTTTGGTCACGTTATCATAGCATGTCGGAATATTTTTTCATACTCATTCTTAAACTCTAAGGTGAGTTTAGTTGTAAACAAGCAAATGTGACGACTTATATTCTTGCCGGAAAAACCACTTTATTAGCTAGTTCCATAGTTTAATTTGAAGTACCCGACTGTATCAATTCAGTATTAGTAATGAAATGTTGAGTTTTTTTTCTTTCAAAAAAATAATATTTATATAGTCACAACATCGAATAAAACTCTTTTATACATAAACATATCATTTAATTAATTTTAAAAATATGAGTTATTTAATTTTTTACTTTCTTTTTCTTCATTTGTACGTGTGTCTAAGTAAATTTTATTTGAACTTGTGAGCAAACAAATATTTTTATATGAGTCATATTAACTTGTGCCCCAACCCTTAGGGCACAAATTAAGGAGTTTAAAATGGAAATTAAAAATAAATTTTATATTGAAAGTATAACTTTTGCAACTTTTAAGACATTGAATGCACAAGTTTCAAGAAAATCCTTCTACATTTACCCTTTTAACTTATGCCTCAATGACACAAGTTAACATTTTCTTTTTTATATATATTTTTCGCCATACCACTTTGAATTCCGCCAAACGACAAATTTTCATTGAATAAGCCATCAATTTCGTCCATGAACTTTTAATTTCTCACCAATTTAGTCATAATAAAAATATACTAAGTAGTCTCTAAACTATATGAAAATCATCAATTTAATCCTCAATATTAAGATATGGGTTTTTCTATTATGTGCAAATTTGCACATGTTAAAAAATTTAAAATAAAATTTTTGTATTGGAACTTGTACATTTGATATTAAATATAAAACTTTTGCACTACCAAAAAAAATATAAAACTTTTGAATAAATAATTATTGTTTTTCTAGAAAAATTATTGCTAATTTGATGAATTTTTATACACTTTACAAACTAAATTGACAGATTTTGTATAATTCAGAACCTATCTAGTACTATATTTTTATAGTTTATGAATTAAATTGAAAGAAAGTGACGGTTTAAGAATTAAATTGATAGTTTAATCAATTTTTCACTGCTGTGTATAAATTCGCAAAGTGTTCTGGATGATGGCTTTCGAGCTACTCGAGATGAATATAATTCAACTTTTACATCCTAAAAATCAATTAACGTACAAGAAAACTTTCGATACGTCCTACTTTCTCCCTCACTCACTAATACTATGGTCCGTAGAGTAAGGCCACCATGTCAATCTTAAGGCTTAAAAAAAACAAAATTTATACCCATGAGTCCATGACACCAAATATTATATTATTTTTTAAAAATTAAAATTAATACGTCATTCGATCCTATTTATAAAAGAAATTTAAGTCAACAAAAGTTGATGTATCTGGTTAAAAATTTAATTCAAATACATAAATTTTTGTTATCCAAACTTTAAGTTATAAATGTGATCAGAGAGAATAAAATAGAAGATGTTTCTTAAAAAAATATATAAGACGTCATTTATTTGAAATGAAAAAAGTATTTTCTTAAAGGAAAATGCTAGATTGTGCTTTAAGGACACATGTTAAGAACCAAAAAATAAAAACATTTTCTTAAATGTTATGCATTCAGTTAATAAAAAAAATTAAATCAATTAATTACAATAAAATATTTTACTTTTGCTTCATTAACTTGTGACTGAAAGACATAAGTTATGATTTTATTTTCTTAAAATAATAAATAAATAGTTTTTTATTTTTTATTTTTGAAGAAAGTAAAGCACTATATACTACACTTTGAAAAGCAAAAAAAAAGACTCTCGCTCGGCTCAAGAGTTACATGGACGTAAATATCGCGATCTGGGAATTTTTTATTTATGTTTTCCAAGAAAGGAATAACGTGATCAATGCCACTGACGAAGGATCCAAATGATTCTTTACTTTTGCGTATCGGTGCATTTTTTATAATGTTAAACTACGGATATTAGTTAAGAAAAATTAACATAGAAACTTTGGATTAGAAAGTGGTAAAAGTAAAAAAATTATTGTTCCAAAATGATTTTTTACTTTTGCGTATCGGTGCATTTTTTTACAACTCTCTCGAATACACATTATGTTATTATTATATCTCTTTATTTTTCTTTCTCTGTTTTTTATAACCAATGAAAAGAGAAAAAAATTATCATAAAAGTTGTCTAGTATATATCTTTATCAACTAAGGCAAACTCGTGTAACAATTTTTTTTTTTAATCGAGAATTCAAACTTCAAATTTTACGTATAACATGTGCTTTCTTTTTCAACTAAATTAAACTCACTGAGATTTAACTCAAGAGAAATATAAACTAGTGACCTGATTTAACATATATTAATTACGATGGAAATGAAGTGGAGTCTTATATTTCTGCGCGTGAATGAGCCAACCAGCTACGACGAATGAATGAAATAACGTAAACAAAAACACATTGGTCACTGGTGTGCTGTGCCAAATGATGTTTACGTGTCTGAGCAATACAACTACATAGAAAACCGAGTTAACTTCCCCCAACTTTGAAACCTTCCTTTTCAAACTCATCATTCTTTATTCTCATAAAACCACCTCAAAACCAAACCTCACTTTCTTCCAAAACCTCACAAACCCTTTACCTTCCAAAATGGTTCATCACCACCGTTACCATCAACTTAGAAAACAACCAGAGTATATCAAAGATGAAGAGTCACAGAATCATGGCATGGACTGTTCTAGCTCTGTTTATAGCAAAAGAACAAAGCCAAAACTATTGTCTTTTCTCTTCCTCATCACTTTTCTCTCTTGTTGCTATGTTTTTGCACCTTTTTTCCTTGGACCATCTTTCTCTTTATCTATTTTGTGTAAGTATCTCTTATCTAAATCTTGTTTTTCTACTACTGATTTGTTGTTTTTATTTCCTCTGTTTGTCTTCTACTATTTTGCCTTGTGTTGATTTTCTTTTCTTATTTTTTTTCAGATTCTTATGGACGTGAAAATGATTCCAACCAAGATGGTGTTGATTTACATGCTTCTATATGCTCTTCAGTTTCTACTGGTAAGAATTTATTGCTCCTTTTTTTGTTCTTCTGCATGTTCTGTATGATTTTTTCATATATTCAATTTGACATGTTCAGTCTAATACCAACCACATAAACCAAGCAGAACTTTACCTTCTTAGCTCGAACAATTTTTGGTTAGACGATACTTACCTTCTCAGGATTACCTAACTTCGGATTACTAGAGCCTATTTGGCTTAAAACCATTGGATTAACACACAAAAAAAAACATAACTTCATCATAATGGTTTCCAAGGGGTTTATCCCTTGGAATTTCCTTGCTTCTTATGCCTTAGAAATTCTTTGTGATCGGTCCACTTTCTGGTTTTAATGCTCTGCTTCATATGGGAATGAGGCCCTGGTAATTCGGAGTTCGGCTGAGAATTAAGTAAAGCCTGACAAAAAATTGTTCCGACCATATGATTTGAACTCGTTATCCTAAACAATTCAACTTCAAATTAAGAGATTTATCCGAATGGTTATTTTCCATGTTCTAATTGTTTAACATTTTTTTCCCTTCTATTTTGTTGTTTACTCTATATTATTTTCTCTAGATATTCATTTTTACTTCCTTGATTATACAGGAACCATATGTTGTGATAGAAGTGGTTACCGTTCTGATATCTGTGTGATGAAAGGTGATATAAGAACACACTCTTCTTCCTCTTCAATCCTCCTCTACAACTCAATAAGCCACAACAATAATCTTTCAAGGACTATTGGAGCGAAAAAAGGTGAAGATGAAGAGGATCAAGTGCTCCAACATGAAAAGATAAAGCCATATACTAGAAAATGGGAGACAAGTGTCATGGACACCATTGATGAATTGAACCTCATTTCAAAGAAGGCAAATTCACCTAGTGTTCAAGGTTGTGATGTTCAACATGATGTTCCAGCAGTGTTTTTCTCGAACGGAGGCTACACTGGCAATGTGTATCACGAATTCAACGATGGAATCATACCTTTGTACATCACTTCACAACGTTTCAACAAGAAGGTTGTATTTGTGATACTTGAATATCATGAATGGTGGATCACGAAATATGGCGACATCCTTTCTCATCTATCTGAATTTCCACCGATTAATTTTAGCAAAGATAATCGGACTCATTGTTTCCCTGAAGCCATTGTTGGTCTCAAAATTCATGATGAACTAGCCGTGGACTCCGCATTGATGGAAGGTAAAAAGAGCATTGTTGATTTCAGAAACCTTTTGGACAAAGCTTATTCGCCTCGGATAAAAGGACTAATTCAAGATGAAGAAAGGGAAGCACAAGAGAAATTGCGACAGCAACTACAACAAAGACAAATCTCTTTATCTCCATCATCAGAATCAGAAACCTTACAAGGACTGCAAGAAATTGCACGAACGAAACCAAAATTGGTTATTGTCTCTAGAAGTGGTTCAAGAGCTATAACTAACGAGAATTTGCTAGTGAAAATGGCAGAGGAAATTGGTTTTAAGGTAAAAGTTTTAAAACCTCAAAAAACAACAGAATTGGCAAAGATTTATAGGGTACTAAATGAAAGCGACGTTATGATTGGTGTTCATGGAGCTGCAATGACACATTTTATGTTCATGAAACCTAAATCTGTGTTCATTCAAGTTGTTCCTCTTGGTACTAATTGGGCCGCATATACATATTATGGTGAACCTGCAAGGAAGCTTGGTTTGAAATACATTGGCTATGAAATTCTTCCTAAGGAAAGCTCTTTATATGAGAGATATGATAAAAATGATCCTATTTTGAGAGACCCTGAAAGCATCAACAAGAAAGGGTGGGAATATACAAAGAAGATTTATCTTGATAGCCAAAATGTTAAATTAGACCTTAGAAAGTTCAGAAAAAGGTTGCATAGAGCTTATGAGTACACAGTTCTTAGATTAAATCTGAACCTTCAACACCAACCACTGTGAATTTTCCCATTCCACGGTTTCATTTTTTTTATGAATATTCTTTGATGTAAAAAATATATATTTTGTTTTGAAATGTTTAATATTCTTATGCATATAGTGACAAGCTCAAATGTGTATACTAGGATATATGTAATTAAAAGCTGAAATTTGTTATTCTGTCATTTTTGGTGTGTTAATACCACCTGTGTAACATTGTTTACTTCAAATTCTCTCGAGAGGTTAAGGTTGATGATGATGTGTGCCAAACTTTTAGAAAGAGCAAAGTTTTTTCTTTCATTTTGTTCTTACTTCAATCAATAATTGTTGGCATTGAGTAAGATTGGATAAACTTTTTCATGTGTACTTACAAAATGAAAAAGATGCCTTTGATTGCAAAGGAGTGTTCCTGTATAGCATATGGGAATCTGAAAAGGTACGTCACAACAGTTCAAAGCTGTCATAAAATGAAAAGGATGTCTTTGATTCCAAACTTGCGTTCCTGTATAACATAAGCCAAGCCAGAAGGCACCAGCCACCAATTATGATCATCATCTTAACAAGCACAATTAATTGGAGATTATGCAACAATTTCTATATATAATACTAGTTGTAAGATACTGAAGTACCTAGCTTCACAGGCTTATGAAATGCGACACAAAATTATTTTGTACTTAACAAAGTTGCTTCATTCATCGAACTCAAAAGTATGTGACATTTCTGACATGTGCTAACGTTATCCTCGAGGATTGTGTACTTAGGTTGTGCATGTGATGATACCTTAGTGAAGACATCATTGTATCTGAGTATGGCAAGTCCATTATCCACATGTGACTTGTTATAGGACCAGTAGCCGTTATTATGAACTGTGAAAGGATATGGTACATATGTTGGCACCACACTATACCATATACGGGTAAGGATAATTTTAAGTTTTATTTAGAGAGTAAAATAAATAATATCAACCGTCAATAAATAAATAAAATAAAATGTTAATTCTCCTAACTTCTAAAAAGTCTTTAAAAAAAATTATGTACCTTTTATAGGGTTCTTAATAAGTAAGCATTCTAAAGATACCTGTTTGCAACGAACGTCAATCAACAGTTGATATTACATGCACATGCAGAACAAATGGTAATTGGTAACAATATCAATTGATGATTTTTTTTATCCTTTTCCCTTCATTAAATTCTCATTTTAGATTTTAGATGAGCCAAATTCAATAGATATATCATTTGTTCTATTCTCATATACAATTTGACTTATCTAAAATGAATATTTAATAAAGTGAAAAATATACATACCAAACTGTTATCAGAATTTATAGGTTTCTTAACTAAATGGTACAGTTTAGATGGAATGTTTTAGTACACATGTTCTATTTTACATGCTAGTGTAATAATACAAGTGCAAAATGTAAAGACGAAAACAATTTACTCAAAATATACTAAATTTACTATTAATTTCAGACTTCAACAATAGAATGTATTAGTCAGCTACATGTATTAGTCAAATTTTCAGGCACGTTTACAATTCTACCAAGCTAGATATCCTTTGCATTTTCGACCCCACAAAAGTAATTGTAACATTTGCATTGAGAAATATTGCTAATTAACCATGCATCATGTTAAAATCAGAAATTTAAAATTTCAATTTTTGTGTTTATTTATCACAATTATTACAAGAATCCCCCTTTAGAAAAATAACGTAGAGAGCCTCCTTGAAATTTTATATCTAGTATCTACACTGACTCCCTTGCAATTTTTCACTTCAAATCTCCCTCCCCTTATTTCTAAAAAAAACAAAGGCATCTTTGTTAATGTGAAAACAAAAACTCCAACAAAATTGGAGCTTGTCCTAAACTAGAGTCAGTTATAGCCTTGTTGATGTGCTTTCAAGTCAAAGCACCTGTTGTCTATAGCCACCGTTTCGAAGTCTTGCTTTCTGAACGAACAGGAGGAGGCGTTCTAGCATTTCTCTCTGTCTCATCTACATATGTCAAACCAAAAACAATTATGGAGTTAGTACATTAGTATTAAGAATAAAGGCTCAAAATGATGTGTGACAAAAAATTTATTTGCCCTCTGATAATCAAAATCAATAATTTAGTCTTTAAAAATCTCAAATATCGTCAAATTAGTCCTTGATCAGGACTACAATAATATCTTCAAAAGTTATCTGACATAGAATCAATATTTGAGACTTTTGAGGATTAAAACAGTACGTTTCATTTATCAAGATCAAATAAGTCTCGGTGAGAAATGAAAAATGTCGATTCCGTAGGATTAACTTACAGGCTACTGGGACTGGCTTCCCTCCAAGAGAAGACCTTCGCGAATTGTTAGGCCCGGATGGTATTCCTGTTAAAGATTGTCTCCTTTTTGGCCTCTCACTGGCTGCTATTGGCGACTTTATCTGACTTCCATAAGTGCTGCTTCCCTTGACAGGTGACTTCACTTCAACCATAATTTGTTGGTTTCTGCATATTTTCAAAATAAAAGATTCAGTAAAACACTTGAAAACATTGGTAAAAAGGTTTAAAAACACCAAGTTTAGAAGCCTAAAGAAAGCATACTTCTTATCAGGTCCATTAATCAGTTTCCCAATTGTTCTCAGGGACCTTCTAAACTGGGAACCTTTTGCATTTGTGCTACCAATCACCTTAGCTGTTATGGAATCAGCAATGTCACTTGGCACAATTCTGTTTGAATCATTTTTATCTAGCATGTGTGCTTCAGGTGTTTGAGGTAGATCAAGAGGGTGACTTTGGACTTCACTATCAACTTTTATACACCTCTTCTGATAGATGTTCGTAGGACTTGGAGGAGCTTTGACGTGCAACTCTGACCTGGAATTGCCATTGCTTAATTGGCCATTTAGCTTTGACACTGCTTCTGGATCTTGCTGTTGAGACATTGGCTCAAACTGTAAAGTTTTGTTTACACATGCTGGTGCTTTTTTGACAGTTCTTGGACCTTCCAAGCTTAGTCTTCTTGAACGGGCTATGTAAGAAGGTGATTTAGCTCCATTTTTATCATCAGCTTTCACAGATTTGTTGGTCTTTATTCCGCTGCAATTCTCAATACTAAGTCTTCGTGGGCGGAGTGGAGTTTTTTCTAGCGGAGTGTCGAATTCTTTAGTTCTATTGAACATTGGTTTTGGGTTTTCCTTGTTTGCCAATGCAATCTTAAGGTTCTCAACCTAGTATCCATACCAAAAAAAAACAGAGGAAGTTAAACACACTATGATACCAGGTGAATGAGTCTGATTCTTAGTCTCCAAGAAGTTAAGATTTAAGACTTGGAAGTAAATATTCTTACCTGTGCTTTAAGTTGCATAACCTCATTGGTTTCTTTGTTCATCCGGGCTGCCCCAAGTTCCACAGTGGAAACCCTCTGAGCAAACTTCAGAGTACTCACTGTTTCACCAAAGGAATCTGCTTCGGGACTCACATGCGCAAACATCAATGTTTTAGCATGTCCACCTACAAAAATTTCCAAAGAAAACATTAACATGATGTCATATGGTGAAATAACCAAGGTAGAGTCTCCAAAGCTTTTCTTTGACATAATGGACACAAGTGTGTACCTAAGGAGTCCTGCAAAAGAAGTGTGAGTTTGCTGTTCCTGTAAGGAATGTGAGAATTCTTCTGAGCCAGTGCTGTGATTACATCTCCCAAACAGGAAAGAGACTTGTTAATGTATAGCGCTTCCTTTAGTCTATCTCCTGTGACTTCAGACTTGTCTACTCTTTCACTTCCGGCAAGGTCTACTAAATGAAGGCAACTGCGAATGCAGTTCCCGGATGTATCTTTGCCACTAACATGCACAGTAAGTACACTGTGACACGTTGAAGAGTCTTATCAGTAAGCGCCTAAACCCAAAAGCATTACAGAAAGGGAAATACATCATTAGCACTCCTGAAAAGTGAAAACTCACCTGTGTGAACGACTACTCCTATTGTTGATTGCAGTAGAACTGACAGCACGGTTAACCTCTCCAAGTTTCATGAGGGTCATAACATCCGTTGTAGATTTCACTGACCGCAATCTAGCATCAGGAAGGCTCAAACCATCATCGTTGCAGCTCCGGATCTCTAATGTGAGGTTAGTTAAGGAAATAAACTACTTGCAAATAGTAAGATCAAACGACTAAAAATAAAGCATATTTCTCCGCCTTATCTTTAGAACAATAGTATGAATATATTTCTGACAATATATATTGAAGAAGGAATATTTAAAAGGATATTTGTTTTCTGTTTTGTCCTCTGCAAGTAGATCTCTTACTTGCTCATTGTAAATCTCGACCATTTGGACATAAATTTCATACTTTATGTTGTCCTTCCTTTCACTAGACATTTGAAACAAATCATTAAGAGCCAGATAATTGATCCCCATATCCTTGGATGTTCCACCTGAAGGACCACTCTGCCACATTAAAAAAATAATTAAAGTTTAGATGGTTTGTGCATTGGTCAAAGGCTATGATAATGATACAAAAGAACAAATAATTGCATGTATCTTATTTTTAATTGAATTTAAAACAGAACTATAGTGTAACTGAAGCTAAAGCAAAATTAAATCAAGTATTTTACCATTGTGTGAGTCTTCCCAGATCCAGTTTGACCATAAGCAAAAATACAAACGTTGTATCCATCCATCACTGATCTAATTAATGGTTGAGTGTCCCTATAAACCTCATCTGAGTACAAAATAGTAAATTTCAACAAAGAGATGGAAAGAGAAAGAGGGGGGAGTAAAGTCGGTCAAATGAGTGTGCACAAATTTATTATACTATGTAGCTTTTAGAACTCTACCTTGGCCAGCTGTTGGACCAAAAATTCGATTAAACTGAAACAGTTTTCTTCCATCTTTTAGTGTTTTTGATGGATCTAAAATGCACAGAGATCCGTCTTCCCCAATGAAATCAACTACAGTCTTGGATTCAGCCCTAAATGTAGGTCTGATTCTGCAATATACTCGAATGTTGCCTGCATTTTGCATTTGAAAATGTAGGTAGACGAAGATTACTTGGAGATCAAGGATAGTGAAAAAGAAAGTGACCCTTAAATCTAGAAGTGAAAAAACCTTTCAAATCTTGGACCATGTTATATAGTTTTCTGTTCTCTTCGACTACTTTTTGATAGCCAAGAGCTTTGGTTGACATCTCATTAACTTGACAACCTGAATTCATGAAGTAACACAAAACCATTAAAAACTATCTCTACTTTTGTCAATATGATGTAAAAGACAAGAAGCTTGCAAAGTTAATGGCTATTCATATACCTATGTCATTGAAAAATCTCTGAAACTGTGATTGCATCTCTTCAAACTCATTCTTTATTTTCAATTTCAATGCTTTGAGATCCTGAGTGAACACGTGATTTACAAACATTGTCTCAAAATTGCAGGCTGTTTCATGCTTAAACTAAATATATATGCTATAATATCTCAAAATTGCAGTAGAAACCTATTTAAAGCTGCGCAAATGCCTACCCGAAGTTCTTTTTTCTGTATATCTATGAGATGCTTGTGGTTGCAAGTGCACTTTCCAGAGCAAGCTCTGTAACACTGTATGAAATGCACATGGCTAAATTAGTATTCAAAATTGACATAGATGTACCTCTATTTTTTTTTACTTAAATGTAGTAAAAAAAAATTAGAAACAAATTTAATTGAAATTTCTTTGATTTTGGAGCAGGGACAAATTCGGAAAGAACACAACAAGTCAAGTGATCAATTAAAATCTTTATTTGAAAAGAAAAAAATTACAGGAAAAACAGATGGTACCTTGGGAGTTTGACGTGCAGAGAAAGTGTCTGATTCTGTAGGTTTGGAAGTGAAATGAGGTGGTAAGCTACTCCCTTCTTTTTTTAAATTCTTTGGTAGCAACTGTTTTAGGCCAAGAAGTCTTATGTTATGTATTATAAGAGAAAAGCTTTGGCATAGAAAGAATATTTACATTCACAATATTTCATGAAAAAAAAATCCTTTTTTAAAATATTTAGATTGCTTCTGCTAATAGAATGAGCAAGCAATCCATGGAAATAAACATGATGGAATAAGAAAATAACCCTTATGTATATCCTTTCATATGTTTTTACTCAAAATGTTCAAACCAGATTGGTTTGATAAACATGATTTGTAGATTAAGGAATTGTTTCTCCGCATGATTAATGAATACATTTGGTATATCAAACAATTAATTAACTCTGACCACAACATTGGTTCTTAAGCGTAAAAAGACCACAAGCAACATACATCAAGAGTTATAATATTGACAAGGGCATTCTTCAGCCAAAAAATAAAAACCAAGGATGATTGTTCTTAATTATGTATATTTATTAATTATTATCTTAACAACTTAGCATAATTTACAGCATGAAGACTGGTCAATTATATTACTCGTTATGAATTAGCACCAAAAAAGATAACTTTGGAAAATCTCCAACTAACCTCAGGGAACTTCATAGATGGCTGTTCCCCACAACAACCAGTCAAAATCTGATTAAATAGGTCTATTCGATCCTGCAGTAAAGATTAAATAATGATTAGGTGGGAGACAAAATACTCATCTGCAAACTAATGTTAATTAAACACATTTGTTTACATGATTACAGGTACAAATTATGATTACCAGGTTTCCATTACGAATAGAAGCAAAAAGCTTTCCATCGATATTTTCTTTGGCATCAAGCATACGGTCAACGAGCATCTTGGCAAGTGAGTCCACAGTTTCTGCTGCATCCAATGAAGGTAGTAGCAAGAATACAATTATTAGGGACACAAGGTCTGACTAGATATACATCAAACAATATACACCTATGACCTATGCACAAATGCTTTTTAACGAATTGACATGGAGTAGAGTATCTTAACTTGTGTTCCTTTTCCAATAATACGAAGTTACTGAATAAATCATGAAAAAGGTTAAATATTTATATTTATTTGAAGCAAAAAATTAGCCCATGATGCACACAAGTCCAAAATACTTTCATCCTTTTTGTCTTTGAGTAGGTTTGAAAACTTACAAGGCAAAATGCAAAATGTCAACTAGCAAAGTCTGATCATTAATATTATACTGTGCAGCTAGCCATCAGCTAACGGATTAAAATTCAATAAAAGTTTAAACTCAAATTCAAATCAATGCATCAGATACTAATATGCGTAAGATTGAGAAAATGAACCTTCTTGTTTTTGAACATTACTCTCAGCAGGAGGCTTTATTTCCGATGTTGCAGACAAATCCAAACGCCTACATGCATCAGAGGGTAATGCAGTAGTGGCTTTTTGTTGCAATCTATTGATTGATTGCAAAACTAAAGGAGATTTTGAGCGTTTGCTGGATCCACTTTGATTGCTCATCTGCTTCGACTCATGAAACCATTTAAGTGATAGAATACAATCAACAATTTTTCCTGCAGAACCATTCTCTACACTTTCCTGAAAAACAAATGACCAACAACATACTTGTTAATCCAAAACCAAAAGCCTAAAAACAACAAGATATATCGAAGGTTTTAAAACAAGATTCATGACCACGACCTAGGCCTCAACATCAATAATTTATCCATGACCACAACTTGACCTCAATTTAGGTCACATTTGAAGAATGACAACGCAGCCCGTCATTTAAAACACCGGTTTTCTAAATTTACCAATAAAGCACTTCTTTTTTTCTTCTCATTACACTATTTGCACAAACATGAAAATAATCATTTTGCTGTGTATATGAAAATTTTGAAATTCATAAATAACCTACCCTCTCAAGATCAGAAGCTTCAAAAGCCGAAAGCTTTAATTCATCAGCAGCGTTAAGAAAATTGCGCACATTTTCAAAATACTGATAGGCAGGTAAAGGCTGAGAATCCCAAGCAAGTGATTGTTGTAATGGCACTTGAGTATCAACAACCTAACAAAATTAACATCACATAAAGGTAAGCATTTATGACAAAATTAAAATTCAAATGTCAAATTCAAACAGTCAAATTTCTCAATTAAAACATTCCATTTGTTTTAAATATACACAATTAATTATTGATCATTCCATAATTGAATTACAATACCTTAGGTACTGCACCAGGATGAATCTTGTTAATGGCTTTACAAAGAATGAGACCATTTCTCAAGCAAGAAACAAGTTCTCTCTCTGTAGGTTGATTTGATATTCCAAGAGGACCCACTTGGTTTTCAAGCCATTGGGTTGCTTCATAACGTCTCAAAGCTACAAAATTCAAATAAAAATTCAATATAACTAAAAAAAAGACATTTTTTTTTCTTCATAATCATTCAACATTGTAACATGATACAAACACAAAACCAATAGAAACTAACCTGCTTCTTCAGCTTTTCTTGAAGACATTTTGAAATCATGAAACCCGTTTCTTGAACAATTCTCCATCATGATCATCAACAATCAACAACAAAAAACAACAATTGAAGAAAAAGCAAAGAAACCCAAAATCTTTTTTCTACAAAATTGAGAAAGAAAATGATGATCAGAGAAGAAAAGTAAAGATTTTTTGTTGGAAGCTGAAGAATGAGAAGAGAAAAAAAGGAACTTTTTGAAGTGGGTGTGTTGTGAAGAGAAGTGTTGGTTTAGTATTATGGTTTGGTTCGGGTTTAGGTTTGGATTACGAACCTGAGGTATGGTTTTGTAACGTTATTATGGTTTGAATTCAAATTGGTAGGACACGTACTTGGGCCCGCTGAGGGAGTGAAGGACTGTAACCCCTCCGTTTTGTATAACACCAAGTCAACTCATCTAATGGTGGTTTTTCTTGATTTTAGTTCAAAATTATGGGATTGTCCTAATCTATTTATATTTATTATAGTATATAGGATATTTATGGAAATTAAATCTTTTTGATAATTTAGCTTAAATAATAAAAACAATTGATTATGAGTAATAGATGTTGACTGGATTTGCTTTAGTATATCTTTAAAGTTTAAATTGTCACTAAGTTTGACAAGAATTAAGATGTTTTTTCTTCTTTTGACTCTTTGGTTCTCAAGGGGAGGTCTCATGTAATCTAAATATGAAATAAATTTGAGTCAAGAATTGTTTCACCATGAAGTAAGTTTTGATTCTTTCGAACCATTTGTCTTTTGGTGAAACTCACTAATCAATTAAGTTTAATTGCGTTGTTGAATTAAAAGTTGCTTTGACGATGAAGGTTATTACGGATTATGATTATGAAATGAATTTAAACAAAAATTGGTAAATGTGTATTCGTTGATTTCTTGTAATCGACATTCGCAAAAAGCAGGATTTTTCTTTTACAAAAGACTCTAAAACTTCAACAAAATTATGATGTAACACTGTGGTTTTGTCAAACTCAATGTGATTTTAAGTATGTAATTAAAATTTTAAACTTATTGGCAAGGCTGGTTCAAGGGAGTTGCAAGTAAGGTGGCATCTTGGCCTCAACTTTTTTTTCTTCATTTACTTAATAGTTTTTATTTTATTAGTTTTAATTATTTTATCCACTAATAAATTTTGATATTATTAATTGATTCACCTTTTTTACTAGATTAATTAATTCACTTAAAAATTTAAAAACCATTTCTTCAAAAAAAAAATCATGAAAATGTATATATGGTTTATTTTTGTGCTGCTTAATATTGTAAAAAATTGTTTCGATTTAAAAAGTCTTTAATATTTTTTGTTGTTTTTAAAGGAAACATATCCAATTTTGCTTTATTATGAATCAAAAGTTGATGAATTACCCCTGCTAATTGGGTCTTAATATTAAAAATGATTTAATTATTGATTTTGAAATATGATTACAAAGATTATTATCAAACATTTAACTAGAATGCTTTTGGTTATATAAGAAGAAAAAGAAATCGATAGAAGAAGCATAATAGTTTTTGGTTATATAGAGAAAAGAAGAAAAAGAAATCAATAAAAGAAAAAAAGAGAACAAAATAAAGTATTGAGTTCCTATGAATTTAGTCTCGCAAGATTGTTGGTCCCTCCAATTGACCAACTAATACCCCTCATTTTTACCGTTCAACCGATATTTTCTTCTTTCCTCCTCGTAACAAATGAAAATTATTGTTGACAGATATGATAGGGCTGAAAAACACATGTAAAAGACAAAAATGTTCATGCGGTAGTTAACTACCGAAGTAAGGAACCGGCTGCAGTTAACTACCGAAGTTCCTTCGACAGTTAACTGCCGACGAAAAAAGAAAAGAAAAAAAAACCTGAGCACTTAAGTGCCGAAGAACTCATATCAATTTTTTTTTATATAAATACTATATGATATGATAATGTAGCACTTATATTTCAAAGTGCACTTATATCACAAAACTATCAACATTTGTGAAGAGAAATATGCAAAACATTGAGTTGTGATTGTGTCCCACCACTGCTTCAAAAACATATAAGATATAAATAGTAATTTAATTTGCACTACTTAAGTGTTCTAAATAATATAACTTGGTGGTGGTTTCATCCATA
>Ga0315915_1000323_pt1 | contig 45467 bp, 25 predicted proteins | sample MpolbnodulesMG_FD_207738 | JGI IMG/M metagenome (GOLD analysis project Ga0315915, IMG submission 207738) | Medicago polymorpha root nodule microbial communities from Los Angeles, California, United States - branched nodules | ecosystem: Host-associated > Plants > Roots > Nodule | place: USA... | reverse complement strand
TTGACCCCCTAACAAAAACAATGCAACTTTGACCCCCTAACAAAAACAATGCAACTTTGACCCCCTAACAAAAACAATGCAACTTTGACCCCCTAATTTTCCCAACTATGTGTAGAAGCCACCACGTGTCCCAAAAAGGGGGTATAATCGCAACTTTTTTGTGAAGATAAGGGGCCAAAAGAACATATTTCCCTAAACATGGCAAAATTAGGGGGTCAAAATTGCATTTTTTTTGTTAGGGGGACAAAATTGCTACGATGACAAACATAGGGGGCCAAAAGTGCATTTAAGCCTTTTCCAAAAGCATATTCATGTTTTCAGCCAGTATATTAGTTTTCACTTTTTTCTTTGCTTTATGCTCATTATTATTTCTACCATGAATAGTTCCAATTCCTAATGTTAAATAACATCTGTTAAGTGATATTGTGTTGTTTGCCACATCATCACTGCCAAGTCCCAGGATTCATGTTATGTTGGCATGTGTGGCTCGTTGCATGATTTAGGGTGTGTGATTGGTCATGTGCATTATCAACCCCATACTCTTCTCCACAAGGTATCCACCCTCCATTTTGTCTGAGCACATTCATGAAACCCTTAAAGTTCCTTATTTTCCTCCTCGATTGCCCCTCTTCTTACCACCCTTTTCGAGAGTCCCTGTTTCAACATGTTTGTGAAACATATGCGACAAAAACCCCTCATGTGAACATGGCGCTGAGATATAAGAAGACTTGGTTGATAAGATTCTTTCAAATATATCTTAAATTAATTAGATTATTTTTGGATAGACAAATGTTAATAAGTTAGTTTCTAGGATTTGAACCCTATACCTCCTAAAAACTCCTCTGGTGTCCCTTAATTCACCATTTGAGCTACGTACATGGTAATTAGGGGTCAGTTTTACAATCTTACCATCTGTTGGTATAGTTCGCTAGCATTTCTTTTCTTTTACGCCTCAATTAATTTGAGTGTGAAATCATTTGAAATATCATCAACCTCTTGTGTCATCTCTGATTTGAAAACTTTAATGTTATATTATATGAACTCCCATATATTCGATTTTGGTGTCTAGTTGGGATGACGAACAAACATGGTGACAGACAACTTTTAGCCGAGTTTTAGAAAATAGTTCAGTGTCCTGCTGGCCCATAATTGGCCTGCATGGATGAATGTTTTGGTGCACTGAATCACTTGGGGCTGCCTTAGTAAAAAGATTTTGTGCAAGTCTTATATAGAGGGAATGAGTATGATTGTACTTGAGGTTGAGTCTGTTGTGCAAGATTAATTTACATATTTTCCAGACGAGTCTAAAAAACTTGTCTGGTTTCAGAGTTGAAACAGAGAAAATTTGTTTTTGCTTCTTATTGTTGTTTTCCCTATACTGGAACTAAAACTAATTGGGCGATGCTATTTGTAGCCAATACAAAATTCACGAACAGGTCACAAAATGCATTACAACCATTTAGATTTTGCCATTTGACTTGATACATAAGTGACTCGATACTTGAATCTCGATACATGTTTGAAAATTGTTGTACTGACTAGGTCATGAATCCAGATTTGAAAATGTAACAAATTTTATTCACATTTACCTGTACACGTATTGGTGCTTTAATGGGTGCTAAAGTCTACAATAAGCACCATGAATTAGTTTTAATGTAGACAAATATTATAGTTTAAAACCAAAACAAAGGGGACAAAAAATATATTTTCTCATATTATAGAATTCCAACGTGCAAGATATTTTTACAGCCTTGATGTATGTTACAAGGATTCGAAAGTTATTTGCACCCAATTGAGTATGTATAGTTAAGAATGAAAAATTGTGCCCAATTTAGTATAGCAAAGAATGAAAAAAAATCAAAATAAGATGCACTTGTTAATACGTTAATATTTGTTTTTTGAAGTACGTAGATCTTCAAGGAGATAGTGTTTTTTCTTGACCTTTTGTGGTGTGTTTCTACCAATCTCAATTTTTTCTTCATAAGAAAAAGCTTTGGGTAGAATAAAAATTAAAATAAGAACGAAAGATAAGGTCCACGTAAATTATTATTTTGATAAGCTATCTAGAGAGTTAATTATATTTACACAAATTTGAATATAGAGGGCATTTCAAATGAGAGGATGAGATGAATAGATAATGACCCTTGGATCAAATGAACTGTCCAGATTAAATGATTCATTTAAAAATGCACGTGTCCATTCTCCTTCCTTGTTCTCTCTATTGCACAAGCTTCTGGTCTTATATTTTTTCAAGAACTTTCATAATCTTATTCTATGTCAATTAAAGATCCCTTCTAAATCTAGATTGGCTAAACTTAACTCTGTAACTTAAAAACAATCAACACCTGAAATTCTGTTTTTTAAATTAATTTTAATTTGTATCCAATAAAATTGGATTATCTTGTTTAACAACTTAGCCTTCCACCATAAACAGGAAGCTTCCATTAAACCATAAACATGGAGCTTCCTCTATTCTTCTAATCCATTGCTTAACGGAAACGATTCAATTTGATTGCAATTTTTCTATGAAAGTTTGGTGGTTCAAAACAGCAAATACAAAAACCTAAATCCAAATTCCAATTTAAAATTCAAAAGTGAAATTGAAAAAATTGGGATGTGATACAAGAACAAATGAACAATATTAAAATCAGTGATGGATGGGTTGTGTAAAGAACATGCAAATTATCAAATAATAGTGGAATTATATTATTGAAAATGAAGCAGTGAAATTCAAATATATAATGTTCATATCCAAAGATTATCCATTGATGTCACCGATTTAAACAAGGTCTAATTTAAAATTAAAAAAAAACTCATAATTTTGAAGTTTTTCGTTATTGATAATATGTTTCTGCAACCTAATTGAAATAAAAGATACTCCATGAACAGGGAGAATGGCGTTGCATTACAGGTGAGAGTGAGAGAAAGAAGAGAGAGAAAATTGAAAACAAAATAAAAGAGAAGTGGAAATAGATGTGGTTACACGTGCTGTGCACTTTTTAAGGAAAAGAGGATCTCAACCGTTGGCTTTAATCTGATGGCTATTATTTACTCCTCTCACCCTCTCACAATAATCACTCATCTCCTTTGATACATCCCCTCATCGAGGTTATACCCAAATAATCCTTAAAAAAAATATAGCCAAATAAGTTTCAAAGTTTTTTTAAATGCTCATGGCGTTTCTTTTTTTAAAGAAGAGAAAGTATATTTTTTCTTAATATAGTATAATAACGTTTAAATGCTTCATACAATTGATTTGAACCAAAATAAAGAAAATAAAAGGTAAGGGAAATGTTAACTAATACACCTGGGGCACTAATTAAAGACATTAAATAGTAACTTTTTATAAAAGTTTGTGTAACCAGTGCATTGGAAATTGAAAAATTTTAAATTTTAAAAGAATAACCACTTAATTTAGCATGCTTAAAGAGTGGTTACATCATATGTGGTGTCAAACAAAATGAAGAGAAATTCTTGTGCGCAAACGAACATAACACGTCATCCTATACAAACAACCAAAATGAATAACAGAGCAACAATTTTAGGTTACACAAAGCAAACAAAAGTTGAGAAAAGTGAAAAATAAAAGTTGCAACATTCAATGTGGCTAATATAATCTAAAATGCTTAATGAACATATGTCATTAATTCAAGAGTGGGTTTTAGGAACAACTTGCATTGTGGACCAAAAGTGAGGAACTAAAGCTCAATTTAGAGGAAGCTAGATCAAACACCAAAAGATTGTCCACCAATTGATGCCCACCAATAACAATCGAAGCTTTTGGAGACGACCATCTAGGTGCTGTCCCTCCATCGACAAATGCCAAACATGCTACATTTTTCTTTACATTAACCATTAAATTGGTTTCATGTATAGTCCACTGCACACCCCCTTGAAGCACAAGATCAATTCTTGGTATAGAATTTTCAATGCTAGTTGAGTCAAAACATGCCTCAAATGGTGCCACTGATTCTACTCTCTTTAGTTTTCTATCCGAAACCTTCTTGAGAAAATCGCGAATAAAGGGTTTGTAGACAGAATTTTGCAATTTAGTGAAAGGACTCATGGTACTAATTTTGGTGCCACCATTTCCCTTTTTGTCAATAGACAATAAAGAAGGCTTTAAGTTCAAAACATTACCATCAATCTTAATAGCTTTCACATCAATGAAATATTCATTTGAAGGAACACCTTGAATAAAAACAGCACCTGTTGAAATAGGATTGACAATGAGTGGTGTGGTTTGAACAAATTTGGACAATTCCTTAAGAGGGTCACCACCATATCCAACAAGCAAGTTTGTGAATCCTTGTTTGTTTGAGGAAGGTAAACAAAGAGAGAATTTAGGTGGAAGCTTGTTTTTCAAGGCAAGTTGTGTAGGTAGTGAATATTTTGATCTTGCAAGACCAATAATTCCTTTGGTATTTTTAGGTAAGCCATTGAGTGGTGAATCATCGCCAGTGAACGACGGAAATCCATCAATGTCAATGCAAGTAGAAAGCAAGCCAAAAACTTTTTGTTGATCGACGAATATGATATCTTCACCAAGACCACCATTGAAAATGAATTTGGCAAATGAGTTGATTGTATTAGCAGGACATGTATCATTTGTGCAACCTGGTTTGAAGGGGCCATTGCAACCAATGCATGTAATATCTGGACATTTTTTTGAGCCACATTCAATTGGAATGTAGGATGATGAATTGTAGTGAGTGTCACAATCATACCAGAGATTTTCACCTGCAAGATCAATGACTAGATTGAAATTTTTTCTAGGTGTGCCTATTCCAACTGATGTGTAGAAAAGATTGGTTGATGGGTCTTTCTTGATGGGAAGTATAAAAGGGTGTGGTTTGGTATTAGGAGGTTGAGATGTTGATAAGCAAGAAAGTGAAGAAAATGATACTAGTAGGAAGAAGAAATGGATGGTGAGAAAAGAAGAAGCCATTGTGAATGAAGATGTGGGAAATGGTATTGTTAGTGTGCTTAGTTGATGTTTGCCTTTATAGATAGATAAATATAATAAGGTTTTATTATTGGAAACTCAGTGGAGCATATATTGTTTATAGCCACCGTACATTTTAAATGCTTTCATAAATATGATGGCTATTGGCTGCTGTTGACTTTAGAAGACAAATTAACGATGATGATATTTGTACACTCTTTTATTTCTCTACGTTTATTAACTGTTTAATGTTATCTCTATTTATCCGATTATTAATATACCAAGTTTATTATATCATTTTCTGTTATATCTCTCTCTTTTGAGGTGTGTACACTAGATGAAATGTACACTAAACATTTTCCAAAATAAAAGATTGTCTTATAGACAAGTTGTCTAATAAAATTACTATAGTGGAATGAAAGGCTCTCTTCTTCGTAGAGAAAAGAGCAATGTCGTTTAATTGTTTACTAAAGCGCTTTCACTATTTATTTTTGGGTGTTGCTAACCGGTGTCTCAGAGTACTGGATAAGGAACAATAAATAGACAATTAATAAATAGATCTCACTTAATTCACATCAATTAAAATGTAAAATATGTCAACTAATTAAAAATAAGAAATAGTTGTATTTAATACTGCAAATTTTCTTTCCTTTACACAGCTAAATACCACATGCGCGTGCTTCTCATTCTTTTCCTTTATGATTTCAATTTCAGGAATCACTCTCATTATATCCGGCCTTCATTTCTTAATAATTTTTTTATACGTGATGTAAAAACAATAACATATAAAAACAAGAAGAAAAAAAAAGAAGTTGAATAATACCTAATAGATTGGGACTTCCAATAAATTGATCGTATAAAAGAAATAGCGTAAAAAGAAAAGCATAAAAAAATAGAAGTTTGAATAATACCTGCACAATTGAATAGTGCTTTCTTTCTTTTAGGGACGAAGTTCATGCTTCACTCTGCAAAGAGTGAACCATCAAATTCGTCCTTGAATTTTCACGGGTCGGCCAAATTCGTGTCTCAATTATGCGAAATATCAACTTAGTCCCTGAATTTGTCAGACGTCCATCAAAAAGGTCCCACCGTCCAAGTGCTCTGTTAGTCATGCTGATATGTCGCCCTGCATGTTGTGTTGTCTTGTGCACATGGCAAAAAGGAAGTCACGTGTTCAAGGACTAATTTGATGGATAGTGGAAAAATTCTAGTTTTCACTTTTCAGTTTTATTTTTTTATGTTATTCCAATTTTGCCCTTGTATTACCCATACCTCCTTCCTCACATTTCACTCAGAAACATCAAAAACGTCATTGACCCTTCTCTTTTCCGCTAAAACTTTCTCCATTCTCACCTCTGCAAAATCATCATCATCTCCGGCGATTCTCACATTTTTGAAATTTCTGTGGTCGGCTGGGGTTAAAGGTAACATATTTCCTCTAGTATATCAAGTTTTTGTGGTTAAATGCAGAAACTGCAGGAAATGTTGGACATGTATGACTCTTAAATTTTAAGGATCGATTTGCCAATTAGTATATTAATTGAAGGACTAATATGATTGATTATGTCATGGTTTAGGGACTAATTTGATTGAATTTGCAATTCCAGGGTGTTGCACCATGGAGGTATGGCCTTAGAGGACCAGTTCTTTCAGCTAATAGGCCTAAGCAAATACCAATGAGGGGTCCTACACCAGCTCATCATACTCATGCTGGCATAATTAGAGTTTCATATCCAACCTATGGTCCACCCGGTTCGACTCAACCTACTAAATTCATGGAGTTTATACCGACTCCTGGATTTTCAAAGAAGTGATGCTTCGTGGAGTTTAAAAGATGTTTTGGATTTGTAATATTTAGGCTTATTTGAGTTATGCCCCATAGTTGGGTTTCTTTTTGCTTATCTTTATTTAAGACTTATGACTTGTTAATGCCTCATAGTTGGGTTGCTTTTGCCTATGTAATTTCTCAGACTTATGACTGATGACCTATGACTTTTGCCTATGTAATATTTCAGTTTCAATTTGTATGTTCTGGCATTTTTACTTAATTTTGTACATATATGCTTCAAGGATCAATTTGATAGTTGATTAAACAATTCATGGACTTATTTGATGGGTTTTTAATATAACGTATGGATCTATTTGATAGATAAAGAAAAAATTCAAGGACTAATTTAATGGAGATATTATTACAGAAAGGTTACATTTTTGAATCATCTTCAATCTCTTTTCATTAGAACTTTACACACGCCTATAACAATACAATATCATGTTAAAAACCTCAAACAAGCAAATTTGATAGCCTTCGTGGGCTTTTTGAAGTATTGGATTTTCTAACAACACAAATTCTAGGACACCAACATTCAAACACTCTCACATCACCATTAAACTTGGAGATTGAAGATAAGCTCGACTTTCATAACTGATTTTTTCCATATTTCCAACCCCCATCATTTCAGATTCAATTTCAATAGTTTTGCTTCAAGAAATTTTGAGGCTTTTGGCTTTCAGATTCAATACGAAAAAAAATGAGGGTTTCTAGATTTTCGAATTGGGGAAGAACTGGGCCACTCATTATTGGTGGAAATTTTGGTGATTTTTGAGTGTAGATTGTGTAATTAGAGTTCCAATTTTATACAATTGGGGAAGAAAGAGCCGTTGGGGAAGAAAAGAGCCGTTTGGGAAGAAAGTCAAAATATTTTCTGCAAATCAATCAATTTAGTCCTTTGAAATGTTTGTTATTATCGACCAAATTAGTCCCTGCCTACGTGGCGGCTGACATGTGAGAGGTTAACGGCCACGTCAACCCCGTTAACGCTCTGTTTGAACAGAAGGACTAACTTGATTGACATTTAACAAATTCAGGGATTAAATTGATATTTCGTATAATTGAGGGACGAATTTGGCCGACCCGTGAAAATTTAGGGACGAAGTTGATGATTCACTTTGCAAAATTTGTTATTAAAATGGAATTAAAAATTTAAAAGTGTCCGAAATAACGCTAATTCCGAGTTGTTTCATACATATGGATGTGCACATTACGTGCCCTGTACATTTGCTTCGAGAGACCGTTGTTTGAAATGCATCTACTCCACATCTGTTTACATTTTGGATATAGTCTCTTATCATTTTTTACACACCTTATATATGTCTTACTATAAAATTATTGAGGTTTTTTTTTATATGAGGAGTATCGAATCTAGGTCATCAATGTTGAAGAACGAATTTTCAACTAAATTATTATAAGGTAATTGACTATTAAGTTTTTTTTTTCATCTTATAAAAAAATGTTAACAAGTGTTCTTAAGATATTATTTTGGATGTTTGATTTGTACAAGGTAATTGACTATTAAGTTATGACTTTTACGTGTTTAATTTTTATTTTCAAGACAAAGTTTCTTTTAATAGGTTCCTTAAACAACCTTTGTAGCACTTGTTAACAAGACAAAAAAAATCATACTCCCTCCGCCCCATTTTAAATGACTTACTTTGAAAATATGTATTGTTCATCTAATATACTTTGACTCTAATTTTCTACTAATATATAAAAACAAAATATAGTATATAAGATGTTGGATTCGTATCGATGAATATTTTTAGAATATCAAATTTGCATAATTTTTTCTAATAAATTATTAAAGATACTTAAGATTAAAATTGTGTATTGACATACGTGACATAGTCAACTGTGTCATTTAATATGGGACGAATGGTGTAATTTTTAATTCCTACAAAATTATCATTTAATCAGTTTTAATCCATACACAAAGAACCAACACTAAAAACTGATACTTTTCATGGAAAAGATTTCCAATAATTTTTTTAAGGAGAATGCTAACGAGTGCCCTAAGGGCATTGGTTAAACAATTAAAACAAGTAAGTTTTTAATAAAAAAAATAGTATAATCATTACTTAATCAAATGTAACATCTTACATTTTCAAGACAAAATTTCTACTTGTGGATTCATTAACCTTTGTCCTTAGGGCACTGGTTAGCGAGACCCTTTTTTAAAATGCTTTCCTCATTGAAACTTTGGAGATAACTCTCTCCCTAGATTCATGAAATGATAAACCATTCCTTGAAATTGAAGTTTCCAAGTCAATTAAGATATTTCATTATCTATCATTAATGGTCTTAAGTCTTAACAACGAGGTAGTATATTTTATTGGGGTTAAGATCCTCTCCATTTAGCAAAATAAATGGAGTTTGCAATTTGGAGATAGATAGACACAAAAGAAAGGTGAGATAAAAAAAATACCAGGTTGATAATCGATCAATCTTTTTCATTAAAATAATTTATTTTAATCATTTATTTATCATTCTTTCTACTTAAAATACACTTAACTTATCAAAATATGTCTTGTAGTATTTTATTTTTATTTTTTAGGGTTAATTATTGAAATTAACCCTATAATATACGCGAAGTCTAAAAAATGACCATGTAAAATAAAAAACACATATTCTGAACTTATAATTCGAGATTCTTATTATTTATGATCCTGTAATATACATGGAGTCCAAAAATGAAATTTATAGATTGAAACTTTTCATTATTTTTTAGAGGCATGTTAAGAACGTTAAAATATAGCTTTACATAAAAAAAAATAGAAATTTTCAACAAGCAAAAAATTAATTATGAATTTTAAAAGCGTCAAAACTCAAAAAACAAAACAATGTAAATCTTGACCTATAAATAAAATTTTGAATTCATTGTTTGCAGAGAAATTTATAAAAAAAAATACATAAAAATGATTTGCAAAGTCTCATAACATTGCAAAGACGTTTCAATTTTTTTTTATTTTTCAACCAAAACGTTCAAAATTGAAGCTTTGTTCCTAGTAAGCGCATACTTACAGATCAAATTTCTATCCCTAATTTTGTAGGCATGGTAAGGACATAATAAGAACCTTCACAATGAAATTTTAAAGTTTTTAAACCAGAGACAAATTAATTTTAAATTGTTTAAAACATTCATAATTATGGGGAATAAAAATTCATAATTAATCCATTCTTAGTCGAAAAAATTTAATTTTTTGTGTAAAACCTTATTTTAATGTCGTAAACATGCATGGAATAAATCATGAATTTTTTTTCATGCGTATATTAGAGGGTAAAGAATAAGAAGAATCTCAAATTACAAAGTTAGAATATATGTTTTTTTATTTTACATGGTTTTTTTTCCAGACATATTGTATATTACATGGTAAATTTAAACAATTAACCCTATTTATTTATTTTTATAAAAAACGATATTTATACAATCATTTTTGAACAACTTTGAACAATTCTATTTCATACTCACGTTATTTTCTTCTCCTCTCTTATTTTAAAAAAAAAATATCATTACTCCTTTTTTTATCGACTTCCACCTTATCTCAAATGTAATATACGTATGTTGTAGAAGGGAGTAGAGAGTGAAACAGACAGTGATATCAAATGGCGTCTATTGGATTCTCCTCACTGTCACCGGCGACAGTCAGATCACAATACCTCAAATTAGGGTTACCTTCAAAACCTCAATTCCTTCCCATTGCCTCACTCAACTTCTCTCCCATATCATATTCCACCTTCAGGTTCGTGCATTTCCTTGCTTTACTTTTTTTTGTTTTGCTATCTCTTATTTCAAAATTTTAGGTTTCAACTGTTCTCACATTTGACCCAATTATTGTAGCCAAGGTTTTTTAAGTAGTAATATATATAACTTTAGAGTAAATACCCAAGTTATTAGTTTAACAAAATTCTTCTTCAAATTGCAAATTTTTGTTTCTCTATTGGAGGAATCAAATTTGATTTTAGACTTGTTGAATTGATTTTGAAATGTTTGGATGTTCTCAAGTATAATTAATTTTGCTTCTATAATTTTATTGTAAGTTGAAGTCAAAATTTGTAGCTTTTGGCTTCTACAATTGATTTTAGTGTTCAATCAACTTTTACATGAATGTCTCTAAACACAAATCACTTCACATAAAGCTCACAAGAATTTTCTAGAATTGGATGAAAAGGGGGTGAGTGAATTTTCTTTTGAAGATGGAATTTGCATTTTAGTCATCAAATGTAGTGTTGGACAATTTTTCCAATGACATAAACGAAATTTCAAAATTTATCCAGAAATCAAAAATCTCGATCGCATTAGTCGTCTCGAAAATCAATTCATCAATGAAATGATTCCTAGGATGCATGATACTTATTTTAAGAATGTTCTGATTACAAGAATGTTTACATACAGTTAAACACTTAACCCCTCCTTAATCAAAACAAACATGTTAGTTCATTGAGTGGCAGTGTGTGTCTACATTATACTTATTATCGTAATACTTGCATTTTTTTCTAGTCACCATTGTCACAGCTTATTTGTTGTAACTTTGTATTAAACTATATCCTCTCTTGTTGACTGTATTATCCAGATGCACAGGCTCTAGAAAATTGCAAATAAATCGAAAGCTATTAACTACTGTTTCTGCTACAAACCCCAACTCTGGAGGTGGAAAATCATCCAATGAAGGATCAGATATAAAGGAAACTAGCAATGCTTCCCAGGGACCTCCTCTCCTTACAATTTTGGCTGGACTCTTTGTGTTTTTCCTTGTTTGTTGGGTCATTGGGTCCGTTGTAGTGTGGTTGATAAGTTTGATTGTTAATGTGCCCTCTTCGAAATAAACATGTCTGTTTGTTGTTATGTGTTGTTGTTTATATGTTAAACCATTGTATCAGTCCTTATCATTTTTCTTGGTTTGATTATGTGCATTTAGACTTGATAGTATTTGAGTGGTGGAAATGCCAAAGTGAGAAAAAAGCTGGATAAAGGGAAGAGAGAGAGCATATAGAAGCAGTGAGAGTATGACCATTACCAATAGATTCTAACCTATGGACCAAAATGTCAAAGTGAGGTAAAAGTATGCACGATGTCTAACACCAACACTGACATGGTTACATTTAATCTTTCCATTTTCAAAAAAATAATATTACCAGTGTCGAAATGTTAGTGTCGGTGGTTGTGCTTCATGGGTTCTAACTGAGATTGCTTGAGAGACAAGGTTCTGCTTTGGCAGCTATCCTCAGCAAATTTCTTGCATGCTATATTTTCTGCTTCCATTAGCTATACATCTGTATTTGAAACATCAGATTGGTGGATTCAAATTCCAGTTCTCTGTTTTGAAATTCAATTACTTGAAATTGAAATTTCACTTTTAAGCCATAATCATTTACTCTTTGAAATTGGTTATTGGGATATCTTTTAAAGGAATGTTTTACAGTGGCTATATGTCCTAAAATGGTGGTGTTACTTAATGATGCTACTAGAAGAAATTCTACTTGAAAAAGGTTGTATCATGTTGTCACCTTTTTAAGGAAAAAAAAAGGTGACAAAACATACAAATTCATAACATTTAATGTGCGGTAAAATTGTAATTGTCATTAAATTACACTAATACTTTATTTCGTTTGGTGAATTCTAACGTAGTTTAAAGTTTAAACTTTAAACATCAAATTTACTCTGTCAATCTCTTCTATTGGGAATCCATGCATATGGCATATCTCTTGATTGAATGACTACATTGTCAAATGTTTTGTTCTCCTAGTACAACTTGCAGCAAAAATAAATGCATGCCTTAGTTATTTCATATGAAACACTCTGCAGAAGCATTGCATTTAAAAAGTTCATGGTGTTATGAAATGCGTGGCTTAGTGACAGTGGAAATACACTGGAACCATGATACTTACCCATTTTTTTTAGACAACCAATGTTAGTATGGTAATTGTTAATTTGTTAATGTTTACCGGAGGTAGAAATCGAACCTGAGACCATCCTTATTACTCCACTCCTTAACTCTCGCACCCTAGCCACCAAGCCAACCTTATAGCTCCCAATACCTTAGCCCCTTATTTAGGCATCATTCTTTCGTACTATTGTTTTTCTTACTAACGGGCATACCTCTTGATTGATTAAGTATACACTATTCCTTAACTCTCGCACCCTAACCACCAAGCCAAACTTATAGTCCTCTTGTCTCACATATTTGAGGACCGAAATGACGGCTTACCTATTTTGGATATAAAACAAAATACAAAAATACTTAAACAATAAGACGAATGAGATAGAACTTAAATAACTTCAAATCACTTCATAGGGAACGTGAAATAATTTACAATATACAATACTCAAATCACTTCATATGTACGAATCTAAAATAATTCCAAACAAATATGAAATTTTGGTGGCTTTTGAATGTGCACTTCAAAAAATAGTGTGATTTTGTGAAATGTCATTTCTCACTCAAGTCATGATAAACCAATAGATGCATCTTCAGCTGTGTTCACCTCCTCCTTGCATAGCATCACACAAAATTCTGTAGAGTAGTAGGCCTATGTTTCTTTACTACCCACTAGTGACCCTTTCATAATATTGAGTGACTATTTGATGACCCTCAATATCCAAGGCTTTGACCAAAATCAAGCTGAGACGAATATCAGAACATGTCTACAGTGGATAAAGTTGCTCCCTAATTTTCACTTTTTGCCATTACCAGGGAACATAAACTACCAAAGAGGTCTTCTGGCTTCTTGACAATGGGCGTCTTTCCTCATGGAATGGTATAACCAATGTGTAAGATTACTATTACTATATCCACCTTGTTACTAACACCAATGTATAAACTTCCTGCAAGGCAGTAAATTGACTAGCAATAAGTGTTCCATTTCAACTGCACATCTTATATTGCCATCAAAAGATGAAACTGTTTCATAGTGCTCGCCGAACATTCTGCACCACGTCATCCTACAAACCAGAGTTAACTGAATTTGAATTTTAACTACATAAAGATCCCTTTGTCAAAAAAAAACTATATAAAGATCTTGTGCAAGATTGCATAGACGTGAGGAAGATATGACAGAAAATTCCACCACATATCATTTGAAACATTACATAAGATTGAGATATACACATAAATAATTACAGATACCTGTGTGTGATCTGTAGAGATTTGCTTTTTCTGCTACATCTGCAACCCAGAGGTAGTCAAGCACACTGTTGTGCTGCTAAGGAAAAATGTGTCGTTATCCTTGCTCGACATATTTGCCTATTTCTTGTACTGATCACTGGAGTTATGAGGCTAGAAAATATTCAGCAGTTTCTTTTCTCACAACCAAACGGTCCCCAATTGCTCCTGCATAAGGATAAAAATGAAGTCCAAATCAGATAAGACACGCACATATAAAGAGAGAGATTGTATGAAAGTTTGAATGAACAACAGAAGTTAACTTAGACCAGAAATAAACACTGATCCCATTATGGAAGATTTTTTGTTCATTTGGAGGTAAGGGTGTACTTGTTTGAGAAGGTGGAAAATATAAAATGAAATTTACTCCAAATTTGCTTGGAATAACAAGATAGATATAGAACGGTTGAAAGTAGAGGGTATTGTGTGCAAGAATGAAATATCAATGCATGAGTATAAAATTGCAACAGTTGGATGCACTATCTAGAGCAAAATGGATGAATGTTCAAGAATTGTCTAAACATGTATCAACATAATTTCGTCGGGATAAAACTGCTCCTTTGATTTCTCTATGGTGGTCAGTCCATTTTTTGAAAGTGGCTTTCCCTAAGGACAAGATATCCACCTACTTAGAAAATCCAGATAACACTAGAGAACATGCATTTTGGATCCCTAGTGCCAAGAGGCAGGTAGAGGAAAAGAACATCACCTCAACTCTAAGGGTTCTAACTTCTAAGAAAAGGCTTTGGGTTGTTTTCGGAGGAGCATTAGTGGAGGCCATTTCTTTCTCTCTTCTATTCTATTCTCTTCTCCTCTCTTTCCTTTTCATATTTTACCAAGAGCAGCTGAATCATTTTAGTAGTTGAATGTTGGTGTAGCTTTGATTTGTAATTGTATGGATGGTTGTGATTTGAGACTAAAGTTTCCATTTATGAAATTCAGAGCTTATCTTTTGTTCTTCATGCATCATTTATTGCCATTCCTGAATAATTTTTAGACTTTATGTTGATTGGAAGGTCAATACATGAATCTGTAAATTTGTTGATTCTGATGTTCAAGAAATAGTTACTGGTCTTGTGGCTGATGTCGGTTTGGTGAAGCTTAATTCCGGTGACGTCAAGAAGTAGATTACAGAATTGATTGCATGTTGAGTTTAAAAAAGACTAGTGAATTAAGGAATTCATTTACAGTTAATTAAGAAAACCCAAACATGAATTTCATGACAGTAACTTTGAAAATCCTCATAGCACAAGTGCATGGAATAATCCAAGTAAAATCAATATCCCAAAATGAATAACCTATTAGTTAACCAAAATTTTCTTGCCAATTATTTATTTATTGCTTTCTTCTAATTTACAACATGTTATATATCATTTTTCATGGAATGAACTCACTTCGATCTTTATAATTGACAGCTCAAATAGAATCAAAATTTTGAATTGGTGTTTTGGTCTTACAATCCTCAAGGGACAATTACTCCACTCACTTTGTATTACTTGCTCAACTCGATATAGTTGTTACTTGGTCACTCAAATTAGCTTAGTTCCCATCAGAGCTTCCCTATATAAGTTCATTATTACTTTATTGTATAAACACAACTTTTCCTATAAAATTTCTGTTTCATCTTTCATCATTTTCTCTCACGATACATTTCTCTCCTTCCATGTTTTACAGGTCACATTGACATTCCAGAGCATAAATTTGTATCAGTTGAACATGGTATCAGAAGTTTAACTATTAAGAATATATTTTTTTGAACGGCAGTTAACTATTAAGATAGTTTTATGGTACTTTCTTTCGATACAAGAATACTTAAATAATAACACGAATGATGGAGAACTTAATCCATAACCAAAAAAGGGTTAAACAATTTACAAAAGCAATACATGTACTAGAACGACCTCAACAAACAACAAAAAAAAAAATCATTTCGGAACTTAACTAAAATATTTAGAGACCAACACACAATGCATTGGCCTGCAATGGTCAGTGAATATTTCTGGGAAGGTTATCTAAAATATAATGTCCAAGACGACCCGTACGAAAAAGATTAAGCAATTTCCCAGCAACCACGACATGAGCATCTTCTTCACGTTCAGTTGAAACGTGGAAAACTTCCTGCAACGCGGTAAACTGACCAGCAATAAGTGCTTCCATTTCAACTTCACATCTTATATTACCATCAAAGGATGAAACCGTTTCATAGAGTGTTCTTCTAACATCCTGCACCATGTCGTCCTGCAAAACACAAAGTTAACTGAAATGAATTTGAATTTTAACTACATAAAGATCTCGTGCAAGATTGCATAAACCTGAGGAAGATATGGCAGAAAATAATAGTAGTGTAAAATTCCACCATATATCATTGGTAGACTACTTTTCTTAGTAAGAAGAGAGTGAAAACATTGATCAATCACCCAATTCATTACAACTGTTCTTCATCAATACTATGAACCATTGGAAATGGAAGAAAAAAAATCATTGATGGAACAATCATGTATCCATATTCTAAGGCATAGTATCACAATGAAAAATCCCCATGCAGGTTCTGCTGCTGGATCCATCAATAGCATACAAACCAACTTTAAATAAAATGCAAATTATTTATTGAACTACTGGAATCCTTTATTAGATTAAAAAAAAAATGTTAAAGTTACATATTCAATGTCAGAACCATTTGTTTTGATTCAATTCTTTGATTGTCCTTTCCTTTTATAGCTTGATGTGTAGTTTTATCAAAATAGAAACAGTTTTTATTCACGTATTTGAAACATTACATAAGATTGAGGTATACACGCAAATAATTACAGATACCTGTGTGTGATCGTTAGGGATTTGCTTTTTCTGTTTCATTTGTAACCCAGATGTAGTCAAGCACTCTGTTGTGCTGTTAAGGAAAAATATGTCGTTTTCCTTGCTCGATAACTTTGCCCATTTTTTGTACTGATCACTAGAGTTGTGAATAGCTAGAAAATATTCAGCAGTTTCTTTTCTCTCAACCAAACAGTCCCCAATTGCTCCTGCATAACGATAAAAATGAAGTCCAAATCAGATAAGAAACATACGCATACAGAGAGAGAGAGAGAGAGAGAGAGAGAGAGAGAGATTATATGAAAGTTTGAACAACAGAAGTTAACTTAACCAGAAATAAACACTTGTCCCGTTATGGAATGCTTTTTGTTCATTAGGAGGTAAGGTGTACTTGTTTGAGAAGGTGGGATATATAAAATGAAATTAACTCCAAATTTAGAAATGTAGAAAAGTTTAGAGTAGAGAGTATTGAGAACAAGAATGAATAAAGTATCAAAGCATGAGTATATACTTGAAATAGTTGGATGTACTAGCTAGAGCAAAATGGTAGAGTAGAATGTTTAAGAACCGTCTAAATATGTATCAGCACAATGTTGTTGGGATAGATCAGCTCATCAGATTGCACTATGGTGTTCAGTCCATTTCATGAAACTGGCTTTCCATAATGCATATTGAGAAGTGTTGTAGGAATGTGATGGTGCTTTTACTTTGTCTCTTCTCTTGGTCTAATTCCAGAGAAGCATTAATGGAGGCGATCTCTTTCTCTTGTCTCTTATCTTTCCTTGTTTTTTCCTTTTATCACAAGTAGCTAGCCCTTTTAGTTGAATGTTGGTGTAGCTTTGATTTGCAAATATATCAATAGTTGTCATTCAAGACTAAGGTTTCCATGTATGAAAAACAGAGCTTACCTTTTGTACTTAATGCTTCATTGAATTGGCCATTCTGGTTGATTTTTAGACTTTATGTTGATTGAAAGGCCACTACATGATTCTGAGCTAAATATAAATTACTTATAGAAATAGTTTAACTGTCTTGTGGCTGCTTTGGGTTTGGTGAAGCTTAATCCTCGTGACTTTAAGTAGATTGCATGTTGATTTAAGAGAGACTAGGGTTTAAGGAATTGATTTACAGTTAATTTAGAAAACCCAAACATGAACTTAATGACAGTATCTTTGAAAATTCTCATAACTGAACTACATGGAATAATCCAAGTGAAATCAACAACCCAGAATTGTTGCCTATTGATTAACCAAAATTTTCTTCCCATTTCTTGCTTTCTTCTAATTTACAATATGTTATCTACTAATTTCATGGAATCAACTCACTACAATTTGTACTAATTGACAGCTCAATCCTCAAGGGACGACAACTCTACTCACTTTGTAGTACTTGCTTGATTCAATATACCTCTCAAAAGTTCTCAACACTTGCTCACAAAAAACCCCTCCTTCCTATAGCTCGACACACATACAAAAAATTGTACCATACTGCCACTAACCACCACTAACTAAGAATGTAAAAAAACACCAAGAAAGAAGAAAACCAATTAAAAATACCTGTTAAGAGTAATTTAGGTAAAACATCAACATCAGGAACCTCAGGAGGTAAAACAGCTGGAGTGTCTAACACATAAATATTGGGATGGCTAGCAATCTGAAAGGAAGGAAAAGTTTCATAAGTAAGAAAATCACAAAAGAGATACTAATGAATGAAGTTCAGACAAGAAGCAAAATAGAGAAAGTGATGAATATCTTAGTACACATTGGCCCATAAAAAGTATGTATTATGTTTTCCAACAATGCAAGTCATCTTATTGAATGAAATAGCAACCGTGTCAAAAGTTTTTTCCTTTTTTTTTATTCTGTATATACATAGAGGTGTAAAGTTTTCCTGTGTTCAGTGCATTACAACTGAAATCCACCTTACATTTGGAAATATGCAATGATAAATTGATGAAGTTGGCAATCTATGAAAAACATAATATCCTGGTTCTTATCTATGATGGTATTTTCTTAGTTTGATACAGAAAGTAATTAGAGACATTCGTTCAGTTTTTGACTTTTTGTATTTGGTGGTGTCGTTAAGGTGACATCGTATCCCCTAGTTTTGAGCATTTTTCATATTCTCTAATGAAATTATCCCCTAATAACCAAAATATCTTTCCTGCTTACCAAGCATGAGCATCTTATACAAGCATACTAGATATCTGGGAACGGAAGATGCCTTAGATGAGCATGCATGTGCACAAATCACCTTCCCAAAGTAAAATTATTATGTTGATAAAGTCGTTGTCTGTTCAACATGATGGTCAAATTTTTAATTTAGCCAAATAAATAAGATTGTAAAAAAAGAGAAGAATGACGAAAGGTTGCATGAGATTCAGATTTTATAAAATCTATTTAGCGGCTGATTAAGAGTTCTGAGATCCATCAGCATGAAAGAAAAATTATAGAATTGGTAGAACACGTGATGAAAACATACAACTTTGGAGGTCCTCAAAAAAAAAAAATTCCTAGCAAAATGATAAAGAGTACAGTGTTAAAGAACAATCGTTAACCTTATAACTTCTAATGTCTTTAGTCTCCCCTGGCTCTGGACTCACAGTTGCATGCTTTAACTTTCCTTTTTCTACAAAACAAAAGTTGCAAACGGAAAATTAGAAATAAAATTGAAATTTTGTGGACATGCATCCACTTGTTTCTCAAACGTTGAGAATGTCATTTATCCTGTTTCCCAAGAATTGGAATAATATCTTGAATACCTGCAGCACTAATTCTCCCAACATGATGCAAGGCATTAGTAAGTGCCGATTTTCCAACATTTGGAAGCCCAATTAACAATACTGTTGCAGTATATTTATTAGCTTGATCAGTTCTCCTCAACTTTCCCACCTGCCGCTGTATAAGGCTTAGGAACTGTCTAAAACAAAAGGTCTTTATTAGTAAATTAGTTCATGAACAGATAAAAGGAAAGAGGGCGAGAAAAAAGCCAAAAAGAATAGCAACAACTAAGTACAATTTTTTTTTCTGAATCTCTAACTGATCATTTCTTATATTGCACTTAAATTGACTCGCTAAAGTAAAGAAATTCCCATCATTATAATACTATTTTTGTGTATAACAGACAAATCCATGGAAACAACATGCCACACACATGCACATACAGATTCATTCATTACAACTAATAAAATGCGAGTTCTTAATAATTCAAATCAATTTGAAATGACTTGTACAAAGCTGCAAGATTCAAAATTACACACTAGTCCTCATGTCCTTTTCCAATGTATAGTGTGAAACAAAGCCAAACACCATGATATTTTGATAACATCATTCATTCCTGAGACTCGATAGAAGATCTCACGAAAAAGGAACTGATAGTTTACCTGTCTGATGCTCTCCTTGTTATGAGCATCGACTCCACAAGATACGCAGTTCGTTTCCCTAAAATAATCCATCCATGCCTGGTTACAGAATAATTGTTTTAAACAAACACAATTTCACACGTGGTAAAAAATGGTTAATTAGTTGAGTTTGGTTAAACACCTGCAGTTGATTTGTAGATTACTGGTTTGGTAAGGATGTTAGTGTATGTGTCACTATTGGTCACTCTAATTGCTTAGTTCACTGGTGCTTCACTATATAAGTTCATTACTTTATTGTGTAAACCCAAGTTTTTCCATCAAATTTCAGTTTCATCCTTCATCAATCTGTCTCACATTACATTCCTCTCCTCCCATATTTTACAGATCACATTCCAGAGTTTCGGAATGTTTATCGTTTGAGGGCTCTCTTCCGTTGAGAATACTTCTCTCTGTTTCTTTAAGATTCTTCATGTGATTCTTCACTAAATCCTATGTTAAACAGCTTATGAACAGTAAAAGAAGAGCAGTAACGAAGCAACGAACCTGTAAAGCGGAACGAGAAGAGAGATCAGCTTTATTGAGAGCTATAATACGATTCTGTGAAGTTTGTGTGAGTAAATGACATTGAGAGGAGAATGGAATCCTCGCATCAGTGACATGGACGATGAGATCAACCAAAGGGATTCTTTCTGCAATGGCGCGAGTAGAAGCAACCATGAAAGGATCGTTCCATAATCCTTCACGTATAACGCTTCTTTCGATTCTTTCTTTCACTATTCTTCCCAATCGCCTTTCAAATTGCGTCGCTATCGCTGCCATTCAAATCAACGCTGTGTTGTCTTGTTCAATTCACTCTCTCATAGAGGGAAGAAATGGAAAGAATGAGAGCATTGAGAGGAGTGGGTTTTGGGGTTTAGTTTTTTTTTCTTTCTTAAAATACAAAATTTTCTTAATACGTGGACTAAAAAATTAGAGAAATGATACTTTTACGACCGCTTTGTCGTAACTTCTTGACAACTTTCTCTCTCATACTTACATTATGTTTTTATTCTCTCTCTTCCTTTTTCTCTTTCCATTGTTTTTGACTAATGAAAAGTGAGAAAAAAGAAGTTGTCTCAAATTGTTGTTCAAATATCACTACTCAAAAAATTATAATGGAAGAAGAGTTCGGAAGGTTTTAAGGGTTTGGGTAAATTTTCTTGTTGTTATAATACTTTTCAAAATTAAAAATATATTTATCATTAGTGTTAATTTATCATTCTCTACAAAATGATTATCTAAAAAAAATTCTCTAAATAAAACTATCTCAAATTTTTTAAATGATTTTATCTATTCTTTTTCCTTAATATCATCCCTCCAAAACTCTCCCCTCTCTTCCCCATCAAATTTTAAAACAAAGCCTTAGAGTATGTTTGGAATGAAGTAATTGAATTTTTTTAAAGAATTTAGAATTCTAGACAATACTTTAACAACTTTTATAATTTTATTTTTTTTTTACCAAATTTAAAAATTGAAAATTGAGGTCAATTTGCAAATTTCGAAAAAATTTGTGATTTGTTGAGAAGGTAAGTGTACCAATCAAATATATTTATGAACTGGTTAGTCCAATTCATGGTTAGGTAACTCAATCACTTGAAATTCAGATCTCTAAATGGATCTCTTTTTTCTAGTTTTCTACTTTCATTTGTGTTGAATCATCTTATTCTTCTTGGACATATGAAGAACACATGTAATTAGTTTATTGATTTATCTTTGCACTGGTATTATACATTGTTCGAAAATAGAATAATATATTACAATCGATCAGTATTACTACTACTCCTACTGTTTGTTGTTTTTGGTTGAAAGTGTATATTGGAAATGGTGACGGGGAGAAGTATTGTTTGAAAACAAGAACAGCTACACAAGAAGCAAGCCATGCTCACAAATACAAAATTCATTATGAGTCAATAAAGAAGAAGAATAATGATGTGACCAACATATATGATGTCAACAATTAGGATAACAGATTTTGCATCAACATTTCCTTTGGACGAAACCATGGCATACTGATCTAGTTTTCCTATAGCTCAATTACATTTTATAGATATTTCTATAGCTCAATTGTTGCATAAAATTTTAAAGAATTATTATTATTACAAATTGATTGATTTTGTTTTTATTTAGTTTTCCTAATCCATGTACTAAATTCTTTGATTCACCATCCATATACCAAATCAAAGTAATTATATTGAGATACTAATTCAACCAAATACAATTAGCCTTGAGTCGATATTCAAATTGGCCCTGAAACTAAAGACAGGCCTAAATAATAACTCAGACACATTAGCAACATTATCCCAAATGTTTCGCTCCATGTATTAAATTGAATTGAGTACTTGTTCATGCATGTCTTGATATATTATTATCATTATAGACAATAATATGTTGATAACATACATGTTGATGTGCATAGATTTGTGTGCATGATCCGTTTCTTAAGATTTCTAATCATCATCATAGACATAAAAGCAAGATTGAATTACCAAAAACTAGCCATTCAAGTTAGGATAATAATAATATTCACACAAAAAATATTCAAGTGAGATTCATAAACCATTGTACAAGCTATTGTGCAGTATTCATTTCGACCATACATCAAAATCAAACTAATTGCATGAGAAATATCCATTAATGCATCAACACAGATTTGAATTATCCCTGGTTGAGTGTGGGATCACAATCCACCAATGCAGCAAAAGTCATGTCAAGTGTTAAAATCAGAAGATTCAAATCCATATCAAATTATCAACACCTTAACAAGAAGTGCAATTGCCAACTCGTACCTGCCTTTGATGGCTGCAAAAGTAACGAGCTCAACCTCATCAATTCATCCTATCCCAAAGGGACCCAAATAAACAGTCCCCTTTTCAGTCCAATCCTTCCATTCAAAACAGAACACTTCACCAACTCTCTTTTTCTATGTTACTCTTATTATCCTTTCATTAGGAGAAAAGGAATGAGACAAAACAAGGGTATCAAGAAAAAAACATTACTTGACAACAAGATTTCACAGTAGGGCAAAACTTACCAACAGTACTATAGCCTATAGGTGTTGTTCTCTACTAAAACTTTCAATAAACCGTCATAATTACTCTGTGCTCATGATACAGTAAGTTTTCTTTTAAAATTATGGTCTACAAAAGCAATTGTCAGTGTGTTTGTTTCCGCGGCCACGGGACTTTCATCGTGTGTTCATTTAGAAGCTCAATATAGTAGTTTCAATACTATCATGCGTCCAACACATATCAACCGCAATACACAAACAATCAACATGGGAACAAAAGCCATTAGATGACGGTGCAGACTTCAGACTTAACCTACAAAGCAAGTTTACTAGATTAGAAATAGACATACTACATATCAAAGACCGTTTCTTGAGATCTTTGCAACTGCAATTGCGGAAACACAAACAACATTTGTCTGGGATTTCCAACAATATTGAAAACCGAATCTCAACCATGACCGCAAATTCAAACCATGTTTGACAAACGCAATGAATCTCAAGACTCAGAATACACGACCCAGCTAGTACCACTTGTAGTCTTCACTCCCTTCTCTTTCATTTCCCTTATCATTCTATCAGCCTCCTCTCGTTTCCCAACACTAGCATAAATCTTAGCCAACAAAACATAATTCGCAGCATTATCTGGTTCAATCTCTGCCAAAGCCTTCCCCGCAATCTCAGCCAACCCCAACTCCCCGTAATTCCTACAAGCACCAAGAAGAGCACCCCATGCCTTAGCAGTCACTTTCACAGGCATCCCTTTAATAACCTCATAAGCTTCATACAATCTCCCAGCTCTACTCAAAACATCAACCAAACATGAATAATGTTCGCTATTCGGCTCAACGCCATAATCCCTATGCATCCTCATAAAAAAATTCAAAGCCTCGTCATCCAACCCAGCATGACTACAAGCTTTCAAAACGGCAAGAAAAGTAATCCCATCTGGCTTCACACCCGAAACTTCCATTTCTCGAAAAAACTCCAATGCTTCCTTCGCTTCACCGTGTAAAGCACAAGCAGATATTAAATTACTCCAAACAACTACGTCTTTATCACATCCACTCATCTTCGAAAAAATTGTACGCGAATTCATCAAACACCCACATCTTCCATAAGCTTCTATCAACCCACTACTCAACTGAGGATGTGAATCAATATCATTCCTCATCGCATAACCATGAATCTCTTTAATCAAATTCAACGCTGCAATCGAAACAGAAGCACGAACAAGAGCAAGAAGTGTGATCAAACCCGGCTTTAATTTCAACTCAGTCATTCTCCGGTAAAAGCTTATCGCTTTAAAAGAAGCATTGTTTTGATTCGACAACGACAAAGCAGCTATAATCGGGTTAAAAGTTGATTCATTAGGCGGTACATCCATCTCATTAAAGAGATTAACAGCAGTTGGAATGTTTTGCACACGTGAGTAAAGTGCAATGATGGAGTTCCAAATAACATCGTTTCGGTGAGGAGTTTCGTCGAACAGTTGGTGTGCATGATTGAGCGAAACACAATGGCCATAGAAGTTGAGGAGGGAAGAAGAGAGGAATGGGTTGTTGGTGAGGAAAGATGATTTGATGAGGTGGGAATGGATGGAAGTAGCGAGGTAGGGAAGGTGAAGGGAGGTGCAGGATTTGAGAACGAGAGTGAAAACGTGTGGGTCAAGGGACATGGATAGCGAAGAATGCATGTGGTGGAAGATAGATAAAGCTTCTTTGTGACGAGATTGGTTAACGTGTGTTGTTATTTGCTTTGTGAAGGATAGGAGACGTTGGTGGTTGGCCGAATAGAAGAAGGAGGAAGACGCCATCACTTCGCAGAAAGAAGAATCAATCAATTCGTTTTCTTTGGCTGATATTGTACAACACTCACTCTACTAATTAGTATCAGTCACATTTCTCACAAGAAACAACATGCTTATTCTCAGAAGAACCATTTCTTCAACTAGCACCTTCTCCACCATTTCTCATCAAACATCTCATTACAGAAAACAAATCACTCTCGCTAATCTCTTCCAATCCTTCGGTTTTCCTTCCTCTTCTCTTCCCCATTTCCTCTCCAAAAATCACTTCCTCTTCAATTCCGATCCTTCCCACCTTCGCATATCCCTTACCACCCTCTTTTCCTTCAAAATCCCACAGAAAACCCTAATTTCACTTCTTCAAGATTGCCCTTCTGTGTTGGAACCCCAGTTTCTACTTAATTGGGAATTGGCTTTTCCAAAATTCATGTCCAAGCTTTCTAATGCTTCCCCGTTGATGATTGCCAATTTGTTGCGGTGTTCTACAACTTTCCATTTAAACCCACTTGAAATTTCCCATAAAGTTGAGATTTTTAGGGGTTTAGGGTTTTCAGAAAATGTTGTCATTAGGGTTTTGGAGGAATTTCCCAGTGCAGTTGTAATGGGGGAAACTCAAATTGTTGGTGTCATTGATTTTCTTTTGGAATTTGGGATTCCTAAGGATGAAATTGATAGAGTTGTTAGATTGTTTCCCAGGGTTTTAGGATTTGGTATTGAGGATAGGCTGAAGCCGTTGATTCATGAGTTGAGGGGTTTGGGGTTTTCAAGCCGAGAGGTTAGGGCAGAGATTGTTAGAAGTCCGAGGATTTTGGGAATGGAGATTGGGGAATTTTCGCGATGTTTGAAGTTGTTGCATAGTTTGAAATGCAGGGAGGCAATTAAAGAGAAGATTTTTGGGGAGGGTTTGGTTAGGGCTTGTTTTGAAGTGAAGCTGAGAGTGGATTGTTTGTGCAGTCACGGTTTGATTCGTAGGGATGCTTTGAAGGTGTTGTGGAAGGAACCGAGGTTGATTGCTTATGATTTGGAGGATATTGAGAAGAAGATTGAGTTTTTAATCCAAAGGATGAAATATGGTGTTGATTATTTGCATGAAGTTCCTGAATTCTTGGGAGTGAATTTTGAAAAACAGATTGTTCCTAGATACAATGTGATTGAGTATTTGAAAGGAAAAGGTGCAATTGGATTTGAAGTTGGATTGAAAGACATTATCAAACCAACTAGGCTTAGATTTTATAATCTTTATGTCAAGCCTTACCCTGAATGTGAAAAAATATATGGCAGATTTTCAGAAAAGGTTGAAGTTAAAAGAAAGCATCCCGCTGGACTTTGGAAGATGTTCCAACCACCGAAGTTCCCTCAAACCAGTAAAGATGTGAAGAATATGAAGGCTTTCATGGACTCGTTGGTGTAGTGGTTTGTTCTATGTATATTGTTAGTTGGATGAATGGTCATGATTTTGAGTGTGAACACACGTGTAGAGTTTACAATTCATTCACCGATGCAAAACGAGTTTAGGTAGAGTTGTACTAAGCAAATATAAGGAGGTACCATATGTCCTGCATTACTCAAAGTACTGCAGAAAAGGGGGAAGGAGAAGTTGAATAAACCCAAAAATAGTTTTAAACCACAAATGGTTATTGTTGATGAATCTGTGAATCCGCATGTTCAGAGTACTAAGAATGATAAAAATGTTAGCAGACAGAACAGAAAGACTTCAACCACCACAAGTAGTAGCTCATGGAATGCTTGGAGCAATAGAGTTGAGGCCATTTGGGAGTTATAATTTTCATTAGATGAGGATGTTGTTGATACTCAACGGGAACCTGTGTATGATGGTATGCCTTCTTCATTCTTTGCACGTTTTTTTTGTCTAACTTGTAAGCACTGGTTCTGACGTGGAGATGGAAGGTTAGTTTGCGTTGTTATCTAATAGCTTTTTTTCTAGAATTGGTGTGTGTGGTGAATTTGTGCCCAAATGTATAAATCTGCTGCCATGCATTCGTAATATTACTTTTTATATTGAATTTGGATGCTAATAGAATGTGGAGTTTATTACCATTGTTAGAGATGCTGATTGAGTAGAGTTTTATAATATAATACACTCTTAAATAGAATATGTTGCTAAGACAACACTGGCTGTTATGTACTCTTAATATTACAATTTACATTGTGTGAAATGAATCATGGTATAGTATAGTATTCATTAAATAAAAGGACCACGGAGCTCTTGTATCACCATGGATGAAATATTAGAACCCAAAATAACTGATTGAATTTTCAGCACATTCGATTATCTATATTATCAGACTTGTGTATACTGCCATTGTTCAATTTAGCATAGTGTATTGTGAACGATTTTATGGGATAGATTCATTTTATGGCAATGTAAAAAATTGTTACTGTCGGCACTTGATTTATGAAGTTCTTTTTCTCTGCAGAAAATCAAAAGATAAAATCTGCGCATTCCATTGTGATTGTTGGAGGAGGTCCTACTGGTGTAGAACTTGCTGGAGAGAGAGCTGTTTATTTTCCGGCTAAGAAAGTTACACTGGTGCACAAAGGATCAAGGCTGTTGGAATACAGGTGCAAAAGCTGCTGATAAAACTCTAAAATGGTTGAAATCTAAAAATGTTGTGGTTGCAGTCGACTTAAATGGTGCCACAGATGAACACCACAAGATATATCGAACTTCAGTTGGTGATAACATTGAAGCAGATATTCATTTCTTATGCACGGGAAAACCACTTGCTTCGGCATGGCTTAAAGAAACTTTGTTGAAATACGACTTGGATGTTCGGGGAAGGATTAAGGTCGATGAAAACTTGAGAGTCGGGGGTCGGAACAACATTTTTCCCATTGGAGATATTATAGATATTCCGGTAAGTGTTTGCCGTTAGCAGCATATTCTATTTTTCCCGTGCCAAGATAATCTTATCTAGTGATGCATCATGCTTTGGGTCCACAGGAGTAAGCAAACAAAATGAAGGTTTCATTTCAGAGAAACCGCTGTTAATTGTTTGATTGATTTTTGTATTACTCGTGTAATTAAAGTTTCCATACATTTATATATTTAGTCAATCAACTATTCATAATGGTGATTCATATTTGTCAAAATTAGGGACAAACAAGATTTTTCAATACACTAAGTTTTAGCACTGGAATCCAGCCAAAGTTGTCTATGGCGGAAGGCCAATAGCCCACCATGTAAACACGTCATTGCGGCCAATGGTGCCGCCATGACAGGCATCCCTTCACAAATTGCCTATGGCTGTTGTAAGAAATTCTATCACGCCATTCCACCAAGGTGGCGCCATGACCGGCGTGAAACAACCTTGAATCCAGCACTGGTTTTTTCAGTAATGAATTCATCAAGTACTTTAGTGTTCAATAACTTTGCACATTGATAAAACGTATACAAATTAATCAGAAGTTACGCCAATTGCTTAAGTGAAAGTACTAAGTTTTTATAATAGCTCTTACATGTTAGGATTTAGGAACTGACAATAGAAATAGGGAAAATAGAATGAACAAGCAGAAAAATTAGAAAGAATTCTTCTCCAATGGTTTCTCCTTCACAAAGGGTTCTCTCTTTCATACAAAATTTCTTATATTTTGAATGAACTCTTCCAACTCCCGATCCCCCAATTTTACAATTGATACCCCCTAGCTAATTGACCGCCCCCGCCACCACACTATCCTAACCATAATGTTAGAATATTATGTGTCTACTTATTATTTGATTCCAAGTCCATGCTAGAGTTAACTATCTTATATATTCCTTTTTCAGAAATGTTTGCATTCCTGTGTTGATAAGACTCCTAAAATAAAATGCAGGACCAGGACCTTCAACTGATGTTGAGCTCATGAAATCTGCAAGATCAGTCACCAAGGTTCATAGTTCCGTGAATGACTCAATTGATGTGGCTGAATCACTCTTGGACACTGGATCGGGAAGACTGGCTGCTCCTCTAGACAAGGATGTTAAAAGAAATGGTACTTCTGATCATAGCGAAGTCACTAGTCCCAACAAAGATTCTGAGCAACGTATGCATACTGGCAGCCCAATAAGACTTCTTCAAGATTACGCTTCTGATGAAACTTCAGATAATGAAGATGAAAAAGGCTATATAAAAGATGCTAATAATTTTTTACAGTCTCTGCAGGCGCTGGTCCTGTTGTTCCGGATCCCCATAAAGATTGAAAGAGTAATTTCGAGACTGAAATTGGATGTAGAACTCCTTCTTGTAGTCAAATGGACATTGGGCTGCTCTCCAAATCATCACAGAATAATTCGGAAATATCACTGTGTTTAGTTCAAGAGTCGGAGGAAACATTTAAAAGATCAGTCTCACGTACTGGCGATGGATGTGTTGAGCCTAATCATGAAAATCAGGTGTCTGTTAATTTTGCTTTGAAGGTTTCCAAGGAAAGACGGGTTAGGTAATACTGGCTTTGACATTGATAGTAAGAGTGGTACTGCTGAACATAAACGTGAGAAGGAAACCTCAAAGTTTGAACCAACTGTTCTGAAAGTAGATGAATTCGGGAGGCATAAGAAGAATATACAGATAGTGACTCTGATCAATCTCGCAGTCATCAGACTAAGAAGAAGAGCAAGAGAGATAGAAGCCGGAGTCACAGCCGGTCTCGATCTCCTCTAGACACAAGGAGTAGGAGGAGAAGAAGTGGTCCTCGGAGGAGAAAGGATAGAAGAAGCCACTCTCGCAGGTATGTACTTCCGTAGTGCATTGTAGGATGCCTGATTACCTTCTATTAACTTGAGCATTGTCTACAAACAAACAGGTTATGTAGGATACACGAGCTATCTTTTCCCATGTTATTTTGTTGTATGAGTTGAACCTCAGCTAAAACCTCCATCTGTTAGTTGATGATTTACTACTTACTAGCATCAATATTTTTTATTTCCCGTATCATACTCAATTATCTGTGATACACCGATACTCTCCAATGCACTGTTGATATGTGTTAGTGCAGTATTGGAGACCACAACAACAACCAAGCCCTATCCCACTAAGTGGAACCAGCTACATGGATAGTGCAGTGTTGGAGACCATTTAAAAAATAATATTCTGATACTCTTGAATATGCCATTGACATGCTCCCGACATGCCGTTGACAACTCATTCTTCATGACTCTTCACATTTCAGATACATATTTTATAGTGCATGTTGAAGCTTCACAGATTAATTGCAACAGATATAATTTATATCACCACTTTGCAACATATGCAATTAATATCTCAGATATTAATCTCCGTTTTTGCTATTACACACACACACATTAATTGCAACAGATGCAATGTATATTACCCATTGACTAATTTTTCACTTATTTCATATTCTCATCACTATTTTCAGTCATATTGTTGAAATGCAGTTTTATATATTTTATTTTTCTATTTTGTGAATTGGGATACTATATCATATTTTGTGGATTTTTTTACTTTGTATTTGTATGCTAAATATATTGCATGCTATATTTTTTGAGGAATGTCTTATCTGATACATTAAATAATACAATTATGAAGATAGGATGTAGAGCTTTTGAGCTCATCACTATAATAATACAATTATGTGTCTACAATGGTGGAAAACCGTAAATGAAAGAGATAAACCAGAGTTCTATGAACTCCTAATCCAAAGCATAGTTCCTAACCAGAGAGAAACTCTCCTAACAACTTTCTAACAATATTCATGAATGAGTTACACAATACCCTCCCCTCCCTTTTATAATAGAACTATCCCTAAAATCAAGGAAATATATCAACTAACTCTTATTGCCTGTGCTTCTACAACCTTCTAGAATGTGTCTTATCTTAGTGTTCTATCACATATCGTATCTAATACTCATAATGTATCTTTGGATCGTAGTTGAGGATTGATTATCTTTCTTACATTTCTAGTCCTGGATCTTGATCACTTCAATTACTCCTTTGAAGAATATTTTATTTATAACTTTTCCACTTTTTTTTGTTGCAGCTGGTCGCCTCGTCTCCGTAGAAGCAGGAGTAGGTCTCCGATCTTAAGACGTTCAGGTGACGTTCATGGTGAGAATGTAAGAAGGGACAAAGCTCAAGGCTCAAGGCTTTGATTTCTTACGTAGAAAGTTCTATCGTGGAGCATTGTGTAGGTTCTCTCATCATGAACCTGACAAGAATGCAACTTCAAGGCGCTCAAGGAATAAACATGATGTGGAACTTTATTCTCGTGAACATGATGGAGTCAGATTTTAGGACATAGATCTTCACCAGAATATAACTGGCCAGGATGTAGCGCAAAGAAAGGAAGATTTCGAGTGCTGTGCTGTTGTGTCGTGTCTACTACCTTTGGTATTGATGGTCAATCGGTTAATAGCAATCCAAGCTCTAAAGGTATCAGAGAGGTTTCTCCTAAGGTGCAGAGAACCTTAGTAGATAGAGAAAAGCCCAAGATTTCCTGTAAATTCTCATCAGCAGCACTTGGTTGATGACTTTCAGCCTGAAGCTTTAAGTAGTGCTAGTGCTTCTAAACCATCTGGTGGTACATCTAAAGATGTTATTCCCTCGGAAGATTGTTTATTTGTTCAGAAACTACAATCGAATGTTTCCGTTGACGTTCTAGAACATTCTGGTAGTACATCTAAAGATATTATTCCCTCGGAAGATGGTTCATCTGTTCAGAAACTACAGTCCAATGTTTCCGTTGAAGTCCCAGAACATTCTGGTGGTACATCTAAAGATGTTCTTCTCTCGAAAGATGGCTCATTTGTTCAGCATCTACAGTCCAATGTTTCCGCTTCCAGAACATTATGGTTACCAGTCTGAGCTTCTAAACGCGGCCTGCATGACTGATTTGTTATCTGATAAAAGATCAATAATTTCTGCTGTTGTGGTTTCTGGTAGTGACCCTTTACCATATATGTTACCATCTACACAACTACAGTCAGCCACTAGTTCTGTTGGTCCATGTGTAGCATCCGAGCCAGCTTCTAAAGAGTTACCTCCACAAAGTGTTTCATCAGTGGCATTCCCACTTCATATTACCCATTGCCTGCTTTTGTTGGTTTACATTCCCTGGGTGAAAATGTTGTGCATATGCCAAAATTGTAAGCCAATATAGTGTGATGCAGCAAAATGTATTTTGCTTTATCAGTCAAATTTATTGTCATGTTAAGGTGTTGATATTGGAATGTAATCGCTCAACTAACCGAAAATATGAACAAGTATTGACTCGAGCAATAAGAGGGAAATTTCGACAAGGATTTATTTAAATTATGTAGTAAGCTTGAATATAATCATGGAGGAGTTGGACCTTTCATCATATTGAAAATCACAAACAAGTTTTGTCATGTGCCTCAGATCACATGTTTGGTATAGTACATTGGCCTGCTAAGCCCCTTGTGGAAGCTAGTTTCAGAAGGAGCATTGGTATAGTACATGGCCTTGGTCAGATCTTTGTGTCGAAGACCTTTTGCACCAACAAAGGCTTGGAACGAACCTGTGATCTGATGCATACTCCCAAATTCTTTGTATAATACTATTATTAACACCAAACTATTTTCCTCAAGTAAATAAAACAATATCATTAAGTATCCTGACGATGCGATTTCTTCTTTGGTGAAGTCAACTTGTAAGCTTGCCATGACTCAGTTAGTTGACACCACACATCTCCATGTCAATTTCCTTCCAACTTCACACCAACTTGGAACTTTATCTGGAATTTGCAAGTTCTTCCTCGAGTTAAATTGTTATTGTGGTGTGCCTATCGCAAATGTTTGCATATTGGTCGGTTTCAAACTAAGGGAGTTTGATGCTCTTCATATTGTTGTCACTTTTCCTTTACGGTTCATTGTTTGCTATTTGCACTCATTAACAGTTCCATCAAGCTGTTGTACCATAAAATTGTCAATTTTGGTATGAACTTTACCATAAAATTTGATTGAAATCCTGCAAAATGAGAAACTCAAAAAAATTAGGCATAATTAACAAACAATAAAGTTGAAATGAAGAAATAGCATACATGCAATGTAACTTACTTTTATATTAGGCTTAAATATTGCACTCGTCCCTGCAAATATGCCTCGTTTAAGTTTTGGTCCTGTAAAAAAAAAAAATTGTTTTTGGTCCCTGCAAAATTTTTTGTTTTTTAAAAATAGTCCCTGACCCCATTTTTGTGATGACTTGTATACGTGGCACATGATGACTGGACCCATTTTGTAGTTTTTGGTCCCTGCAAAATATTTTGTTTTTTAAACAGGTCCCTGCAAAAAAATTTGTTTCTGAAAATAGTCCCTGGAGGGACTTTTAAAAAAACAAAAAATTTTGCAGGGACCAAAATCAAAAAAAAATTTACAGGGACCAAAACTTAAACGAGACATATTTGCAGGAACGACTACCATATTTAAGCCTTTATATTAATTAAAATTAAAAGCTCAGCTTTTTCAACCAAAGCTCTTATGGCAAGGACGTGAATTCCCCATGGGGAAAAATGCAAACCAGAGCTTATCTTCTCCCATATTTTATTTTTTTTAATTGAATCTACTCCCATTTCACTCTAGTATTTCAAATTCACGAACCTTGCAAAGACTAGTACTACCTCCGTTTAGTTTTGAGTTCACTTTAGCATAAACAAATTGGCATTTAATAGATATAAGAATGTAATTAATTATTTAATGTGTTTACCATTACAACAGTAGTTTCAAACCAAAAAATAATAGAAGATGGGGTATAAATTTATCGAATAAAATACAAAATACATTGTTGGTCACGACTTAATAACATGAACTAGGATGTGGAGATTGTGTTGTATGTAACTTTGTAATAAAAGTATCATGACTTTTATCATTTAAATGTCGAGCATGATCAAGTCCATTTCAAATTTGCAAATAAAAGAAAATTAACATGTGGTGCTAGTCAAAGCGAGTTAGTTTGGCAATATCAGATCGGTGATCCTGTTGAAGTATCAAAGTGTAGTTTTTGCCAAAAACACAGTGGGTCGTCGTAATTTTGTCACTCTTACTACCAAACCAAACATGCACTAAGCTGCTATGTAGAAGAGATCCTCTTTTTTATCTTTTGCACTATGTCAATAAAAAAAAGTAAAGTGCAACACTTTCTTTATACGTATCAGTTTATTGAAACAATACAAAGCACTAACATCATATCCATATATTCAACAATAAGAAAATATGAATTTATTTAGAGTTTTCTGCATCTGTTTGGGTGTTGTTGTCTCCGGGAGATGCTGTAAATTTACGTCTTTCCTCAGAGTTAGCAGTGATGACTGGCATCCACACATCAGCTGTACTACTCAAGAGGGACTGCACCTGAGGATCAGTAGCCATGGTGGATGATATCATCTCATCAACATCATCCAATTTTGCTGATAGTCTATCCAACTCCTTTGCTATTTCCAACTGTGTGGACAAAACAAGTAATTAAAAAAGGAAAGGAATAGAAAGCTATTTCATTCCATCAGATTAGAGACATGCAATGAAATGTTAATCAAGTAATGGCTAAACTATAGAGTGAAAACCACCTCGTCAAGCTGTTTGGTTGACTTTGAGGGAACTTTCGTGACCTCTAATCCAAGAGTTTCAATTTTAGAACGCAGTTCAACTTCTTCTTGATTCGTCAGTGCTTCTACCTACAGATTTTATCATTAGATATATGTGTGAATATATATAGCAAAATTGGTAAGAAATTAAACTACTGGTGAAATCAAGAGAAACTGCATGCTAAATCTTGTTTTTGTATACATTCTAAATCTAAATGCCTAATACTAGAATTATTTATGGAATCAGGATAAATGGAAACAGAGCGGTTAAGTCTTTTTCTGTTACATAAACAGTGAAAATAAGTTAAAAATTATTTAAAGCAGATAAGCTATATAATCATAGTTATGTGAAATAAAAATCATAGACTACTAGGCATGTGTTCTTTTCAACCGGAAAACATTAATCCAGCCCTCTCTTAGGCCTTTTAGGCTTTAACACAACAAATTCAGTCCACTATTCTGCAAACTATGAGCCATTAACAATACAAATTCTCAGTGGAGAATCCAAAGATCACTAGTATTACAACAAAAAAGCTGTGGATTTTTCTAATTTGAGAAGACGAAGAGAAGTTTTGGTTAAAAAAAGTAGACTAATGAAGGATAACCGATAATTAGACTGGGGAAAACACATTGATTGTTGCAAGATATACTCTCTTATGTTCATTCATCTCCAAAGTTAAAAACCAAACACAACTCATATCAATCCATCAATCAATAACCTGGTAAAAAACATACTGTTAAGAGGAGGATATTCAAACTTTATTGTTTTGTTTACTCTATTGTGTAGTCCAAAAGTTTTCGTAATTAAAACATTAGCAACAACTTCACGATAAAGTATGCAGCCATCTGTTGCAAATACATGAAAAGTGATATAGTAAGGGCCAAGGGCCAGACAACTGTATTTGACCTTTAGAAAGTACAATACTGCATGATGGCACAGGGATGAAGTGTAGTGGTTCACTAAACAGCCAAATTATTGGATTTTTAGAAATGGAGCAATCACAAGTACAAGTAAATACGAATAAAGACAACAAGTGAATGTGCCGGCAAAGGAAGGATTAAAAAATAAACAATTCTCCATAATGAATTGGGATTCAAGCTGCCATTATGTCTAAAATAGATATGCACAATGATTTGTTTTTAAATTGGGTTCTTTTAGGGCCATGGGTATGGACGTGAGTTCTAAAGGGAATCAAGTTGTGGAGAGTCTTTATGAAAAAATACGAGAGAAAATGAGAATGATGATGTCGGCATGTCACTAGGGGGTGTAACAGAATTGCCAAACTTGTAACAAGGAGTGAGAAGCATATAGGAATCAGAGAGGATCATCTTAAGAGTTCATTAAGTTGTTACGGGAAAATGGCACTGGCTCTCTGAAAGCATACTGCTCAGTGGCAGTAAATATTTACCTTCCTAAACGAGTTTTCCATATTCTATTGTTAATGCCGTAAAATTTTGGTTTTTGAGGTGTTGAGGAAACATTTTTTGTTGAGCAAACCTAGGGAGACCAAAAGACGGAACCTTCAGGTAATCAATAGGCTAAAGATTGAGGGCTTTTGGGAGAGATTCTAGGCTTTGGAAAAACCATTGAAACACCTTGAGGTGTGAAATCATTGAGTCTCTTGATCATGGCAAGAGATTGGGGCAAAGGGTATAAATTAGGATTATTATTGTTGAGGCTAATTTCTTATAAATTTTTGGTTTATCTTTGTAAAGAACTCATTGATAGTGGATTGCAGAGATCTCTCTCCTCTAGACATAGGTCAAATTGGGACCGAACTGGGTGAACAAATATCGTCTTGTTCTTGTTTGATCAGTTTGGTTTTGGTTGCTGCTAATTTTGCTTCACACATCAAAGCATTGGTGTGAGTTTTGTCGGAATTTACAACATCCTCCTTAATAATAAGTCTCCACGATTATTGTTCTATCAGTTTGTTGAAATTCTCCTATTATTAAACAATTACACGAAAACATACTCCTGATGCAATCAGTATTTGAACAAAACTGAACTCTGCGCATGAAATTGAAACACAATAGCAGTTCATTTAATCAACAGATAGATCTTGGCAAAATAACTAACACGATGATTAAAAATTAAAAACAGATTCAGAAGACAATAATTAAATAAATAAATGATTGTGACCTGAAGGAGGAGATTGGAGAGAAGCTGAAAGAGCTGGGCATCGGGTTTCCCTTCCTCGGCCATGCGATTGATTTCTCTTTCTGCAACTGTCTCCTTCACTTGTTGATTGATGATGTTAACATATCCTATTTTCAGATTAATTTTTTTTTTTTTTATCCTTATAAATATTTTAATTTATTCTAAGGTTAAATATGTTTTTGGTCTCTATAAATATACCAACTTTTCGTTTTAATCTCTCTAAAATTTTCCTTCAACTTTTAGTCCCTATAAAATTTTCAATCACTACTTTTGAGCAGAAATTTATGGAATATTGTAAAAATCACTTCTAAAAAAAATTAAAATTTTTTAATGAATTAAATATACATTTTTTACCGCCAAAAATATAAAAATTCATGTTTTGGTAAAAAAATTCTAAATTTTTTTGGGAGAGATCCTTATAATATTAAACATTTTTCCACAAAATTTTATTTAAAAATATGAAATCTACATATGAGTTTACTTTAAACGAGGGACCAAAAGTAAAGATTGAAAATTTTATAGGGACTAAAAGTTGAAGGAAAATTTTAGAGGGACTAAAACGAAAAGTTGGTATATTTATAGGGACCAAAAACATATTTAACCCTTTATTTGATCTTCTAAAAAATTTCCCAGACTTTTAGTTTTAATCACCATTTTTTGTTAAAAAAAAAATCAATTTAACTGTATTATTCGAAAATAAAATCTTGCAATAGTGTAATATCCCGCTTATTAGTTCTACAATGATTTACCTGATAATTCATCTTAAGCGTATTTTGAGAGGAAGGGCATTTTAGTATTTTTGTGTGAAGAGTATTTAAGGGTGTTTGGAGTAGAAAATCTTCATTTTCAAGTCTTTCCCTCTCTCTAAAAGTCTTGGACAGAAATTTCACTCCCTCATCTCTCTAGGTTATCGACCCTAACCTCCCTATTTCAGCTCAATCTTTAGTTGTTCACAACTCTAGCAAGATTAAGATTTAAAGATGGGTGTCTGTGAAGATTATGTCAAGTGAAGCTAGGTAGAATCTCTCAAGTTGTGAGATCATCTTTGGAGGATCTTGTATGCTTTAGGGTTGCTGGATGTTGCTAGATTATTGCTGAACTCTGTTTGTGGTGAGTTCTTAGATAGAATTCCTTCCCTTGAATGAATGGTTACCTTGAGTGAGTAAATGTCATGAATGTTAGTGTATGTTTGTTTAAGTTAGTGCCATTTTCACATGATTAATGCTTGACTGATGTTTATATGGCCATACAATTGTTTTTCCTTGAAGTTGTATGTCTTCTGATGATTCTGGTGCATTAGATTGTTGGAAATTGGGGTGAAACATGAAAAATGACATTTTCTGCATTTCTGGTACGAAGAAATTCGCTAATAGCGAAATAATTTTGCTATCAGCGAAATTCCCCATGAAAAGTTGGCTAATAGCGAAACTGTGGTGGCCAAGTCAGAGACATTTCCCCATTAGCGAAATTCCAGCGAAAATGGCACACCCAGCTTCACTATTAGCTTACTTTTGGACCTCGTGTACCATCCGAAATCACTTTTTTAACGCGGATTAACATAAGAAAAACCCTTGATTTCCAATAATCTAAGGTGGCATTCCAAACAAGCTCTTATGACAAGTGCATGGTACATACAAACATCTTTCAATCACAAAGACATTCATGAGACAATAAGTATGACAGGGTAGCAATTCGTGTATAGGAAGAGTGAACATTTAGAGCCTCGACTTAGTAGTCGAGAACTTAAGTTAGTAAGTCACGTATTACTTATTAAGTTAAGAATTGAGTTAAAGACTATAATTTAACAAGATATGTCGTGTCTCTTACAATCCACGCCAAGGGGGGTTTCAAGAGGTTCACGCCAAGGGGAACGGGATACGCTCCGCAAGGTAGGTCCGCACGGCATTAAGAGGAGTCTGATGTACCTTAGTTGGGATTTCATCGGTAAGTAAGGGAATGTATTCGGGGTTACTCCACTCGATGCACTCCGTAAAAGCAACTCAGGTAATTGTTTGTTACACCTTTAATATGTTGTAATCATGATAAGAAAGCTAAGATAAGAAAAGATCGCAAGTTAGCTACAAGTAACAACGATCTAAGCTTTCACGGTCGTTTAGTCAAGCATAAGTTCACACACGTATAGCCAACCAATCGGTTGCATTGTAGACACGTGGTAACTTTAGTTTTTTCCCAAGGTTACCATTAGCCTAGGGTTTAGGTAAAACTCACTGAGACTTTATATCTCATCCCATTCCATCTTTTGTTCAAGTTCACAAGTTGTACGCACCAAAGGTAAGGAGAAAGCGTTGGAATGATCGTGCTACTGTTGGATTCGGCACTTATGTTCCTATATTATATATTATGTCATGTATATGTATGCGTGTCGGAATGAACCTTGTAGTACTTGTGGCGTTCGACTGGATATGTATCAATAATGTAATATATGACTTAAGACAAATTTGTATCTGAATCTCAACTATGTTGCTTCCGTATTGTATAATTAATGCATCCAGTATCAGTTATAACGCACATGTTGAATATTCTAGACACGTTTAATATGGGCGTTACAAATAGTTTAAAACTTTTTAACAAATAATGAGTTAAATAAGAATGTTTATGTTTTTTGCGCTTAAAAATTTATATTTAATTCATGTTTTGTTAAGAAAAAAATAATTTTTCATGTAGATTCTATAATATTATAAACATTAATACAAAAACTCATTTAAACATTTGAAAGATAAGTATAATGTATGTTTGGTTTCACTTTTGGAAGAATCAAAATTGATTGTCGATGTGTATAATTTATTCTAATATGTTTTATTGCTCTCAAGTAGAATTGATTATATTTTACCTTCAGAATTGATTCTACTTGAAGTTACAATTTGTATCTTTTGATTCTTAAATTGACTTGTACACATAAATTTATACTTCAACTCACTTTTACACAAATGTATTCACACACAAATGATTCTTAGTCAAAATAATTTTTAACTAAAATCAATTCTCTCCACCTCACAACTAACACTCGCATAATCTGACTTGAAATCAGATATATCAAAAGTGTTGACGAAAAATATTTGGTAGATAAAAGTCGAATAAATTTTTAGGAAAACTACTAAAAGTCGTATAATTTTTTAAGGAAACTAAAATGAAAAGTCGAAATATTTATATGGATCAAAAATATAGTTAATTCATTAAATATATTAGGGAAACTGAAGTGAAAATCCAAAATAATAGTAAATTAGTCATTGACATTTTTTTAATTGGAGATAAATTAGTCTCTCTTTATAATGAGTTGAGGCAGGGTCAATCCTATATACAGGGTCAACAAGATCATTAACATAGGGGCTTAAAAAAATAGTATGTCTTATATACAAGGAAATGAGTTAAGTTAAGTTGGATTTAGATTCGGCTCGACTCGATAAGAATTAGATTGATTCGAGTTCGTCACGAACTTTTTTTCCAATTTTAGTTCATTCAAACATAAGAATTACTTAGTTCAACTTGATCGCTTCAACATGATATCAGATGAACAAAAAAACACTGCATTTGTTTTTCTCAACTTTAATCTCAAATATCCATAAAAATATATTTGATTGTCATCTCACATGAAAACTTTTTATACGGGCTGAGCCAAATACACTTGAGGGTAATATCATAAACTTTATACCAATTATATTTTTTTATTATATTTTGCACTTGCATTACGTCCTTTGGAATTTTTGCATCAATTATCTTTTTCAACATTCTGACACATGGTCCGACATTTTTCTAATCAACTCTTTTTTTCTCAGTAAGGGATTTGAAAACAATGGATTGAATATAGCCAAAATCTTAATTTTTAAAAATGCCAAATACTGGTTGTTTGTGTTCTTTTCCGGTTCTGTTAGTTTGAGTTTATGTTGCACCGGCGGTGTATTGCACACTGTGTCATCTTCCAGCATTGCAGTTCTTGCACTGTATTGTAGTTTTTTTTTTTTTTAAGGATTGCACTGTATTGTGGTTATTTTTCTTTCAAATATTAGTATTATTTAGCTTATAACTTTATAATGAAAGACATTTTATTTTTTTGCAATAACAAAAGACATTTAGTTGTAAAAATGTACTTAATTATCTAATAATTTGAAGAAAAAAAAAGTTTATTTCTAAATAACAAATACAATTCAAATGATAGTTGCATTGATATTTGATACAATTAGGTGTAAATTCGAATTTGTAATTTTCACTTTTCGATATCTAAAGCGTACGAATTTTGCACCAAATTCATTCGAATTAAAAAATGTAAAAAGTGTTTGTCTTTAAATGTGCCTTACATTTGGAGTGAGTGCATTCTCATGGTGGATCACAATACCTCTTCTTTTGGAATATACATATACTTATATATGCTTGAAAGTGAAGCAATGGGAGCTCTATGAATACGGCAGAGTGTCATGATCCACAGGGGCTGAGCTACCCTTGCACCAGGATATGCACTTGCACACCCTCAACTTTTCATAACTATACCTGCCATCCTATTTAACTTATGTTTTGCATACCTTGGAAAATTGATTTTGCACCGCTCTCTTTGATGCAAGACACAATGGGCAATTGAATTTTTGTGCTTTCTGTTTTTTATGCAATAGCAAGGCTGATCAATGTCAAATTAATATACTTTTTACAATACTACATGCTTTGACCAACAATTTTGCACCACTCACTCATGGTTTTCCCTTGTTACTACTTGTTAATTTTTATTTTGGCTAAATTATCCTCGATGTCCTTTAAGTTCTATAATTATAATATATTGGTCCTTTAAATTTTTTTTCGTATCACTTACGTCATTTAAATTGTTTAATTGTAACAAGTTAATCATTTAAGTATTTTTCGTAACACTTAGATCTTTTAAGTTATTTAATTGTAACTTTTAGGCCCTGACTAACTTACATTTTTAAGATCTGAAATCCCCAAATTATTACGGTTGAATAACTCAAAGGACCTAATTGGTACAAAAAAAAATTAAAATCAATTTGTTACAATTAATTAACTTAAACGATTTAAGTGGAACAAAAAAACTTAAAGACGAATTTGTTACGATTAAATAATTTAAAGAATAATTTAACCTTTTATTTTTCTTTCCAACTTTCTTACTTTTTTTAGGCACTTATATGATACTACATGAGTTTCCCATAAACATATACAAAAATAGGACCAAACGGATTGAATCTATACTATGAGTTTAATCTTTGAAGGATTTGCCAATAGGTTAGTTTTTTTTTATTTTTTTACAAAAGGTGAGTGGTTGTATACCATAACTAACAAATATATACTATATATATTACAAAATAATCACAATTTTTTTTACTTAATTGACTTCTTTGATAAAAAAAAATCTCAAAATAAATGACACTTTCAATTTTGAAGGTCACATAAACTATATTTTGTGAGATGTTTATCTATATTTTTTTACAAAAATTTATTTATAATTGAAGTAAAAAAAAATTTCCTTCAAAAAAATATATTTTACTTCAATTATAAATAAATTTTTGTAAAATATATATACACACATAATTTATAATTTTCATATTTATTTTTACAAATATAATTGAAGTAAAATATTTGCACCCCTTGACTCAGGGTCCTCGACCCGCACTCATGATCCATGCTTGGATCAGTTTGCTACAACTTTTGTTTGTTTTGACAACGGTGATTCTGTAAGATGCTTTATTGACAAATCTAGCATGTCTTCTTGGTCAATTTTGTTTTAGTTATTATTCAATAACAATGACTTCTAACACAGAACTTGCATGTGGACCGCAAAGTTTTATACACAACCCATAATATAATATTATTACACCCACCTTAGTACAAGCAACAAGGCAAACATTACGTCAAGACGTCAGTGATATGTGTGCTTGGCATGCTTGCTATATTATTAATTATTAATAAATTATAATGTCTTGGCCTTTTTTATTTTTCCCATTTAACCTAACTAGTTAAGTATGCACATGCATCGTCACAATTGTCTACTTTTGATTAGGATATTCACTTGTCCCCCATGGATTTTCCTTTATGTTTAAAAGCCGTGGGTGAAATTAGGAGAAAAAACCAACATGGAGTTTTAGGATAAATTCAAAACCTCTTTTAAATTTACGTCCAAACAACATAACCTAAAGTTAGCATATTAATCGTGGAACGACATGGACCAGGGGCAATGACTGAGAGCTATTGAAATTGCATACCAAAATAACTGCAAGAACTTGTTGCTTGAATCTCATTCTTTTTTGGTGGTTCTTGCTTTTAAATCCTCATCATCTATTCCGTGGAACCAAAGAAATAGTTGGAACAACGGTTTGATTTTTTTTTTTGGAACAAGAATAACGGTTTGATGTTAATTAGCAACATGATTTTTTTTCTTCATATATTTAGAGAAGGAAAACAATAAACATATTGTTTAGCTAATATTTTGGTTTATCTTAGATCATTTGACAATCTGGTATCGAGATTATTATGATCACTAGAGATGGTTATGTGAAAGACAAAATAGACCGACATAATTTTACGTTTGTCTGCCAATAAGGATGTTTTGGTATAGGCTCCCTCTTCCTTTCTTTGTTTTTCTTTTGCTTTTAATCAATATATTTTGGTGGTTGTAGCTCATCTACTACTCCATTTCTTTGCTCAAAAACAATTTAAACTCTTAAGTTTTTGACTAATTTTTTGAGATATGTTTAGAACATTATAAAAAATTCTATATAAAAAATAAGCTTAAAATTTAATTAATATCATGTTAAAAAAATCACCTTTAATAAATGAACTCTTTTTAGGGGAATAAATAAACTTTTTATATTGTTTTATACATGCACCCAAATAATTATTCAAAAATTTTAAGGTTAGTTTGATGTGCAATATACGATATTGACGTGGTATGTGGTATGATAATAAGAAGAATAAGAATTTGATAAGATAATAACAAGATAACATTATTTACTAATTTTAAAGTTTTTTTTTTATGTCAATAGCAATATGACATCAAAAAGAATAGTGTCCAATTAGGTTGGGACCCTACTCTTCTCTATTGCCAATTGCTTAAATATATTATTAAAAAAAAAAGGAAAAATTACATAAAAACTAGGGGACATAAAACCTGACCCAGTCGACAACCCTAATGGGCAAAATAAAAAAACAAGGGATCCAACCCTAAACAATTCAAACAATTAAGCGCGGGTCTAAAGTTTGGCGAATGAATCGATCGTCAACACGAATCAGATCACGTACCATCAACTCCCTGCAACAACGAAAGCAAGCATTGACGACTCTTTCGAGTCATACAGTCCCATGTCAAGCAACAAGATGTTTGGGATACCTAAGAATGATGTATGAATCGACTGTCAACACGGAATGGTTCAAGAACCAAAAGCCCCTGCAATGAAAGCAACAGTTATATCGACCCTTTCGAGTCCAAACCAAGCAAGAAAGGTGATTAGCCTTGGACTATGAATTTCAAAACGGCGGGTGATTATCCGTTAACACGGAATCAGAACCACATTTAGCCATAGCTTCCTGCGTCTAAACCCCAACTGCAACAAGCTTCAACGACCACCAAAATTTCCAACCAATTTGCATGACAATATACAGTCTGTCAGGGAAGACAACAGATTGCCCAATAAAATAGATAGGTCCAGAATTTAGCACCATGAAAACATCCAGAGAGATCTGCATATAAAGACAGATCCAGAACCAAATTTTGAACCACGCATCACAAATCTACCATTAACAGATCCATAATTTCAACAATATCATGACGTTAGCCTACAAACTACCGTTGTTGAAAAAAAAACCAAAAATCGACGACGAAGGTGGTGAGCGGCCAACCACCCCCATTTGAAGGAACCACCAACTGAAAGCCTAGATCTCAGAAGCCACAAAGGTCTAAGAAAAAGAACGAAGCAAACCAGCGGTGAGGGGGTCACCGACGGTTTCAAAAACAACCCTAAAAGGGGTGTTTGAGGTGGTGACGTGACGGAGCTTTCGCCGGTCGCACCACCATTATGTACATCTACATGTCGGCGGATGTATTTGGATGTTGAAGGTGAAAAGAGAGAAGGAGTTAAGGTAGTGGTAGGCCGGAAGTTAGAGTGAAGGTGAAGAGAGAAAAAGGTGTCGGCCTAAGTTGTCACTGTTTAAGGTTTAAATATAAAACTCTGTTAAAAAAAGTTTAAATGTATAACATTTTTGTTCTTAACTATGACATGATAAAAGATATATATATATAATATTTATAGAGTAAATAAGCAATTACCCCTTGAAATTGTAATTTTCGTCAATTACCCCCCTAAAATCAACAAAACTTCAACTACCCTCCTGAAATTGCACAACGTTAATCAATTTACCCTCTCCGTCAAATTCTTTTGTTAACCAATTTGCATGACAATATACAGCCTGTCAGGGAAGACAACAGATTGCCCAATAAAATAGATAGGTCCAGAATTTAGCACCATGAAAACATCCAGAGAGATCTGCATATAAAGACAGATCCAGAACCAAATTTTGAACCACGCATCACAAATCTACCATCAACAGATCCGTAATTTCAACAGTATCATGACATTAGCCTACAAACTACCGCTGTTGAAAAAAAAATCAAAAACCGACGACGAAGGCGATGAGCGGCCAACCACCCCCGTTTGAAGGAACCACCAACTGAAAGCCCAGATCTCAGAAGCCGCAAAGGTCTAAGAAAAAGAACGAAGCAAACCAGCGGTGAGAGGGTCACCGACGGTTTCAAAAACAACCCTAAATGGGGTGTTTGAG